>Ga0315339_1000939_pt1 | contig 29570 bp, 28 predicted proteins | sample ASW17metaG_FD_204514 | JGI IMG/M metagenome (GOLD analysis project Ga0315339, IMG submission 204514) | Ammonia-oxidizing marine archaeal communities from Pacific Ocean, United States - ASW #17 | ecosystem: Environmental > Aquatic > Marine > Oceanic | place: USA: California | collected 2016-12-05 | reverse complement strand
CCCCTTCGGGCCTCAGCCCATCATCATTCGTCATATGCAACACTCCGGTTGAGGTTCAATTTACCCCAGCCGGGTGTCTCAATTATCCGTACCGCACCCCACGGCCTCGCCGCGATCCCCGTCGAAGGCGGTCTCAGCATTGTCAAGAATTGCCGCGACCGGGTGAGACGCGGCGTAGTTTTCCAGAAGGCGCAGGAGCGAAACATTATCGCCGGTCGCGCATGCCAAGTGCATCGACGAGTTGGGTCAGGAGCGCGCGCGGCTCCGCCGCCGCCTCCAGCGAAACAAAGATGCGGCGCTCACCGAACTGCGCGACCAGACCTGGGTCATAAAACGCGGCCGTCGCAACACTCGTCTTGCCCATGCCCGGACCACCGGCGATCAGCGCTGTCTTACCCGAAAGCACGGCATTTACAATCGTTTCGATTTCGCTATCGCGCCCGAATATTTCCGGCTTCGGTTCATGCTGATCGATGCACCGGACGTCCTCGTCGGCGACAAAAACGCCTTCCGATTTTGTGAGCTGTGGCGCTATCTCTCGGAGAAACGGCACCAGATCGGGATATTTTTTGCCAAAAGCTAGTGCAAACAATCTGCGAGAATTATCAGGAGAGGGGATCGGTTTGACCACGCCATTTTCGTCCAGCTCCTGCCTCACGAGCCAATAGCGACGCGGTGCAACGTCCTGCCACTCGGAGAGAAAAGAATCGAGACGTGAAAAGTCGGGATCGCTGAGACCATCTTGACTACACCCGACAAAAATCGTCGGTCGATCCAGCGCGGCGATATCTTGCAGTAACCGACTTCGTTCATCGGCGTAGTGCTCGTCATAAGACTTTGAGCCTAGAACAACGCTTGAAGCCGTTTGCCAATGGCCATGAAGGTGCAGCACGCCGTCACGCTTGCCGAACAGGAACTCGTGAGTGGCGACTGGATCGGACCATAGAATTGGAGCCTGTCCCGTAGCCCTAGCGAGAACGTCGTCGTAGTTTGTCGTGGCGATAGGACATCCGAGTCCAACGATTGCGGCAATGAGTGGATCGTCTTCCGACGAAGCCAGGTGGCCGACCATTTCACCTAGCCAAGTCGCAAACTCGGCATTGCGCGAGCCACCTAGCCTGTCGGTAATTTCGTCGGCAACGTTGATCCATTCAGCGACGCCGCCATTTTCCAACTTGGCATTGCAGTCCTCGACCCATTTGCCGGCATTGGTATCCAGATCGGATACCCGCTTGATGCCGGACTTGATGAGTGCTGCCCAACTCGGCGCCGTCCCACCGGTTGCTTGAGTGGAAACGCCCGCGCCACAGACCAAAAGCGGCTTGCGCGCGCTGTTGCCTATCGCATTGCGAAGTTCCGCTAGCAGATATTCCGTCATCACCCACCGCTCGCTGCTACCCATAGATAGCCGAATTCACGCAGCGAGCGATAGTTATAACGGAGCGCAACCGAACTTTTCAGCTCCTTGGTATAATTATCCCCGCTTCGCCTACTGCGCCGTCCAGCCGCCATCGATGGGCAGAAGCGCGCCGGTGATCGCCTTGGCCGCATCCGAGGTTAGATAAAGCGCCAGGGCGGCGACCTCTTCAACCGCAACGAATTCCTTGGTCGGCTGGGCGGCGAGCATGACGTCGCGCTTGACCTGTTCCTCGGTTAAATTTCGCGCCTTCATCGTATTTGGGATCTGTTTTTCGACCAGCGGCGTCCACACATAGCCGGGACAGATGGCGTTGACCGTGATGCCATTGGTCGCGGTTTCGAGTGCTACCGTCTTGGTCAGCCCGGCGATGCCGTGCTTGGCGGTGACGTAGGCGGACTTGAACGGCGAAGCGACCAGGGCATGCGCCGAGGCCGTCGAGATGATGCGGCCCCAGCCTTTCTTTTTCATCGCAGGCAACGCCGCCCGGATAGCGTGGAAGGCGGCCGACAAATTGATTGCGATGATCGCGTCCCATTTGTCGATCGGGAACTCGTCAACCGGCGCGACATGCTGAATGCCGGCATTATTGACGAGAATGTCGATTGCGCCGAACTCGCTCTCGGCCTTGGCAACCATCGCCGCGATCTCTTGGGGCTTGGCCATGTCGGCCGACGAATAACGAACTTCGATGCCCATGGCGTTGGCAAGTTCACTTCGCAGCAGCTCGATCTTGTCAAGTTCGCCGAATCCGTTGAGGACGATATTGGCGCCCTGGCCGGCCAACGCCCGCGCGATTCCTAGCCCGATCCCCGAGGTCGACCCGGTGACCAATGCGGTCTTGCCCTTCAGCATGGCTTGGCTCCTGACTGTCCGCCTTTGATTCCCTATATATTGCATTGCAACACAAGAGGCGAGGAGCGCCGCAGGCGCGACTGGGAATGAGAACAAGAGGCGAGGAGCGCCGCGTGCACGACCGGGAATGAGAACAAGAGGCGAGGAGCGCCGCAGGCGCGACTGGGAATGAGAACAAGAGGCGAGGAGCGCCGCAGGCGCGACTGGGAATGAGAAAATGCCTTTCTCTCGCCGAAAACGCGGGTGATGTGGTAGAAGCTGAGCAAATGGAGGGAGCCGGCCGATGGCGGCGTCGAGCCCGATTATCGAACATCGCGAGCATGACCACCAGCGCTGCGCCGCCGATGCGCTTGGCCATGCCGAGACCATTTCGCGCCGGCAGGGCCTGCGTTTTACCACGCAGCGCCGTCAAGTACTTGAAACCCTGCTTGCCAGCCATGTCCCAGCCTCGGCCTATGATTTAATCGACCGATTGGCCGAGCATGGTCGCCGGCTGGCGCCGATCTCGGTTTATCGGGCGTTGGATTTCCTCGTCGACAACGGCTTTGCCCACCGGATTGAATCGAAAAGCGCCTATGTTGCCTGTGATCGCGGCGCCGAATGCTCGCCCGAGGCGACGCTTTTTCTGATCTGCGACAATTGCGGTGCCGCCGGCGAGGCGTCCTCCGAAGCGCTTGGTCAGCTCGTCGCCGACGAGACAACGCGCCGCGCCTTCATGCCGCGCCTGCGCGTGCTCGAAATCCGCGGTCTTTGCGCCCGCTGTCAGGCGGCATAGCTTTATGCCACAGGACTATCTCACATCGCCGCTTGAACGTCGGAAGTCCGTGTCGGTCAAGAGGCGCGAAGCGCCACAAGTGACCGTGGAGGGCCGTTGGCCCGACAGGGATCAAAAGATGCCGCGACCGGGACGACGGAAAAATCCATGACCGGCTATCTCACTTCGCCCCTACAAAGAAGGAAGTCCGTGCCGGTCATGGTCGGCAATGTTGCCGTTGGTGGCGATGCACCGATCGGCGTCCAGTCGATGACCAATACCGACACCGCCGACATCAAAGCAACCGTCGATCAGGTCGCAGCCCTCGCCGCCGCCGGTTCCGAATTGGTACGGATCACCGTCGACCGCGACGAAGCCGCCGCCGCCGTTCCCCATATTCGCGAGCAATTGATCAAGCGCGGCCTCGACGTGCCGCTGATCGGCGACTTCCACTATATCGGGCACAAGCTGCTCACCGACCATCCGGCGTGCGCGGCCGCGCTCGACAAATACCGCATCAACCCCGGCAATGTCGGCTTCGGCGAAAAGCGCGACCGCCAATTTGCCACGCTCATCGAACTGGCGATCAAATACGACAAGCCGGTGCGGATCGGCGTCAATTGGGGCTCGCTCGACCAAGCTTTGCTCACACGCCTGATGGACGACAACGCCAGCGCCAAAAACCCGATCGGCGCCGACGCGGTGATGCGCGAGGCGATCGTTCAATCGGCGCTACTCTCGGCCGAGGCCGCCGAAGATATTGGGCTTGGCCGCGACAAAATCATCCTGTCGGCCAAGGTCAGTCAGGTTCAGGATCTGATCGCGGTTTATGTCGAGCTGGCGCGGCGCTCCGATCATGCCCTGCATCTCGGATTGACGGAAGCCGGCATGGGCTCCAAGGGCATTGTTGCTTCCTCGGCCGCCCTTGGCCTGCTTCTTCAGCAAGGGATCGGCGACACGATCCGCATATCGCTGACGCCGGAGCCCGGGGGCGACCGCACCCGGGAAGTGACGGTGGCGCAGGAGTTGTTACAGACGATGGGCTTTCGCGCCTTTATTCCGGTGGTTGCCGCCTGCCCCGGCTGCGGGCGCACGACCTCAACGGTATTTCAGGAACTGGCGCGCCGTATCGAGGATGATCTGCGCGCCGCCATGCCCGAATGGCGAGAGAAATATCCCGGCGTCGAGGCGCTGAAGGTTGCGGTCATGGGCTGCATCGTCAATGGCCCCGGCGAATCCAAACACGCCGATATCGGCATTTCACTGCCCGGCACTGGCGAGCAGCCGGCCGCCCCGGTTTTCGTCGACGGCAAGAAGGCGGCAACGCTGCGCGGCCCGGCAATCGCCGAGGATTTTAGAAAGATGCTGGCCGACTATGTCGACAAGCGGTTTGGCCAAAGTGGCAAGACAGGTGCCGAGACCGGGGCGGCGGCGGAGTAATTCCAATGGTCCTTGAGTTCGACTCATGAACCATTGGCAAGCGCGACCGCGCGCCGCGCCTTATGGTGCGTCAGCCTGCGTGGCGCTTGAACGCCCATCGGTCTTTGTAAATCAACCATGGTATGAACAAGCATAGACGGGGACACTGATGGCCGACATTCTTCTCATCCACGGCACATGGACCGGTGGTTGGCTGTGGAAACCGGTCCGCGAAAAGTTGACCGCACGCGGCCACAATGTCTTGACGCCAACGCTGACCGGGCTCGGCGAACGCGAGCATCTGCTTACACGATCCACCGACATGGAAACCCATATCAGCGATGTGTCGGCCGTCATCGAATACGAAATGCTCGATAAGGTAATCGCCGTCGGCCACTCCTATGCCGGCATGCTGCTTTGCGCGCTGGCTGAACGCATGCCGGAGCGGATTGCCGCGACCATCTTCGTCAATGCCGGGCTACCGAAAGACGGCGAGAGCATGCTCGATTTTCAGACACCGGAACGCGTGAAAGAGCTTTATGCCCTGGTCGAGGCCAAGGGCGATGGCTATCGCGTCCCGAGATCGATGCTGCTCAAGACCGGCCTCACCGATCCGGCCGAAGAGGAAGCGGCACTGCGGCGAACCAGCGACCATCCCTTGAGCACCCTGACGGCGTCGCTGGACATCGGCGCGGCGCTCAGCCAAATCACCCGCAAGCTTCACGTCACCTCCGAGCACGCCTCAAAGCGCTTTACCGCCGATCATGCATGGGCGAAATCACAGTCCGATTGGCAGACCGCCGAACTCGGTGTCAGCCACTTCCCGATGCTGACCAATCCCGACGAGGTGGCCGAGCTGATTGATAAGATTGCTTGAATGTTGACTGTGCCACCGCGGGCTTGCACGCGACACTGGGTTCCATCCTATAGTAAGCCCCCAAACAACACTCATTTCAGTGAGGAGCCGGCAATGACGCTATCGATCACAAAATTGCACCCGACATTCGCCGGCGAGGCTGGCCCGATTGATCTGCGCGATGTCACCGATGAGACGGCGATGGCCGAGATTCGTTCGGCAATGGACGAATATGCCGTATTGGTCTTTCACGACCAGAAGCTGAGCAATGAGGATCAGGTCGAATTTGCCCGGCGCTTAGGTGGCGTGCTGCATACAAATACCGGATCCAAAGTGCTGCAGAAGAGCCGTTTCGAAAACGACGCAGTATCTGACGTTTCCAATGTCAACGCCGAGGGCGCGCTGCTCGATCCCGACGATCGCCGTCGGCTGCAGGGTCTGGGCAACCGGTTGTGGCATACCGATGCGTCGTTTCACGTTCCGATTGCCCGGTATTCTACGCTGTCGGCCCATGTCCTTCCGCCTGACCCGCCCGATACCGAATTTGCCGATATGCGTGCTGCCTATGAGGCACTGCCCGAAAAACGAAAAGCAGAGTTGGACGGTCTGAGCGCCTATCACTCGATCGCCTATTCGCGTGCGACGCTCGGTTTCGAGTTTACAAAGGAAGAACAGGAAAAGCTTGGCGGCACATTCCAGCCGCTGGTGCGAAGCCATCCGGGAAGCAAGCGCAAGGCTTTGTATCTCGGATCCTACGCATCGATGATTGACGGAATGCCGGTCCCGGAGGGTCGGATGGTTCTGCACGAACTTATGGAGCACGCGACAAAACCGCAATTCGTGTTCAGCCATAAATGGCAGCTCAAAGATTTGGTGATCTGGGACAACCGCGCGACGATGCATCGCGCCACCGCCTTCGAAGACAAGGTTCATGCGCGCGAAATGCGGCGCGTCGCGACACTGGATATCGATAGCGATGCGCCGAGGGCTGAATAGGCGATTGGGCGTCCTGCCCTGAATAAAAGGCGTTGCTCCAATTTACTGGATGCCTGCTCTACGCTTGTATGGACGGTAAAGGCCGGCCAAAGCGCCTCCACTCAAATGCAATTGGCCAAAATAGTTTGGAATAAACACGCCTCCCCGGTGTTGACCTCTACGTGGAAGCCAGAATTTCACGTCAACCCTAGGGAGCTACCTAAATGTCGATTGCTAAAATCTTTGCCGCCGCCGCTATCGCGACCATGGCCATGTCGGGCGCACCTCTTGTCGCTCAGACCGCGATGGATGGCGACGCCATGAAAGAAGACGCCATGAGCGAAGACGCAATGGCCACCGATTGCAGTAAGGAGCCGGCGGATATGGTCGCCGAATGCGAGGCCAAAGCCGCTGCGATGGCCGACGACGCCATGAAGGATGACGCCATGAAAGACGACGCCATGGCCGACGATGCAATGGCCGACGATGCAATGGCCGACGATTCCATGGCTGACGACGCCATGAAAGACGGGGCCATGAAAGATGACGCCATGAAAGATGACGCCATGTCCGGCGACGCTATGCCATAGGCAACCGCCAACAGTGCGCTATTTGGTTTTAGTCGGCGGCCGCAACAGTTAATGTCGCCGAATAGACCGCTGCAAATTTGTTGGATTGCCAGTTGAGCAACAATACCAAACGTGACTTGCTGATCGCGGAAGTTCCGCGGCTGAGACGCTATGCGATCGCGCTCTTGCGCGATCGCCCTTCGGCCGACGATCTGGTTCAAGATGTGGTGGTGCGTGCCCTCGGTCGCCTGCATCTGTGGCGCGAGGGTACCAATATGCGAACATGGCTGTTTACCATCATGCATAATCTGCATGCCAATGACCGGCGTCGGGCGGCCCGCGCCACCGATGATTTTCCCCTGGACGAGGCAGCCCTATCGCAAGGCGCGCCGGGGGCGCAGGAATCGGCGCTCGAATTATCGCAGCTGGCAAGCGCCATCGCCGGCCTGCCTGAATCCCAGCGTCAAATCCTCCTGCTGGTCGGCATGGAGGGTTTCAGCTATGCCGATGCCGCCCAAGCGCTCGACGTACCGGTCGGCACGGTGATGTCGCGCTTGTCGCGGGCTCGCGAAGACTTGCGGCGCTTGATGGACGGTGAAAGCGTCGCGCAGATCCGGAGGGTCAAATGAGCGATCGGCGGATTGAGGCGAGCGAATTGCACGCGCTGGTCGATGGTGAGCTCGATCCGGCGCGCCAGGCGGAAGTCGAGGCATTGTTGGCGCGCAACCCGGAGGACGCCAAGCGAGTGGCCGGCTACCGGGCGCAGAATGCCGGCATGCATGCACTGTTCGACGGCATCATTGATGAGGATTTACCACCGATTATCGCCAACGAATTGGTCGTCCAACGCCAATGGCCACGCCGTAGCGGCGCTGTAGCGGCGGGCATTGCCTTGCTGATTGCCGGTGCGGTCTTCGGCTGGGTGGTGCGCGGCGCGATGGCCCCGGTCAATGGCGGTGCCACACAAATTGCGCAAACCGCGCCGCCGATCGATACAAAGGAACTGATGGTCCGCGCGGCGATGGCGCATGTCGTCGGTAGCGACGAGGATTTGCACCTGGCCTCAAGCGAAAACATCGGCGATACCAGCCGCTACATCACCACGCGCATGGGCAAGAAGGTGAGAGTGCCGCAGCTTTCCTCGCTCGGTTACGAACTGGTCGGCAGCCGCGTATTGCCAGATACCGCCGGCCCCGCCGCCCAGTTTGTTTTTGAAGAGACCGATGGCGCCCGCGTGACGCTCTATGTGCGCGGCGAGAGCGCCGACGGCCTCGATATTACCTACGCGCTCGCCGACGACCTCACGATGTTCTACTGGAACGATTCCAAACATTCCTACGCGCTAGTCCGCGAAATCGACGATGAGACCGGCCGTGAGGCCCTGCTCAAAGCAGCTAAGGCCGTCTACCGCCAGATCGCCGAGTAGAGCCTCTGTCTGAAGGGTCATGCGGTTGCGCGGGATTATTCTCCCCTTGATGAATGTCTCGCCGGTGTTAAACGAGGTGGGCGAGACCAACCAGTCAAGCCGGTGCGACAGGGCGGGCTGGCGTCAAGGGAGACAAAGCCATGGCTGTCGAAGTCGTAAAAATGGAAATCAAGAGCGTTTCTGACGCCTCTGGACTGGAGGAATGCATCGCCAGCGGGCAAATAGCCGCCGACGAAGTCATCGCGGTCATCGGCAAGACCGAGGGCAATGGCGGGGTCAACGATTTCACCCGTATTCTGTCCGATCAGGCCTTCCGTAGCGTACTGAAGAATCTCGGCACCAGGTCGGAGGATGAGATCAAGCAAATCCCGATGGTCTGGTCGGGCGGCTGCGACGGCGTCATCACACCGCATGCGACGGTCTTTGCACGCAACGACAGAAGCGGAACTGCCGGTAAAGCGCGCCTGACGATCGGCCAGGCGATGAGCCCGGAGATCCTGCCCGAAGACATCGGCCGGCCGGCGATGGTCGAAAAGGTCGCGATTGCCGTCAGCGCGGCCATGCAAGATGCCGGCATCACCAATCCCAAGGACGTTCACTATGTCCAGACCAAAACCCCGCTATTGACCATCGAGTCGATACAAGCGGCGGAGAGCCGTGGTGAGACCGCGTTTTGCGAGGTGCACGATTCGATGGGCGTCTCAAACGGCACCACCGGCCTCGGCGTCGCAGTGGCGCTCGGTGAGATCGACATGCCAAAGGCCGAGGACATTTGCCGCAACTTCAATCTTTATTCCTCGGTCGCCTCGTGCTCTTCGGGCGTCGAACTCGATCGCGCGCAGATTGTCGTGCTGGGAAACAGGGACGGGGCTGGCGGACGTTATCGGATCGGTCACGGCGTTATGCAAGATGCCCTCGATATCGACGGCATCTATGCTGCGATCCGCAATGCCGGGCTCGATCTACCGGAGCGGGCGCGGGCATCCGATCTCGGCGGCAAGCTGGTTAACTGCTTCATGAAATGTGAAGCCGACAAGCGCGGGCTTTTGCGCGGACGGCGGCAGATCATGCTCGACGATTCCGACGTCCATCACCACCGCCATTCCAAGGCGGCGGTCGGCGGCCTCGCAGCAGCGGCGATCGGAGATCCAGCTGTATTCGTCTCGGTCGACGCCATGCACCAGGGTCCGCATGGCGGTGGTCCGGTGATCGCCATCGTCGACCTCGGCGAGTAGGGCCGATGACAAACGACCGGGGTCTTGTCGACTACTCAGCGTTGGCCTTGCGCGACCTGATCGCGACCGGGAAGGTCAGTCCGATCGAGGTGCTCGAGGCGCATTTGGAAGAAATCGCCCGCCTCAATCCGTCCTTGAACGCGGTCGTCACCCTGGCCAGCGAGCAAGCGCTCTCGGCGGCGGCGGCGGCGGAGAAAGCCGTGATGCGGGGCGATCACCTTGGCCCGCTGCATGGCCTTCCGCTGGTTATCAAGGACACCACCGACACGGCCGGTATTCGCACCACCTATGCATCGCCTCTCTACCGCGACAATGTCCCCGAGGCCGATGCTGAGGTCGTCGCCCGGCTGAAGCGGGCCGGAGCAATCATCCTGGGTAAAACTAACACGCCGGAATTCGCCGCCGGCGCCCACACCGTCAATGCCGTGTTTGGTGTGACCCGCAATCCATGGAACACGGGTTTGAGCCCGGCCGGATCGTCCGGCGGCTCGGCGGTTGCGGTTGCCACTGGCATGGCGCCACTGGCGCAGGGCACTGATTTCGGCTGTTCGGTCCGGATCCCGGCGGCATTTTGCGGCATTGTCGGTCTGCGCACGACACCAGGCCTGATCCCCAACGAACCGAGCCAGATGCCTTGGGATTTCGGTCAGGTCAACGGCCCGCTGGCCCGAAGTGCAGAAGATGCGGCGTTGATGCTCGACGCCATGACGGGTTTCGACCCGTACTGGCCGATCTCGCTGCCGCCTGCCTGGGACAGCGCTCTGGCCGAGGTCCAGGCCAATGACGGCGTCGCCGGTACCAGGGTTGCCTATGTGTCCGACATTGCCGGAATTGGCGTCGACAAGGAGGTCGATCGGGTTTGTCGCGAGGCGCTTGTCCGGCTTGAGGCCAGCGGTGCCCGGGTCGAGGAGATCGATTTCGACGCCTCGGAGGGCAACGCCGCCTATCTTACGCTGCGCGCCGAATGGATGGTCAACAACCAATATCGGCGTCTCGCGATGCTCGACAAACTCGGCCCGAATTTGGCCGGGAACGTCCGAGACGGGTTGGCGCTGACGGTGGTTGAATTGGCGGCGGCGCGGGACATCCGTCAAGCGATCTGGCGCCGCTTTCGAGATCTGTTCACCGATCACGATTTTATCCTGACGCCGGCGGCGCCGGTCGGACCCTTTCCGGTGGAACAGAACTTCCCGGATCAAATTGGTGAGCGCCAGTTGGAAAACTATGTCGACTGGATTGCGCCCGCCTTCCTGATCACCCTGGTCAGCCTGGTCGGCGGCTCGGTGCCCGCTGGACTGAGCCGCGATGGCCTGCCGGTCGGTCTGCAGATTGTCGGACCGCGCTTATCGGAGCCGCGTGTCCTTGGCCTTGCCAAGCACATTCAGGCAGCTAACCCGATTGGATGGCCGCCGATCGTTGAGGCTGATTTGTAAGACCGCCTGTGCGCTGAAACCTGCGATCGTGCAACCGCTCAACGCACCATCACTGCCACGGTCTGCACGGTATTATTGGTCATGCCTTGCAGGTTCCAGAATGGCTCGAGCGGCTGAATATTGCCGGCGGCGTCGCTCGCCCGGCAGGAAAGAATATGCTCGCCCTGTTGGGCGTCCCAGGTCGACGACCATGATTGCCACGCGAATGGTCCCAATTGCGGACCAAGCTCGGCGTCTTGCCAGTTCCCATCGACGCCAAACTCGACCCGGTCAATTGGTGCGGTACCGGACCAAGCTCGCCCTTTGACCGTCACGGGGCCGGCCTCGACAATACGGAGATCCGAACTGAAATCCGCCATCCCTGGCGGCACCATCAGGGCCCGCACCTTGATCCGCGACACCGGTTGGCCGGGATCATCCTCGCTCTGCTGGACTCGATAAGCCTCGACTTGCTGATAACCCTTGAAGGGAACGGTAACAGCTTCGATGTGGCGCAACCACTTGACGCTGGCCATTCCGTACCACCCGGGAACCACGAGGCGCAGGGGCGCACCGTGCTGGGGCTCAAGCGGGCGACCGTTCATCGCATAGACCAGCAGCACCTCCGGACGCATGGCATCCTCGAGCGTCAAGGAACGGGCATAATCTTGCTCGACATCCCCCTGAACACCGTGATCGGAACCGGTAAACACCAGTTCAACTGTGTCCGGTGCGAGGCCCGCGTCTTCCAGCACTCCTGCAAGCGGAGTACCGGTCCATTCGGCGGTGGCAACCCCCTCCTGCAGCCAAGGTTGGCTCTGTCTCCGGTTCGGCATGTGCACACGGCCGTTTCCGGCGCACTCCATCGTCACCGGTATTGTGCGCGCCGGCCGAGCCCGCAAATCCTCGATAGACAGAGATAGAGCGCGATTGAGATTGCCGCCCACCTCAACCCGCCAAGTCGACGCATCACCAGGCGGGATATCGAAATGGATGAGTAAATAATGCAGTCCGGGCGGGGTAATGTCGTAGCGTAGCGCTTCCAGCGGCAAACCGTGATTGCGCGTGGCTTTTTGCACTTCAAAGAGAGAAAACGGCTCGTCGGCGGGCGGTATATGATTCATGAGCCTGAGCATAGGCTTGTGGCAATCGCGCCACAACCAAATCCGGGCAAGTTTCCTTCTAAAACAATCTCGCCTGTCACTACCCGGCCGTCTTTTGCGCCCGGGCGGCGCGCAAATGGATGAACCGCACCGTGCTCACCAAAACAATCCCAGCAAGGCCGCCGGCAGTCAGCGTCTCCGTCATACCAAAAGTATCAGCGAAGAACCCAAGGACCAACGCGCCTATCGCCGACATCCCGATCCCGGTTACCATCCACAGGCTCATAACCCGGCCGCGATAGGCGTCCTCGACAGTGAGCTGGATCGTCGACTGCATGTTGATGCCGATCATGGTTCCGCAAAATCCGGCTATCGTTACAAACACCATCGCGCTCGTCCAATTGCTTGCCATGCCGAGCCCTGCCACCGAGAAGAGCCCGAGAAATATCGCGATAACAGCGATGAGCGGAATGCCAGACTCAAATTTTCTTGCCGGGTGCAAAGCGACGATCAAGGCGGCGACCAGCGCTCCGGCGCCACCGGCGGCGACCATCTGCCCAAGTCCCTCCGCGCCGCGCTGAAACAGTCCATCGGCCAGCGCCGGCAATATCTCCATCACTCCGCGCACATTAAGCGAAGAGATACTCGTCAGAATCATTGCCTCGCGGATGACAGGATGGAACGCAGTGTACTTGGCACCGCTGGTGAAATCAGCCAGGAACGGCGCCCGCTTCACGTTCCCGCCTGTGTTCTCGCGAACCTTCAGAAAAATCAAGGCGACAAGGAATGGCAAGAGAAGAAGCACATTGACCTGCATCGCCATTCCGGTGCCAAAGCGTTCAATCAGAATTCCGCCGATCGCCGGCCCGACCAGCCGCGCCATGTTAAAATTACTCGCATGAATCGCTACGGCGTTTGGCAATATCGGAAGCTCGACCATGCGGGCAACGATGGTCATTCGCACCGAGCGTTCGGCGCTGGAGGCAATGCCGATTACCAAAGCGACGACGCAGAGACTATAGATTGTCAGATAGCCAGTGGAGTGGAGTAGGAACATGGAGAACGTCGCCATGGTGACGATTCCATGGCTGATCATTGCCGCGGGACGAAGTTTGACGCGGTCCATCAGCACGCCGAAGAACGGACTTGTCGCTATTGTCGGCGCGAACAGAAAGAACGACAGTATCCCGACCCAGCTTGCCGATCCGGTCAACTGCCATGCCACCCAGCCAATGATGATCCGGGTGATCCAAAGTCCGTTCAACGAGAACAGGCTGGCGCCCTCATAGAGGCGAAAGCTACGGCTTCTCAGCGCCGGAAGATGCATGGGCAGGTCCCTGGAAAGTCAATCGGCCAGCGGCCACGCGAGCGATCGGACAAATTTGATCACGATGCCGCCGAATTACCCTTTGAGGTTTAGTCGCCGAGGCTGCCCTTAAGCAAGCCCTGGACCGGACATGATTTGCGGAGAAGCGGAATGGACCGCCGCTGGTGCCCGCGCCTATAATCCGCGTCGACGATAATGCTCGGGTTGCATCTGGCATCCGACGTTCCGGGAGAAGGCAATGGCGGATATCGGTCTGGTTGGCCTTGGCGTGATGGGCTCCAATCTGGCACTTAACATCGCCGAGAAAGGTCATACCGTCGCCGTCTTCAACCGTACGACCGAGAAGACCGCGGCCTTCCTCGCCAATGCCGCCCCTCTCACCGATCGGTTGGTGGCGGCCGGGACGCTGTCGGAGTTGGCCTCTCTTGTCACCCCGCCCCGGCCGATCGTGCTCATGGTCAAGGCCGGGGACGCGGTCGATGAACAATGCCAAGCGCTTATGCCCTTTCTCGAGCCGGGCGACATGCTGATTGACGCCGGCAACGCAAATTTCCGCGACACACAGCGGCGGGTCAAAGACTTTGCTGTCGCGGGCATCGACTTTATCGGCATTGGCGTATCCGGTGGCGAGGAAGGCGCGCGCCACGGCCCCTCTATCATGGCCGGCGGCAGCGCCATTTCGTGGGAGCGCATCAGCGGCATTCTCACCGACATCTCAGCTAAATATTCCGGCGAGCCTTGTGCCGCCAATGTCGGACCCGACGGCGCCGGCCATTTCGTCAAGACCATGCACAACGGCATCGAATACGCCGACATGCAGATGATCGCCGAGATCTACGGCATTATGCGCGACGGGCTTGGCATTGCGCCGGCGGAGATGGCCAAGATTTTCACCGGCTGGAACGATGGCCGTCTGAAATCCTATCTGATCGAGATCACCGCGAATGTCCTCGAGGCGATCGATCCGGACACCGGCCGGCCGATGGTCGAGATCATCCTCGACAGCGCCGCCCAAAAAGGAACCGGCCGCTGGGCGGCGATCGAAGCGCAAGAACTCGGCCTGCCGGCGACGGTAATCGAGGCAGCGGTCGCGGCACGAATCCAATCTTCGATGAAACAACAACGCATCGCCGGCGAAGCGCGCTTCGGTACGCCGCAGCACCGGCTGGAGATATCCGACCCTGAGAAATTCATCGACGACCTTGAAGCGGCATTGCTTGCCGGCAAGATCGCCGCTTATGCCCAGGGCTTCTCGATCATGGCCAAGGCTTCGACGAAATGGAAGTGGGATACCCCGCTTGAGACCGTTGCAAAAATCTGGCGGGCCGGATGCATCATCCGCTCAGCCTTTCTCGACGACATCGCCTCTGCCTATGCGGCCGGCGATCCCTTCGACAATCTAATGATGGCAGCGCCCTTCGACGCCATGCTCAAGGAAACGCACGATAGTCTTCGCCGTGTCATCTCAAGCGTCGTGCTCAACGGGCTTCCGGTTCCGGCACTTTCGGCCGCCCTTGCCTATTTCGACCAGGCGCGCACAGCCCGCTCGACCGCCAATTTGATTCAAGCCGAACGCGACTTTTTCGGCGCCCACGGTTTTGAGCGCATCGACAGACAAGGCAGCGGCCTTCACGGGCCGTGGTCATCAAACTGAGAAAGAGCCCGCATGAACATCATCGACGCCCATCATCACATCTGGAGCAAGGACGACCTGCCATGGCTGGCCGGGCCGATGCTGCCGCGCATCTTCGGACCGTATGAATCGATCAGGCGCGACTATCCGGTCGCCGAATTCATTGGCGACGTCACCGAATCCAGTGTTGTCAAATCGGTCTATATCCAGGCGAATTGGGCGCCCGACAGGGCCGAAGATGAGGTCGCTTATGTGCAAAAGGCGGCCGACGAAAGCGGTTGGCCTCACGGCATAGTCGGCTATGCCGACCTTTGCGCCGATGATGTTCGCCCGGCACTTGACCGGCTTATGGGCTATCGGCTTTTGCGCGGCATTCGCATGCAGCTTCATTGGCATGAAAACGAAATGTACCGCTTTGCCAAAGGTCCGGATATTGCCGACGATCCGGTATTCCGGCGTAATTTTGCAGCACTCGCCGACTATGATTTGAGCTTCGAGCTGCAAGTGTTCGCCGGCCAGATGGAAGGCGCGGCGCGGCTTGCCGGTGATTTTCCCAAGACGGCTTTCATCCTTCAGCACTGCGGCATGCAGGAAGACCAGTCCGCTGAGGGCATTGCAAAATGGCGCTCGGGAATGAAGCTTCTCGCTGCCCGGCCCAATATCGTCGCCAAGCTTTCCGGCCTCGGCACCTTCATCCACCGCAACGATCCGGCCCATATCGCGAATATCGTCGACGAGACTGTAAAACTCTTCGGCCCGTCGCGCTGCCTTTACGGCTCGAATTTTCCCATCGAAAAGATCTGGACGTCCTATCCCCCGCTCATCGCCGCCTTTCGCGCCGCGCTCGCCGATTATTCGCCGGCCGAGCAGACCGATATGTTCCACAACGTCGCCGCCAGAATCTATCGGCTCGAATGAGAACCGGATACGATACCCAGCAGAGCTACCCCACGTTTTGGAATCGTCATCATCAACCCTGCGTCTTGCATTTACCGGTCGGCGGGACGATCGAAATCGTCTTGGATGCGGACAATATCATCCTCCCCGAGATAATCGCCGTATTGCACCTCAATCACGGTGAGTAGCTTTTTGCCCGGATTGGCAAGACGGTGGACACCGCCACGCGGAATGAAGGTCGTTTGGTTTTCGCCAAGCCGGCTTGTGTCTGTACCAACCGTAACATCGGCTATACCGGTAACCACCACCCAATGCTCCGCCCGATGAGCATGTTCCTGTAGTGAAAGGCGGGCGCCCGGCTCGACGACAAGCCGTTTGACCTGGTAGCCCTCGCCCTCCTCGATCACCTGATAATAGCCCCAGGGCTTGACAACGGGACCTTTGGGTTCCGTCTTCGGCCGGATTTTTTCGATTTCGGAGACGACATTCTTTAGATCATCGATCCTATCACGCGCCGCGACAAGAACCGCCTCGCCGCTGGTCGCCACGACGAGACCCTCGACGCCGAGAAGTGCGACCGGACCCTTTGATGCCAAGACGTACGAACCACGCGTATCCTGGGCGACGACATCGCCAATCATCGTGTTGCCGGAGACATCGCTTCCAGCGATCTGTCTCAGCGAATCCCAACTACCGATATCGCGCCAATCGAAGTCGGCCTCGACGACGACCGCCCGATCGGTTCGATCCATAACCGCGTAGTCGAATGACATCGCGGGTATCACTTCATATCGGTCGCCCGGAAGCCGCGAAAACCCGGCAGAGGTTACGATCTCGTCGACTGCGGCCTCGCTCGCCGCGGCGATCGCCGGCGAATGAAGTGCGAATTCGCTGAGCGCCAATGACGCACGCATCATGAAATTGCCGCTGTTCCATAAATAACCGGCCGCGACATAGCCAGCTGCGGTTGGCGCGTCGGGCTTTTCGGAAAACTCCGCGACGGACGCGACATGAGGCAATTCGGGATCGGCAGCGCCCGGACGAATATAGCCGTAGCTCGTTGCCGGCGTGTCGGGCCTCACACCAAAAGTCACGATATGATTCCGCTCGGCGGCCGGCCTCGCAGTTTCGACAGAGCGACGAAAGCCGGCACTGTCGAAGATGACATGATCGGCGGCAAGCACTAGAAGAAGCGCGCTGGCGTCACGCCTAGCGACAAAGCTCGCCGCCGAGGCGATCGCGGCGGCAGTATCGCGGCGCATCGGTTCGAGCAGAATTTCGCCGTCAATACCGGCCTCGCGCAGCGCTTCGCTCACCATGAAGCGATGTTCGACATTGGCGACGATCAAAGGGCGTTCAAAAATCTCGCGATCGGCGACCCGCTGCAGCGTCATGGCGAATGTCGATCGCCCGTCGATCAGAGGCAGGAATTGCTTAGGCTGGTTGTCGCGCGACAGCGGCCATAATCGCATTCCAGCGCCGCCACATAAAATGACAGGAATGATCAATGCCCCGCCTCCCGTCGCAAACCCGCCATCGAGCACGATCCTAACGCCCGGTATTAAACAACAGTGGCATCGCCCTCTTCGACGATGACCAGATCGTTATCGCCCGCCCCGTTGCGGCGATTGGCGGCGGCGGCCGTGTATTCGGGAGAATCGTGGCACGCGACCGCCTGATCGAAGGAGGGAAATTCAACGACGACGAAGCGGTGGTGCTTGTCGGAGCCTTCGAGGACTTTAAAATTTCCGCCACGAGCCAGAACTTTTCCGCCAAATTTGGCGAGGATGCCTGGAACCAGATCGGTATATTTCTTGTAACTGACCGGATCGATAACCTTGGCGCGCGCCACCCAATATGCCTTTTTCATTTCCAATAACCCTTTTCAAATGTTCAGGCTTCGGGCGATCTGACAGCCACACATGGCTGCATGCCAACCGAATTAGCCGAACTTGCGATTTGTTTATTCATCTCCACGGCGCAGTCTTCTCGGGACGTTTGTATCTGGCGGCGGCGCTGTCGAGCCACTATCGATCAAGCTAACCGCTATCGGTCGATCGGGAAGTTGCGCTGAATCTTTTTCGCTGCCTAGCAGCTTGAGCAAATGGTTCGTGGCGTGCCGGGCAATCTCATCAAGAGGAACTTTGATGCTGGTGAAATCAGGCTCATCGGAGGCGGAATAGCCGATCACCGAAATATCTTCCGGAATTCTCATACCGGATTCATAGATCGCCCGCACAACCGCGTCGGCGAGAATTGTCTGCGGAGCAAATATCGCCGTCGGTCTTTCATTGGGCGGTAGTGCCAAAAGTTCCTGGACATATTTCTTGCCGCCCGGACGGTCGGTTAAATCGGTTTTGATCCAGCATTGATCGGGATCACAATCATATTCGTCTAAAGCAGTCTTGATGCCGGCGAGACGCAATCGGTTATTGCCGAGATCGAGATCGAGGAGAAGAAAGGCTATCCGGCGATGGCCGAGCGCCAGGAGATGACTTGCACCGAGCCATCCGGTCTGGATATCGTCGGGACCGATCCACGGATCGTCATCGCTGTCTCGCCGGCGATTGACAAGGACATAGGGCACGCCCGCCTTCGCCAGCCAATCGACCGAATCGTCGTCGGCCTTGGCGGTGGCGACGAGTATTCCGTCGACATGCCCCTCCGAAAGGACAGAAACGACATCCTTGACGCGCTCGGGTGAATTATCGGTGTTGCACAGAATCGTATCATAGCCCGCCGCCGCCGCCGCCGCCTCAACGCCACGGAAAAGAATCGCGTGAAACGGGTTGGTGATGTCCGGCGTCAGCATGCCGATAATCGACGTACGGCCAGTCCTCAACGAGCGCCCGAGGCGGTTCGGCCGATAGCCCGTCGCCTTCGCAACATCGAGAATCTGTGCGCGTTTGGCCGACGACAGCTTGGCGCTCGCATCGTCGCGCAAAACTCGCGAGACCAGCGAGACGTGGACGCCGACCTGTTTGGCTATCTCAGCAAGCGTTACCGCCAACTTGTCAACTCCCTAAGCAAACCAAATTCCCATGCCCATCGCAGCGGACGGATACTCTCCGCTATCGTGGCAACCTGCAAGGCTTTGAGATTCAATATTTCGCAATGCGAAAAGCGTTCAATACTGCGCTTTGGTTCTACGCATGGGAGGCGTGTAAATGGGCTCGTATGAACGTGTAACTCTCTAATCGACAAACCCGAAAAGTCTGGCCGGATTGACAGTCAGAATTTGTCGCCGATCGGTGCTGTCGGGAAACCACGAAGCGAACAGATTGAGAAGTGCCGCGGCGTCGCCTTCGGCCTCGTGCCTTATATGCGGCCAGTCCGTCCCCCAGATAACCCGCTCCGGTGCGGCTTCGTAGAGTGCCTGCGCCAGCGGCGCGACATCTGCGTAGCCCGGCTCTTCGGAAACCTGATAAGCGGCACAAAGCTTCATCCAGAAGCGTCCCTCGCCATCGCGAATGTGCGAAAGAAGTCTCTGAAAGTCCGAGTGGTCAACGCCTTTACTCGCCGGAAGCTTACCAAAATGACCAAGCGTGAACGGCACGCGCATGCGCTCGAGATGTGGCAGCAACTCCATGGTCAACCAGTTCGGTGTCATCACATCCAGCATCCAGCCGAGCTCGCGAACCAGCGCTGCCGCCCGCTCGATATCTGGCAGTATCGCCTCGGTGAAGCCGGCCTCATAAGGCTTGTAGGGAGTGTAGTTGACCCGCACACCACGAAGCCCCAGGTGATGCCATTCAGAAAGTGTAGCATCGCTAACTTTGTCTTCCGGTATCCCGCCGATGCCTCGGGACGTGTCCGCCCCGAGCGCGCGAAGCGCATCGAGAATACAGGAGCTATCGGCGCCATAAGTCACCGGTTGGACGAAGACCCTCCGCTCGAAACCGAGCCGGCCGGCCATTTCGAGATAGGATTCAAGCGGCCCAACCGGGAGCGAATAGCCATCGGGCAAGACAGACGCGTACCGATCATTGCCACCGAATATATGGCAGTGACAGTCGCAGGCGCCGTGCGGAGGCGAAAATGTTAAGACGGAGCCAGATCTCGAATGTACCGGTGGATTGTCGCTCCTTGGGGCCGGATCATCGCGCGTCGACATGACAGATTTCACGCTTAATACCTTTGGGAAAAGTCCCGATAGACAAGCCAGATTTTTGATTCACCTCTCGGACGTGTCAAGCTGATCTGCCAACGCCGGGGCCATTCCCGGCGTGCCGGTCGCCGCCTGGTTGACTCCCAAATACGGCTCAAATAGCGTCGATCAATCGTTTGATTAAAAATTTTAAGCACGAATCCACGGGTAAACGAGAGCCTCATTCCATGACACAGGACAACAGTCGCGCCGCCGCCCTGCAGGGACTAAAGGTGGTCGAATGCGCGACGGTGATTGCCGCGCCGCTGTGCGGCAGAATGCTTGCCGATTTCGGAGCCGAGGTGATCCATGTCGAACATCCGGGCAAGGGTGACCATTTGCGCAATTTCGGTTTCACCGTCGACGACATCAATCCGTGGTGGAAGTATTACGCCCGCAACAAGAAGCTGGTGACGCTGAATATCTCCAAGCCCAGAGGCAGGGAAATCCTCTTAGACCTGCTCAAGGACGCGGATGTCTTTATCGAAAATTTTCGTCCTGGCAGGCTTGAAGAATGGGGAATCCACTTCGCCGATCTCCAGAAGATCAATCCCCGGCTGATCATGGTCCGGGTTACCGGCTACGGACAGACTGGCCCCTATTCCAGCCAACCGGGTTTCGGCACGCTGATGGAGGCGATGAGCGGTTTCGCCGAGATGACCGGCGAACCTGATGGCCCGCCGACGCTTCCCCAGTTTGCTCTCGCCGACTCCTGCGCGGGCTTTTACGCGACGATGGCGACGATGTTCGCTATCTACCACCGCGATGTTCTCGGCTCCGGCAAGGGCCAGATTATCGATGTCAGCATTTGGGAGAGTCTTTTTTCAATTCTCGGGCCAAATGCGCTTGTCGACAAATTGACCGGCACGCCGCCGCGTCGCATGGGCAATCGCGCGCCAACTAGTGCCCCGCGCAACACATACAAAACTAGCGACGGTCGCTTCGTAGCACTCGCCGGCGCAACGCAGACCACAGCCAGCCGTCTGTTCGCCGTTATCGGAAGGCCGGAATTGATCGATGACCCGCGCTTCAAGAGCAATATGGATAGGGTCAAGAATGTTGATCAGCTCGACGACTACGTTGAGAAATGGATGGGCGAGCACACGCTCGACGAAGTCACCGAGATCCTCAGAAATGCCGACGTGCCGATGGGCCCGGTTTATTCCATCGCCGATATTGCCGAAAACGCCCACGCCCAGATACGGCAGATGATCGTCGACGCGCCCGACGAGGATGGTCGCGACCTGCCGATGGAGGGCGTCTTCCCGCGGATGGCCGATACACCGGGGCGGGTTCGCCATGCCGGAAAATCAATGGGTGCCGACAATGACGAGATTTTTATGAGGCGGCTTGGGCTGTCGAAGGAACAGTTTGAGGAATTGGCGAAGGACGGGATCGTCTGAGCGCCGACCAGACCAACAATCCAAATATTGACCCGATTGCGGGAAGGAAATCATGGACAAGAATAAGCGACCACTCATCACCCTTTACACGCCCGGAAACCGGCTTGACCTTGTCGAGAAAGCGTCGCGGTTCGAACCAGACGGCATCATCATCGATTTTGAGGACGCTGTTCCAATCGATATGAAGGCACAAGTCAGACAAGACGTTTCTGAATTTCTACCGAAACTTCAGACGCTTGCACTGGTACGCGTGAATAGCGAACCGCAATTCCTCGAAGACGATCTCACCGCGGTCGTGTCGCAACACATCTATGGCATCGCCTTGCCGATGGCTGAAACCGTCGAGCAGGTAGAAAACGCCGACCGCATCATCACCCGTCTGGAGCGCGAGCGTGGATTGGAGCCGGATTCGACCAAGCTGCTGCTTCTGATCGAAACTGCCAAAGGCGTCACCAAATGTTTCGATGTTTGCAGCGCGGCTAACCGCGTCGAGTCGGTCGTCCTTGGCAGCGCCGAAGACGGCGACCTGCAGCGCGATTTGCATTGCGCGTTTTCGGTCGACGGCCCTGAGATGAACTATTCCCGCTCGCGTGTCCTCGTCGAGGCCCGCGCCGCCGGACTTCCCTATGTACTCGACGGCGCGTGGAGCGGCGTCCAGGATCTCGAGGGACTGCGCGCCGAATGCACGATTTCCAAGCGCATTGGATATGACGGCAGGACACTCATTTATCCGAAGCATATTCCGATAGCCCGCGAGGCGTATGAGCCCAATCCGGAGGAGATTGCTTACTACACACGCCTGCTCGAGGCGTTCCAGGACGCCGAAAAGAAAGGCCTGGCGGCCATCACATTCGAGGGAAAGCTCGTCGACTACGCTATGTACAAGAAGGCGAAGATGTTCCTCGGCACCTGAATGTGCAGGGCATCGACGCTAATTGCGACCACCCTTAAAACACCGGGATAATTGTGCGACCAACTCGGTTGCTGACGATTGGACCTTTGATAGCCACGCCAGAATCGCAGGATGCAGCCGCCAACGGCTAGACCTCACGCCCTGATGCGCAGCGCCGGTATGATCATGGTGAAAACGAAAATCGCGACCATGACTATTCCGGCCATGAACGAACCAGTCAGATCGGCAACTATGCCCATGAGAAGTGGCCCGAGCGTGCCACCAAGCTCGCCGACAGAGAAGTAGAGCCCAGCCGCCGCGCCGGTATTTTTTGCCCCAATGCTTGGCATCTCCATCAGCGTATTCAGCATTAGCGGGGCGAGTGCGGCGGCACAGAAGCCTTCAATGGCGATGGCAAGGACCAGCAGCCAGCCTTGCGCAAGCATGATCGCCAGTATCGAAAGGCCGCTGAAGAGGAGAAGCAGGACAACCGCCGGCCGTCGGGCATTGGCCCGGCGCGTCGCCAATTGGAGCACGACAATACTCCCAACAATGCCGGTCAGCGCCGGGAGCGCGCCGAGCAATCCCGCGATAGTCGGGCTGAAGCCGGCAAGCTCAAGTATTCCCGGCAGCCAGTTACGCACACCATGATTGGCAAGGAATCCGGAAAAGCCAATGATAACCACCACCCACACAGCCGGTTGGGTAATGACTTGCCAATAAGAGCCTTTCGCCTCGTCCTCTCGCGACAGCTTACGATCGAAATTGCTTTGCGGGCTGTCGCGGCCAAACACCAACCAGACAATCGCAATCGCAAGTGCTATTGCCCCATAAAGGAAGTGTGCCTGCCGCCAGCCACCGGTCAGCGGCAGGATGACCGGGTGGGTCAACGCCAACACAAGAGCGATGCCCGCGGCCGCCCCGGTTATATAGATGCCCGAAGCAAGTCCGCGGCTTGCACCGGTAAACCAGTCGGCAACCAGCTTGGCCAGCCCGACCGCCGTGATTGGCCCGCCCAGTCCGAAAAAGGCAACAGTCGCCAGAAGGATCGGGAAACCATTGGCGAAGCCGCGCATCGTCGCCGAGATCGCGATGATCATGGCACCGACCGTCAGAATGCGTTTTGGCCCGAACCGGTCAATCAGCCAACCGGCCGGTGCCGCCGTCACCATGAATACGAGCTGCCACGCACCAAGGATGATACCGAGCTGTGTGTAGCTCAGATCAAGCTCGGCCCGTAGGATCGAGACAAGCGGCACGAGCGAGGCCATGACCATGCCGAAAGAAAAATATATCGTCCAGCCAAGAGCCAGCATTCCCCAATTCGCTTGGTCGCGAACCGGTACCGGCTCCACTGGCGATGCTTGCATCAAGAAACTCTCTCCACCGCGCCGCCGGACGGGGCATTTCAATTAGCCTGTCCTCGCTGCGGCAGTATCCGCAAGGCAAGACCTTAAATACGGCCAGCCGTCGCAGCAATTTTCGGCTAGACAGCAACCACCGGGTCTATTTCCGCTCGATCCCCGACATGATTTCGAGCGTGTTACAAACCGAGGCGGCGTCATCTTCGAGATGGCCATGCGCATAGGCGGCGGCATAAACCGGCATCGTCGCATTGAAGACCGGCGCGGCAACGCCGATCTTGTTCACATACGCGCTGATCACCGACAGATCCTTTTGCCACATTGCAATCGTCGACTGCGCCGGCAGGTATTTATTGTCGGCCATCAGCGGCGCTCTGAGTTCGAATATCCGCGAATTACCGACACCCGATTTTACCAGTTCGACCAAATGATGTGGATCAAGCCCCGACTTCATGCCCAGCACCATGGCCTCGGCAGAGGCGACATTGTGAATAGCCACCAGAAGGTTCGCCACATATTTCATTTTACTGCCATTGCCGTAAGCGCCGACATAGTGCAGCTGCCGGGTGAAACTCGAAAACAGCGGGCGAAGCGTCTTGACAATCTCTTCCTCACCACTGGCATAGACCGCCAAATCGCCGACCTTGGCTTGCGCTCCGGTACCGCTCAGCGTGCAGTCAACCGCAGTATGCCCGGCCTCGGCCAGAATTCGTTGAAATTCGAACTTGTCCTCAAGCGTAAGCGTGCTCGCCTCGATGACGATCAAATTCTTCGCCTTGGACGCGGCGATCTCACCGGCCACGGCGATGACCGCCTCCGGATTTGGCAGGCTGGTGATTAACACGGGCACCCGTTCGGCCAGCGCCGCGACGCTCGATTCAACGTCGATGCCTTCGGCCATCAACTCACTTTTCTTATTCGCATCGATATCAAATCCAAATGCCTGGCGTTGCGACGCCGCGACATTTCGGATGATCGAGCCACCCATGGCGCCCAGCCCTATAACTCCAACAACTTCCCTCATTCATCTCTCCTCGACGGTATCGCCGTCATTGATTCTTTCTGAAATCTCTCATTCAACAAGTGCGCCGGAGTCAGCCGGATAGCGAAAATTTCCCAACCGATCGGTTACAATTGTAACTTCAAGCGAACAGCATCCGGCACCGGCAGCGTCTTGGTTGCGCTGTCGAGAAATCTCAGCCCTTGCCGGCGGCGCATGTTTTCGCTTTTCAAGCGCCGACCTACGCCCAACCGATCCAAGTCGGTCAATTTCTCCGAACGAACAGCCGCCGCCACCCTATCTTTGGCTAGCGCTTTAACCCGAACAGTTTGACCGCGGTCTCGCCAGCAACTGCCGCTTTCTGGCTATCCGTTAACCCGGGCGCGCTGACGATATGCTCGACGGGGTAATATTCGGCCATGTCGTACGGATAATCGGTTCCCATCACGATATGATCCTCGCCATAATCTCTGACGAGATCTCCAAGCTGGTGGGACGTAAACACGGTGGTATCGAAGTACATCTTCTTCAAATATTCGCTCGGTGGCCTTGGTAAACCGCCCTGTGTATCCCGGCGAGCCCCCCAGGCGTGATCGATGCGACCTGAGTAGGCCGGCAGGAAGCCGCCACCATGAACTGCAAAAATCTTCAATTTTGGATGGCGCTCAAGCAAGCCGGAAAAAATGATGTAGTGCAGTGCGACAGTGGTATCGAGCGGATTTCCGATCACATTGGCAAAATAGTACTCACCGAATCGCTCGGAATGGGTGAAACCAAGCGGATGCAGCATGACCACGGCGCCAAGCTCTTCCGCTTTCGCCCAAAACGGCTCAAAACGATCGCTTGAAACCTCCTCGCCTTCGACATTGGTGAGGATCTGCACACCTTTGAGCCCGAGCGTGGTTACCGCATATTCGAGCTCCGAGGCCGCCAACTCCGGCTCCTGAAGCGGCGCCGTGCCGAGGCCAGCGAAACGATCCGGCTGGGTGGCCACCCATGCGGCAACGCCGTCATTGACCAATCGTGACACCTTCGCGGCGTGCTCTCCGCGCGCCATGTAGTAGCATTGGTTGGGAACCGGGGCGACAATCTGAATATCGATGTTCTGGGTGTCGAGCACCGCGACCCGATCAGCAACGTCGTTGAGTGCGACCGTTCGCTCGGCATCCTGTAGGGCTTGAATCTTTTGCGTGTCTTGATTGAGGTAACGCGCGAACGGGATATTGCCGAGATCATAGAGTGGCGTAATGTAGTCCGCCGCTTCGCTAATGAGGATATGCGCGTGCGTATCGACCGTGGTTGACGTCAGCCGTATCGGCTTGGTCGAGACTTGCCGTGCCGCCGTCGGCCCGTAGCGATTGGCGGCATCGCCGAGTTTGGCGGTATCAATTATACTGTGGCTCATATTCGGGTTTCGATCTCCAATAAGCTTAATTCGGCGTTCCAGACAGCAATCGGGCGGCGCGGAGTTTTTCTCCCCCGCGCCGCCCGGCTGGAAACGACTACGTCTATTCGTCGCCCGTATTCCAGGCGGCTTTGCGCTTTTTGCTGATCGCCTGCATCCTCGAATCACGCCTCCAGAAAACAAGCTTGAAGTCGAGGACTTCCGTGATCGTGAAGAACATCAGACCCATCAACGACATGCTCAAGAGTGTCGCTAGCGCCGATCCGATATCGAGCTTGAAGGCGAAGCGCTGCATTAGAATACCGATGCCCTCGCTCGCCGAGAAGAACTCGGCAACAATCGCGCCAAGCAATGCACCGGTCAAGGCGAGCTTCAAGCCTGCAACAATCAGCGGCGTCGCACTGGGTAATTGTAGCTTCCAGAAATATTGCGTCCTGTTGGCCCGCATCGAGCGGAACAATTCCGTTGCTTCTTCATCCGTGTACAACAGGCCGGTCAGCGTGTTGATGAAGGGCGAGAAAAAACAAACCAATGTCGCCAATGCGATCTTCGATGACCAACCGAAACCGAACCAGGCAATGATCAACGGTGCTACCGCGATTCCCGGCGTCACATTGAAAGCCACCGCGTAAGGCGCAAGATAGCGACGAAACAACGGACTAACGGCGGCGGCAACCGCTAAACTCGTACCGATCGTAACGCCGATAAAGAAGCCAGCCGTCGCCTCGATCATCGTCACAAAGAAATGCCACCAAACTCGCCCGGTAACAAACCACATGTCGAAGAAATCGCCACCGATTTCCGACGGCGGCGGCAGGAGGAGATCGTTCAATTGTTTGAAGACACCGAGGAGCTCCCACCCACCGACGATGAACATAAATATCAGGATATGCATCCCGAAACGCGCCCAACCCGTTTCAGCGAGTTCAGCATTTTTCTCAAGTTCGGCGATGCTGGTTATGTCAGTCATCGTGAAATCTCCGCGAAAATTTTATGGCGCATCATTGTCCCTCAAGCCCATTGAGAAAGGCGGCCTTTCGTTTAATGCTCTTGCCCTGCATCAACTTGTCGCTTCGCCAATAGACGATGTGGTAGTCGACAAAATCCGCAAATTTAAAGAGAAGGAAAGCAAACAGCGTTATCGAAAGCAGCGTCGCAAAAGCGCCGTTCATATTTAGAATATATGTGTATCGGGCCATGAGCACGCCCATGCCTACATTCGCCGAAATGAACTCGGCAACAAGTGCGCCACCGAATGCCGACGCGCAGCCGAGCTTCAATCCCGCCATCAGGATTGTCGCTGAGTTGGGAACACGCAAGCCCCAGAATGTCTGCCACTTGGTCGCAGACATTGAGCGGAACATTTCTTCGGCTTCCTGATCGATATTGAGAAGACCGGTAAGCGTGTTGACGAATGGTCCGAAGAAGCAGACCAGAGAGGCCAGCGCGACCTTTGATGAAAATCCGAAGCCAAGCCAGGCAATAAACAAAGGCCCGACCGCGATGCGCGGCGTTGCCTCGACCACAATGATGTAGGGCTTGAGATATTCGCGGAAACGCAGGCTCAGTGCCGCCGCTGTCGCCAGCGCAATACCGATCATCGAACCGATGAACAGCCCTGACAACGCTTCGGCGAAGGTAAATCCGAGATGCACCCATACGGTTCCCGCTTCAAAGTATATGAACCAAATCTGTTGAACGATCCCCGAGGGAGCCGGATATATCAGACTATCGATCCACTCTCTCCGCGAAGCGATCTCCCACACAGAGAGAATGGCAATAAACAGGATAATGTGCTTTGTAACCATCCATCCTTTTTCAGACCTCGTCGTCCCGTGCTGGACGCCAAGTTGTGGACTGGCTTCAACTGCGATTTCAGCGCTTGCGCTCATCAGTGATCTCCACCTAGAACTTCGCGAACTTCTTTTACAAGTAAGTTGAATTCAGGGGTGACCAGAAGATCCATGTTCCGCGGTCGCTCGAAGGGAACATCGATAATCTTGGCAAGACGACCCGGGCGTGGCGTCATCACATGCACCTGATCAGCAAGGAAAATCGCCTCGGAGATGTTGTGCGTTACGAACAGTGTTGTTGCCTGAAACTGGGCAACGATACGCAGGAGTTCGATGTTCAGCCGCTCACGCGTGAATTCGTCAAGTGCACCGAATGGCTCATCGAGCAGCAAAATGTCGGCACCAGTTTGTAAGAGCCGTGCCAACGCCACACGCTGCTGCATGCCGCCCGACAACTGCCTTGGGAAAGTGAATTCGAACTCTTTGAGGCCAACGAGATCAAGGTAGTCCATCGCCTTCCGCTTGTCTTCATTGGTCACTTTGCCGGTAAGTTCAGTTGGCAGAAGAACGTTTTCGACCGATGTCCGCCACTCCAGAAGAATTGGACGCTGAAACATCATGCCGGTGTCGGCGCGCGGCTCCGCCACCTCAAGGCCATGCACGGTCAAGCTGCCCTCAGTCTTTGGAATAAGACCGGCCACCAAACGCAGCAATGTTGATTTCCCGCAGCCGCTTGGCCCGACCAACGATACAAAATCGCCCTTCTTGACGGTGAACGAGGCATTCTCCAAGGCGACTACTGTCTCGGAGAAGGCCTTGGTTAGATTGGATGCCTGTATAACGACGTCACTTGATGACGACGCATTCGGCTTTTTTGAACTGTCTACAGCCTGCGCTACAGCGGCCATTTTACGCCTTCCTTTTGATCGCGAATGTTGAAACCGACAGGAATTGGACCACTAACAACATGCTTTTCGCGTCCACTTCGGGATTGTCGTCCGTTCCTTGATTTAATTTTCTTTCTTAAACGCCGGCCGCAGCGTCGCTATCGGCTTTGCGCTCGCTGAGCGCTCGTCACCTCTTTCCGGTAACCGACCCTCAGCGCAATTGGCACGACCGAACTAACTCCGACTCGTTGCCATTCCATGTCCTTGCATACTGCCCCCCCTATTGGCTTAGTGGATAACTTGTCGAAAAGACGATTACAAGCTTTTGTACTCCGGTCAACACGAGCTACGGATATTCTCGGACGCTCTGCCAATTCGAGAGTAATATTAACCACTTGCCTTTCCCGGAAACGATTTGCGCAAATGAGCGCCTCATTGCTTTCCAGCGTGGCAAGCGCTGCGCTCATGGTGTTCCTCCCCACCTCGGCGAACGCGTCACCTCGTTATCATATATCATAAACGAATTGCCAGTACGACCCAGACAATCCACTTCACCCCAACTCTGTCCGGACAAACTATAGTCAATTTTATCGGGGTCAAGTGGTGTGCAAATTGTCGCGTCCATTGTTGACGGTTGTCAGTAACTATTGTCGATGCCCGCTGACGTCAGCCCCTGCGAGATATAGCCGAAAGTTGGTGATGGCCCCTGAGGGGCGGCATATCATGGCGGTGCTCAGGCGCCGTCAATTCTCAAAGAGAAAGGGTATGCCACATGTCCAAATCTAGCGTTGTTCCTTTTGA
>Ga0315339_1000938_pt1 | contig 29575 bp, 28 predicted proteins | sample ASW17metaG_FD_204514 | JGI IMG/M metagenome (GOLD analysis project Ga0315339, IMG submission 204514) | Ammonia-oxidizing marine archaeal communities from Pacific Ocean, United States - ASW #17 | ecosystem: Environmental > Aquatic > Marine > Oceanic | place: USA: California | collected 2016-12-05 | reverse complement strand
CGATCATACAACTGGCCATATCGGGAAAGAGGCAGTCGTTGTTATACCAGTAGCCGTAGTCCTGGTGCCATTCCCAGGCCCCGCCGACCCGGGGCTCCTTGACCATCATTTTATAATGATAGAGGTATACCTCGTCGCCGAGCAGTTTTCCCATCGTGTCGACCATGCGGTGCCCGTGGCAACAGGCGTTGTAGATATCTTGTCGTTCGGTATCGGCGGTCAGCCAGAGTTTGCTCTCCCGCCCTTCGGCGTCCTTGGGGGCGTGCACGGTGGCGGCCTTCTCCTGGTCGGCTTTGCCGATGCGCAGGAGCAGGTCCATTTCTTCGGCGTCGTAGAGGCTCTCGACGAGCAGGTAGCCGTCCTCTTGGAATTGTGCGGTTTGGGCTGTGGTGACTTGGAACATGTAGTAGATCTTTCGTTGTGGAAGTGTTGGTAGGCTAAAGCAAATTTAAGCAATTTCCCAACCGGCTCAATACACTTGTAAAAACCGCTCGACGGCCTCGTTTAGGCCGACGCCGTCCTTGCGCCAGCGGGCGTAGAGCCGGAGGAAAGGCACCATATGCGCGGTGCCGGTGACTAGTTCACGCAGACAGAGACGGCCCATTGGACCGGTTTCCCGCAGGTAATTTGTATAATGGAAGCGGGCTATGGCTGCGTCGTGGTCGTAGCATAGGGATTGGTGGGTGGCATGCCAGGCCGACCCTTTGCGGTCAAGTAGTAGGTATTGCGCGGTGTCTGAACTATCCATCGGCAGGCCGGCGGAGCCTGCGCTGATGATTTGGCGCTCGCCCCATAGCCGCATTTGGGCGAAATGGTTGTGGCCGCGGACGATGTAGTGTTCTGCGACCTCGGGAAACATCTGTGTTATTTGGGCGGCGGGGGTATGGGCCCAGATATCGTCTCTGTCATTTTGCAGCGACGCGTGCACAACGACGAGGTCCGGCACTGATTCGCTGCGCCAAGACAGCCGTAAGTCGGCGAATGATGCGCATATTTCATCGCCTAATTGTGCCCGTGTCCATTGCACGGGCGCGAATCGCGGGCTGTGCCACAGCGACGAAGCCTGACCGGCAGCTAATTCTTGTACATAGCGCTCCTGGTTGCCGCGCAGGATCGGGCAGTGCAAGTCTTGCGCGTATTGCCAGCAAGTGAACGAATCTGGACTGCCGTTGACGATATCACCGGCGATGACTAGGAAGTCTGGGCTTTGTTGTTTTACGTGAGCGATAACTGCTTCGAAGGCGGGCAGGTTGCCGTGGATATCGCAGAGAATGGCAAGGCGCATCAAGACTCCGGTTTACTTGGGATAAATCGATTATTCGGTTGGGGTGGCGACGGACAAAATAACCCGGCAAAGCTCATTCCACGCAAGAGGGCTTCAGCGCGGCGCGATCCATTTTAACCGGGGATACGCCGCGGCGGGATCGGCAGCATGATGTTTCGTTGCTCGGGGGTCAGGCGTTGCAGTAGGTCGTCCGATAATTCGTAATTGAAACGCGATCGGATAAGGCGCGGCGAATAGCGATAGACCACGACGCGCCGGTGCCCATCGTTTTTGCGCTCGGCCGAGCCGTGGGTGATGGCGTCGGTGAAAAAGAGCGCGTCGCCGGCTTTAAGGTGCATCTCCTGCATGCCGATCGCGCCCTCGGCCGCCATATCGTTGCGGCTAGTTACGCCGCGGCCATTGACGACGAGGCGTGGGTGGATTTCGGTGGCCTTGTGGCTGCCGGGCACCAATACGGTCGCGCCGTCTCCTGGGCCGATGTCCTCTAGGGCGATCAGCACGTTGATCTGGCCGACCATCCACTCGCCGGTATTGTGGTGGCGGAAGGTCAGGTAGCACAGCGGCGCGTGCCCGCCGCAGTGAATAAAGAGGTGGCCGCCGGCCCCGCGTACATTGAGGAAATTCTCGTGGATCGACAGGCCGTTGACGTTGGCGTTGATATACTTTTTGGCGAGGTGGGTCCAGGTGGGGTAGTCGATGAGTTTTTCGAAAACGGGGCCGCCGGCGACGATATTCTGGAAATTGACGCCGTCTTGCTTACTGTAGCTATGGGTTTCTACGCCGCCGATCCAGCGGGTGTTTTCTTTGTCGCCAGGGGTTTCTATGTAATCCTGATGTTTGTCGACCCATTGGTTCATGGCGTTTAGGTCTTCGGGAGCAATGGCGTTTTTTAGGACTAGGTAGCCCTGGAGGTCGAAGAGGTAGTCTTGGTGTAGTTCTTGCATGGTTTTTCGGTCTGTCGTAGGGTATGCCCTTGCTCATATCTCGCCTCACATCCTGTGAGGCTCCCAGGGCCTGCAAAGCCGGGGTGGGGATACCCTCCCGACAGACCTTCGGTTGTGCTGAACGGTCTGAAGAATAGAGATTGGTGGTAGGGCAATGACCTCGCCTGGTTTTAGTGTGGGAGGACTAATATAAACATTAGTGAGTGGAGATAGATATTATTGTCGTTTTGCTTCCATTCGTCTTCTAGTATAGCGTAGAGCAGGTGGTCCGCCGGGCCAGCCGTCGGGGGTAAATTCGCGCAGTGACAGGAGGTCGCTTTGCAACTCCATGGGCTTAGTCGGTCTGTTTGATCTTGCCCCAGGACTGTTTTTCGACGTTGGTGTCGGCCGGCGGTTGGTAGACACGCACGTAGTCGACTTCGAGCTTTTGCGGCCAGATCCCTTGGTCTACACCCTGTGCACCGCCCCAAGTGCCGCCGACGGCGATATTGAGCAGCAGGTGGAAGGGGCGGTCAAAGGGCCATTGTTGGTAGTTGGCATTTTTATCGGTCAGGCGTTCGTTGGCGAAGGTGAAATAGCGCCTGTCGTCGACGAAGAAGCGGATTTCTTCGGGTGTCCACTCGGCGGCGTAAACGTGGAATTGCGTGCTGGTATTGGCGAGCGTGCGGTGGTTGGTCTTTTGCGTGCCGATGGAGTGGTGGTAGGCGCGGGTGTGGACCGAGAAGTGCACGACATCGGGTTGGTAGCCGACCTGTTCGAGAATGTCGATCTCTCCATTGTCAGGCCAGTAGCGCTCGCCGCCGTAGGTGTCGTGCGTCGGTAGCATCCACAGCGCCGGCCAGGTGCCGCGGCCGACAGGCATCTTGGCGCGGATTTCGAAACGGCCATAGGTCCAGTCGCGTTTGGATGCTAATCGTGCCGAGGTGTAGGCGCGGTCTTGGAATTTTTCGCGGTGAGCTTCGATGACCAGCAGGCCGTTTTCGATGCGGGCGTTTTGCAGGCGTTGTGCTGTGTAGTGTTGTAACTCGTCGTTGCCCCAGCCGTCGCCGCCGACATCGTAGCGCCAGTTGGAGGTGTCGGGCAGCCCTTCGCCGGTGAATTCGTCGGCCCAGACCAGCGGCCAATCGTTTTGCGCGGTCGCGCACTGTGCACCGAGGAGTAGAGCGATTAACGCTATAAGCAGTATAGGACTCCTCATATGGACAAGTGCATATCGGCGAAATCGAGATATTGCGCCCAGTCGTAGGCGGTCAAGTCGTGGCCACCGCTACGGATATGGTAACCGATGTGGCCCATGACGGGCTGGTCGACAGCGGGCATTTCTTCGGCGGGCAGGCCTTGGGTGCCGAGCAGGCGGTAGATCGGGTCGGCGGCCAGGGCGGCTAGGAATTCCCCGCGCGGGTCGCACCAGCGGTCGTCGACGGCACTGGCGACATAGAGCGGGCGCGGCGCGCAAAGCGCCAATAGCATGTGTTGGTCTAAGGGCAGCTCGTCTTCGACGTCGTTGTAGCGGCAGAAGTTGTCACAAAACCAATGCGGGAAAGTCTCGTTGATGTCCTTGATTGTCTCGCCATAACGGCGGCGGGAAAGCGCCGCGCCGCCGCAGCCCGATTCGTTGGAGATCACCAGTGCGAAACGTTCGTCGCAGGCGCCGGCCCAAAGCGAAGTTTTGCCCAGCCGCGAAAGGCCGAGTACGGCGACACGCGCCCGGTCGACCTCGGCATCGGTCTGTAGATAGTCCATAGCCCGGCTCAAACCCCAAGTCCAAGCGCCGATGGTGCCCCACTCATTGGGCGCGGGCCGGGTCTGCCCATCTTTAAAAAACAGCGGGTGGATGCCATTTTGGTAGCCGTCGTCGTAGTCGGGGTCGAGGTCGCCGCTGTAGACGGTGGCTAGGCCATAACCGCGCGCGAGCACTTCGTCGACGCACCAACGGCTGGCCAGGCAACCGCGCGAGTCGATGGTGGCCCGGTTATCGACGATGCCATTTTTCTCTTCGGCCCGCATCCAACGGGGGTTGAGGTGGATCTCGGGGTCGAGCAGAACGGTGTGGTTGCCGAAGAAGTTGAGGCCTAGGAATACGGACACGGGGCCTTTTGCGTCGGCGGGCAGGTAGAGCAGGAGGTCCATGCTCGGGCCGTCGTTGTCGGCCGTGAAATACACACTGACTTGGCGGCGGCGTGCGCGGCCGCCAAGCGCTTGTCCCTCTTCGCTGACGACAAAACGAGTATTGGGCAGGGCGGCGGGCATTTCGCCGAAGACGTGGGTCTTAAAAAGCTGTAGTATTTCCGGGCGGCGCGTTTGCGTCCAGGTGGGCGCGTCGGTTACGGGTTCGCCATTTTCTCTGAGCAATGCTTCGGGCAGGGTATACGTCGGGACTTGCGCTTCGTCGTAATTTGTATTTTCTGTCGGCATAGTTACCATTTTTGCATATATGTAAAGAAACCGGATAACTCTTAGGTTAGGGCGAGCTGTGGATCATTGCAAGGGTGTATTTGTTGCGTTGCAGGATTTGCCTATGTTTTGGCCGTATCTCATATCAGGAGATTGTAATGTCGGTTATCGAATTGGCGTCTGGGCATGCGATGCCCTTGTTGGGTTTGGGCACTTGGCAGTTGAGGGGAGATGAATGCACGAGCGTGGTGCAGATGGCGTTGGAAATGGGCTATCGCCATCTCGACACGGCGTATAATTATAAAAACCAGGTGGAAGTTGCACTGGGGCTTCAGGCGAGTGGAATCGAGCGCGGCGAGGTTTTTGTGACGACAAAGATCTGGCCGGACGCGTTGCAATACGAGCAGGTCCATAATCAATTTGCCGAGTGTCTCGAACAATTGGCGACGGACTACGTCGACTTGTTGTTGGTGCATTGGCCAAATAAGGCGGTGCCTTTGGCCGAGACACTGAAGGCTTTTGACGAGATTGCGGCGAGTGGTCGGGCGTGCAGCATTGGCGTGAGCAACTTTTCGCCCGCGTTGATCGACGAGGCACGAGAGGTGGCGAGTGTGCCGATCGTCAATAATCAGATTGAGCTGCACGTGGGCAATGTGGATACGGCTTTGCTGGGACATTGCCGAGCGCACGAGGTTGCGGTGACGGCGTATCGGCCGTTGGCGAAAGGCGGTGCGGCCGATGATATGAAGCTGGCGGCGATTGGCGACAAACATGGCAAGTCGGCGGCGCAGGTGGCGCTCAGATGGCTGGTGCAGCAGAAGATTGTGGCGATTCCGAAGGCGAGCTCAGAGGAGCATCTGCGAGCGAATATGGATATTTTCGATTGGACGTTGGACGCCGAGGAGATGGGGCGGTTGCATAGCTTGTGAATTAAGTGGGAGCTTGCGAATGATCTCGCCATTATTATATAACGGTGTTCGTTGGGTTGTTCAATACTCCGCTTAAAAGGTGAACTTATAAGCGGAGAGCTATTTATCTTATCTAAGATTATTCCCAGAGGTAGGACGAGCATAAATCCGCCTATTAAGACACCTTGTATGTTGCTCTCCCGTTGTTCTTCTTTACGAATCCCTTTAGAATAAGCTGATTTTCACTCTCCCTATTTTCCTTTGTTACTCGACCTCGGCGAGATCCACCGTCCGCCGCTCACGGTCGGCCAATTCGGCGGCGGCCAATAACTGCACCGACCGGCGCCCGTCGTACATCGTCACCGGCATCTCCTCCCCCTTGAGCAGCGCTTCGAAGAAGCGGTCGTTGGGATTGCAGCCTTCGGGCTGGAATTTCTCCGAAATGCCTTCGATCGGCTGCCACTCTTTGGTGGATTCTTTGTAGTGCATTAGCGCGCCCGGTGCGCCGAATTCTGCGAAGGTCGACGGCCCGTCGCCGCGCACCTGCACTAGCGCGCCGTCGAAGCCGTAGATCTCGGTGGCCAATGGCGCGGCGGTTTCGGTCTCGCTGGTGTGCAGGGTGACGATCATGCCGTCGGCGTAGCGGAAGACGCAGGCGTTATTGTCCTCGACGGGCAAGCCCTCGACACGCGCGCCGCCCAACGACACCACGCATTCGGGCATGCCGAACATCCACGCCATCCACAGCATCGCGTGCGAGCCGGCGTGGTAGAGCGAGCGACGGCCCTCGGCATCGGCGTCCTTCCAGGCCCAACCGGGGTCGTGCATTATCGTTTGTGCATGGTTATTGTTCTTGCCGTATTCGCGGTGGCCGTGGCGGCGGCGGACCTGGTAGATGGGGCCGAGCGCACCGCTGTCGACCAATCCCTTCATTTTTTCGTTGGCCGGGGTGAAGCGGAGGTTGTAGACGGGCATCACCTGGACGTTGCGTTCTTCGGCGGCGGCGATGACCTCATTGGCCTGAGCTACGGTACGGGTGAAGGGTTTTTCGACCAGGCAGTGTTTACCCTTTTCGATCGCGGCGAGGGCGTGCTCGCCGTGTTGTTGCGTCGGCGAGCAGATGCCGACGGCGTTGATGTCGTCGCGGGAGAGCACTTCGTCGAGGTCGCCGAGATACTCGACGCCGAATTTATCGGCGGCGGCACGGCCGCGGGCGGGATCGTCGTCCCATATGCAGGCGAGGTCTACGTTGGGGTGGCGTTGCGCGGCGGCGCAGATGCCGTGCGCGTGCATAAACCAAAAGCTGAGTTGCGCGAAACGAATGCGTTCCATATTAGGTCTCCGGGATTTCGACGAAGCGGCCGGCGCGGCCCGCTTCCTTGATGGCCTCGATGACGCGCAGGGCTTGCAGGCCGTCCTGGCCGTCGAGGGCGGTGGGTGAATTTGCGCTATCGATTTTGCCTTGCAGTGCGTCGATAAAATGATCGGTCGAATTGCCGCCGTCGGGCAGGTCGTCGACCAGTGTCCAGAGGCCGCGGCGGTCTGAGGCGTAGAGTTGTTCTTTGTTGATGCGGAAGCTCTGCTCGCGGCAATAGACTGAAACCTCGTCTTGGAATTCGCCGTCGCCGCCGATGAGCAATAGCTGCGCGCTCGGGCCGTCTTTGAGCGTTAGGCGCATATCGACGAAGGTCTCGTAGCCTTCCGGGCTGGATTCGATGCGGCCTTCTACGCCGATGATCGGCTGGCCGGTGAGCCAGGGGATGAGGTCGGCGATGTGTACGGTGCGCGCGTGCAGGATGCCGCCGTGTAGCAGAGCACGGTCGTCGATATTTTTGCGCTGTATGGCAGTGATGGCTTGGGGGATCGCACCGGCGGCGAGGTGGTCTTTTACGCGGCGAGCGCTGGCCATGAAGTGCCGCGTATAAGCCGTCATCAGGACGCGCTGGCGGGTGCGAGCTAACACGATAAGAGACGTGGCCTCGTCGCTGGTCATGGTTAGCGGTTTGTCGACGAGCAGGTGCAAGCCGCGCTCGAGCGCAGCGTGACACTGCTCGAAATGGTAGATATTGGGCGAGCTGACGAGTAGCGCGTCGAGGCCGAGTTCTAGTAGATGTCGATAGTCGGTGAAGCTTGGTATATCGGTAAGACGCGGGGCCATTTTTTCCAAGCAGGCGGCGTTCGTATCGCATACGCCGGCTATGCTCACATCGTTGCGGGCGAGCAGGTGAGGTAGGTGGTAATGGAGTGCAAAACCGCCGATGCCGATAATGCCGATGCGGGTTGTCATAGTTTGTTGCCGAAAGGACGGATGAGGAAAGAATGGATCGTCATGGGTTAATCGCCGAAGTGGTAAACGGCGGAGAGCCAGGGAATGGGAAAACCTTCTTTGAGTACCTGGCCGATAATGATTACACCGATATCGACGGCGAGGTCCTTGCCGAAGAAACGCAGGGCAATGCCGAGGGATTGTTCGCCGAGCCCTAGGTTTTCGCCAGTGATAAACCAGTTTTCCGAGACTAGGGCCAGGCTGTCGGTGAGGCGGATATTGCTGCCGAGCAAGATCACTAGGTGCATGGCGAAGTCCACGGGCTCGTCTTGTTCGTTGATATAACCGAAGCCGAGACCTGCGGTGAAACTTTTATCGGGAGATCCCTTGGTGCCGCCGATTTCGTCGATCAAGCTCATATAGAGCGTTCCGGCCGAGAGGGCAAAGTCGTCATTTTGGTAGAGGCCGATTTTGGGAGCCAGCGACAGGAGTTCGTCGCCGAGGCCTACGCCGGGAAAGACCGAAAGCCCCGCGGTTATGCTGATTTGGTTGGTGAGACCGTAGGTGATTCCCGGAAAGGAGATATAGTAGTTGGACCAGTAGCCTTGCCCGCTGCGCAGCGGGCGGCCGGTCGGTGTGAACATCAGACGGGAGTAGTTGGGATCGGAGCGGGTGAGGGCGCCGTTGCTACTTTTTATGTTACGGGTGGAGACGATCGAATTGCGCGGCACTTTTACTTCTAGGCCTGATGAGGTCGCGATAGTGATATGAGTCTTGTCTTGCCGGATAATGGTGCCCTGTACTTGTGTGCGGTCGGTTAAGGTGATTGCCACCAAGGTATTGACGAGTTTTTCTTGTGCTTGCGCCTAGGTCGGTATGGAAGTTAGTAGCAGTAAGCAAAGTGCTGACGCAAATAGATGAAGCGGTATATGCGTTGTTTTCATCTTTACCTTGTAGGTACGCGGGAACAGTGTCTATAAAGGTCTGAGGGGAATCCATACGCAAAAAGTATAGCGTTTGTCGGCTTACCGTTCAAATTTGGTGAGTTGAATATACAGTGGGCAATACATAGATTTTTAACACCTGGACATAGTGAAAATGACCACAAGAAAGGAATAGCATGGGCCAGATACCGATTGCACTGCAGCTTTATTCGATTCGCGAGGATTGCGCTCGCGATTTAGAGGGTTCGATCAAGGCGGTGGCCGATATGGGCTATGAGGGCGTGGAATTCGCGGGTTATTACGAACGGGGTGCCGACGAGTTAAAGAGATTGTGCGATGCGCACGGCTTGCAGATCGTCGGCACGCATATCGGCCTTGATACTTTATTGGGTGATGCGTTCGAAGAGACGGTAACTTTTAACAAGACGCTTGATAACCGCTATTTGATCGTACCGGGCTTAGCCGCCGAGCGACGTGACTCGCGGGCGGCGTGGATGGCGACGGCGAAGATTTTCAATGAGATAGCGACGCGGCTCGCGGCGTATGATATGCAGACCGGGTACCACAACCACCATATAGAATTTCAGGAAATGGACGGAGAGTTACCTTGGGACACCTTCTTCGGACATACGCAAAAAGATGTAGTTATGCAGTTGGATACTGGCAATATGTATCACGGCGGTGCGGAGCCGGTGAGTTTTCTGGAGAAATATCCGGGTCGAGCGCAGTTGGTCCATCTCAAGGAGCATTCGTCGACGAATGACCAGGCGCTGATCGGCGAGGGCGAGGTCGACTGGTCGCGGGTATTTGATGTCTGCGAAAAAAGCGGTGCAACGGAGTGGTATATTGTCGAACAAGAGTCCTATGCGTTCACGCCGCTCGAATGCGTCGACCGTTGTTTGCAGAACCTCAAAAAGATGGGCAAATAAAAAGGCCCATCCCTCAAGAAGAGGCCTGGGCGATGTAGTTAGTCGCCCGCCAGAATGGGATGCAATGGGTGGTCCCAAGGGCCGCCAGCCTGCATCTCATGTTCCGCACCAGCCGCATCGTGAGTGCCAGTGAAGGTAGTGTGGTCGGGTATATAGATAATGGCGAAAGCGCGGCGCGGTGCCTCGGTCTGGTTGGCCCCAGCGTAGTGGAAGGTGCAGCCGTGGTGGAAGGTGACGCCGCCGGCAGCCATATCCATGGTCACCGGTTCGGGCACGTCGTAGCCCTGTTCTTCCATTTTGTCGACGATGCTCTCGCCTTCCACACCAAGCTTGATTGCTTCGAGGCGGCCGTATTGGTGCGACCGGGGTACGAAGTGCAGGCAGCCATTTTCTGGGGTCACGTCGTCGACCGCAATCCAGGCCGACAGCGCGCCGACGGGTTCCATTGGCCAATAGGGAGCGTCCTGGTGCCAGTTGGTCTCTTTGCTTTTTTGTCCGGGCGGTTTGATCATCGCGTGGTCGTGGTAGATGCGCACGTGGTGACTATCGCTGAGCAGGCGGGCGCTTTGTGCGAGACGTGCGTGGAAGGCGATTTCCTTGGCGGCCGGGTAGTCGGTCCATAGGTTGACCATCTGGTTGAAAACGCGCTCGTATTCGTCTGAGCTGCGGCCGTCGTTGGCGGCGCCTCTGATGCGGGCGCGGTGCGTGTCGATGGCATGGTCGATGGCTTGCTTGAGCGAGGTTGTTTCTTCGGCTGAAAAAAAGTTTTCGTAGCAGATATAGCCGTTTTGCCGGAAGAATTCTATATCGTCGCATGTCGTTGGGTTGTCTGTAGTCATGGGGGCAAGATATTAATTTTTGTGTGGGAGATCAACCGGGAATATGTATTGCTGTTGTCACAGCTTTAACCGATTGGAAATATATTAAATGCTCAAGTTAGGTTTTCTCGCTTCGCACACCGGGTCCAATGTGCAAGCGATTGTCGAAGCGTCCAGGACGGGTGGGTTAGACGCCGAGCCTTGTGTGGTGGTAAGCAATAATTCGCGCTCAGGTGCGTTGAAAAAAGCGCGGGCGCAGGGCATTGCTGCATATCACTTGAGTGAGCGCACGCACCCCGGGGTATTGGACGAAATGATTTTGGCGACAATGCGGCATCATGAGGTAGAGTTAGTATGTCTGGCCGGGTATATGAAGCCTTTGGGGCTGCGGATGCTGGCCGCTTATGGTCGGCGGATATTAAACGTGCATCCCTCGTTGTTGCCCAAATACGGCGGCGAGGGCATGTACGGACTGCATGTGCACGAAGCGGTATTGGCGAGTGGGGAAAGAGAAAGCGGGGCGACGGTTCATCTGGTGGTTGGGAGATATGACGAGGGCCAGGTGTTGGCGCAGGAGAGAGTGCCGGTATGGTCGGGCGATGCACCGACTGATTTGCAAGCGCGGGTGCTGGCGGTTGAGCATCGAATCTATACGGTGACGTTAGCCAAGGTCGCCCGCGGCGAGATAGATTTAGACTTGGCCATGCCGCAGGTGCTATAAGCTCATGCATTGCAAGCGGTTGTGCAGGCCCATTGCGACCGGGGTTTCGTCCTCGACGATCAAGCCTTGATTTTATGTGCTTTGTTCACATTACCTCTTGCTGTCAATATTTCATCTAACAGACTAACAGATGCGTAAACCGGCGCCTGAGGCCTTGACCCGGCAGATGCTGGCGAGGCTTGAAAGTAGGGTCATTACGCCGCTGACGCCCTGCATGGGGTTGGCGCGACGGATATCGATTTCTACGCCCTGACCGCGCGCGCTGAGTTCGATCAGCGAAACATCGAGATCCGGGTCGGCGACGAGAACTGAGCGGGTCCGGTCGAAGCCGATACCGGCCAGGGCAGTGGCGGCATGTGAGTTGACATTGCGCGGATAGTGGGTGCAGACGGCACGGGTCGGGCCGTCGTAAAGCACGGTTTTGCTTCTGATGTCGTCTTGAGTATGGTCCGGGCTATCGGAAAAGTCGATGCTGCCGGGCGGTTTCTTCATGGTGATGGTCACTTCGTCCCACAGGTCCCGGCCCTCGCTAAGCGCGTCGAGGCCGATGACGGCGCCGTGCGGCACATAGAGGCGGGTGTCGTTTTGTTGCGCGGTGGCCAAGAGCGTGCGCTCGAGTTCAGCATCGGCTAGGCAGGTGAGCGAGAGCGGCATATAATCGGTGGTGCCGAGGAAGGCGGTGCCGTGTTGGCGGGTAATGTCGGGGTGGGCCAGTTCGACGATGAGATCGGGCGCGCGCGCGGCGAAGTCGGAGAGGTCGGTGAGCACGTGTTCGCTTGCCAACTCGGCAAGCCGGGCGGGTGAGCGGTTGTAGGCAAAGGCGATATCCAGACCGAGTTTAGGCTGGGTCTGGATCTGCTCGTAGACGTAGGCACCTAGGTAGCCGTGGCCGATAAGCCCGATGCGGGCCATGCAGAGCCTCCGGGGTTGAGGGGTTGGCTCCTTATATACTAAAAGCTCAAGCTATGATCAATGGCCGTTTCGCCAGGCGCGGCGGCGGCCGAGGCGGAAATGGTGTGGGTCGCCGAGCCGGGCGTGCAGGGCATCGGCATCCATATCGCTATGGTGATGGACCCAATCGACTTCGTCGGCGAGGGTGCAGTCGAAGATGCCGGGGTCGTCGGCGCCGATGGCGAGTTTGACATCTGAAGCCAGGAAGCGGTGGACCGGGTGCGCCTGGGCGTCGGGCACCGCGCCGATGCGTAAATTCGAGGTTGGGCAGGTCTCGATGACGACATCGAGTTCGGTCAGGCGGTTGAGCACGTAGTCCTGGCGGTGGCGTATGTTTTCGAGTCGTTCGGGGTCGTAGGCGCGTAGTACGGATTCGTCGTCGGGCGAGCCGATGAAGTGCTGCCTTTCTTTTTCGAGGGCTTTGACGTCGATGGGGACGCCAAATTTTTCGAGCGCCTCGCGATGGCTCAAGTCGTAGCGGATCTGGGCCAGGCGCTCGCTGGCCGGTTCGCGTTCGTGGGCCTCAGCTTGGCGGGCGGCGGCGGTGGCTGGGTCGAGACCAAGCGCGGTGCAGTGGCCGAGGCGTGTGGCACCCAACTCGGCGGCTTCGTGGCACCAGCGCACGGCGCTTTCGAGCGACTTGTCGAAGTAGACTTCGCCGACGTGATAGGCGACGTCGAGCGCGCGGCCCGGACGCAGTTCGTTGTCGCGGCGCAAGCGCTGGAAAAAGGCGCGGGTGCTGTCGGGCGGGTAACCTTCTTCAAAATGACAGAAATCCAAACCGACGATCGTCGAGATGAGGTCTTCGTTCTCGTCGAGCAGGCGCTGTACGAGTTGATAACATTGGATAGGTGCCCAACGCGGTAGGCTGATCAGATAGCGGGCTTCGAAGTCGTCGTTGCAGGCTTCGTGGATGACGCGGGCGGTGCGTTCGTGGAATTCGATAAAGTCGACGGGGTTGCTGTGGTCATAAGGGGCCAGCGAGCGGTACTCGATATAGCGCAGGCCTTCTTTGTGATGGTGCCCGATAATACGCCGCCAGATGTCCTCCTGCCCGCCGTGCTGTGCCCACCAATGGCGGTAGACGCATATGGCCATATTAAACTTGGCCTGAAAGCGCTCGAAGGAACCGCCGTCTTCTGTGCCGTAGACATAGTGGGCTTTGAGTTTTTCGAGGGATTGGCTGTTAATGGCTTCTTCGAAGAGCGCGATGGGGTCGGGGCGGGTGCCGTAGGCCTTTTCAAAATTATCGACGAAGAACGACCAGTCGATCTGTTGATAGTGATCGCGGCCTAAATCGAGCAGGTCTTCGGTGAAAAGGCTGCCACCGAGATGGATATGGAGTTCGCAGGTTTTGGCGGCTTGCAGGCTTTTGGTCATGGCTAGCCTATATTCACAACAAAAGATAGAAAAAGGATAAGAGCATAACTACTTGACAAACATAGATTTTTTTGCATAAGTCGGCTATTCTAAGGCAGGCGAAAGCTCGTAGCGACGAGGAAGGTGTTGGTATGGCGCGCGTCGAGCCGGTGCTCTTTGGGGTCGGTGGTGGTCCAGCTGAAGGTGTCGCTAATGGTGGCATGGCTCCGATGCGGTGGACCGGCGCCGTGTTTAGATGTAGGGCAAGGGCTTGGGGTCGAGCCAGTCGACAATAATGTCTTTGAGGGCCTGTGCGAAGAAGAAGTTGCCCGCCGGTGCGTAGTGGCCGTTGTAGTAGCGGGTGAGGTAGGCGGCTGGGTCGAGGTTAAAAAGGTTGAATTCGGCGAGGTGGTGTTGCCTGAGGTCGAGAAAGGGATAGTCGCGCGTTTTCAGGAAGTCGACGGTCGACTGGTCCCAGTTGGGTTCGTCCTGGAGCGCGCGCAGCACGCCGCCCTGCGAATAAGAGAGCACGACCAGTAGCTTTTTGCCTGATTCGTTGACGAAGGCCTCGGTTAGTTCGAGCACGTGACGGGTGGCGCGCAGGGCTTTTTGCGCCAGTTGCGAACACAGCAGGTCGGCTTCACCCGGTAGGCCGACGCCCAAGGGCACTTCTTCGGTGGACGGCACGGTGCGCGAGGCCATTACGTCAAGCACAGCGTTGAGCACCGGGTCGTCGGCGAAGGTCTCGACCAGCCATTCGGGTTCGGCGAGGCGGTGCACGTCGTCGGGGGTGGGGCAGAGGTTTTCGCGCTCGCTGACGATGTCATGTTCGAGGTCGACGTTGAGGTGCGGCAGGGTGAAACCGCAGTTGGAGCCCCTGCCGAAACGCAGGGTGCGCCAGGCGTCGAGGTTTCTGAAGTTGTCGTCGTCCCATATGTTGAGCACGATGTATTCGGCCGGGTGCTCGCGTTCGACCTTGAGCATGCGGCGATAGGCCTGGTAGACGCTGTAGCCGCCGACGCCGTAGTTTTCGATCGGCTCGCGCAAATGTGCGGCTAGGTATTCCTGCCAGGTTTCGCCGTCGGAGACTTGGTCGCAATGCGTGAAGCTATTGCCGTAGGTGTGGATGCGGGCGGTTTTCTCCGGGGCGTGGATGCGTTGCCGGGCGTCGGTGGGTTCGTAGTGGTAGTAGGTCTTGGAGCCTTCGATACCGTCGTGGCGGATCGAGTTGACGAGTGTCCAGCCCAACTCGGTATCGTAGGTCCAGCCGAGGCCTTTGGTGTCGTAGGCGTCTTGGTAGTCGAGCTTGAGGAAGGCGTCGATTTGGGCGCGGGTTTTGGCGTGCGATTGCAGATAGGTCTGGGCGTTCATTATTGGCAGTCGTCCTCTGTGCAGTCGATGACGCTGGTCAACTTGTGCTCTTCCCATATTTGCTGCAGGCGTTTTTCGCCGTTGCGGAAATAATTAGTCCACACGCCGGCTTTCAGATGGCCGTCGTAGATGCCTTCCCACTGCACATTGCCGTTGGTGTAATACGAGACATAGAAGCCTGATAGTCGACCTCGTTTATAGGGTAGCGCGGCCAACAGGGTGCCGCTGTTGGCATAGGTCTGCCACAGGCCGTATTTGCGACCGCGCTGGTAGTGGCCCTGCTCTCTGATTTGGCCATTGTCCCAATAGAGAAAAGCCGGTCCGTCTTTCAGCCCATCGTAGTAGTTGGTCTCTTCGCTCTTTTCCCCATTGGGCCAATATTTGACGTAGACGCCGTGTATTTGATCGTCGCGGTAGGGCGTGACCGATTTGATGCTACCGTCGTCGAAGGTCTCTAGATCGAAACGGTCCGTGTTTTCTATATTGCCACGATCGTATTCTTCGCGTTGTAGCTCGATGCCCGCCTCGGAATAATGAATCCACAGACCGTCTTTGAAACCGCGCCAATACGTGCCCTGCACTTTGCGTCCGCCGCTCTCGTAGAGTTCGAGATAGGCCCCGTGCCGTTCGTGTTCTACGTATCGCGCGCTGGATTCGGTCTTGCCACTGGAGTAGTAGCTGACGTAGACCCCGTGCCATTGGCCTTGGCGGTAGGTGCCGTATTCGCTGGAGTTGCCATTGGGCCAGAAGAGCTGGAAGGCCCCGTCCCATTTTTGCCCGGCGCGCCAGGTGTGTACCAGCGTCGTGCGGCCTCCTTCGTCGAAGTGCGTCCAGACGCTGTCTTTGTGGCCTTCTTTATAGAAGCCCTGTATTTGCAGCGGGCCGCTTTCGTAGAAGGCGCGGTAGGTGCCGTGTTTTATTTCTCGGCCCTCGTCCAGATAGAATTGGAAGTCTTCGTGCGGGGCGCCGCTCTCGTATTGGCTGGTGCCGGACTCGGGCGCGTCGGGCGAGGTGCTGACAGGGCCGTTGGAGGAGGCGGGGTCATTGCTATTACAGGCGCTTAAGGCAAGCAGTAGCAAGGTGACGAGTCGGCGCATGGCTTGTTATTCTTTAATGGCGACCACGCGCAGGGGCGAACCGTCGCAGCCGCGGATTTTTAAGGGCAATACGGTTAAATCTACGATATTCTGCACCAGTTGATCAAGGTCGGCGAGCATGAGCGACGGGAATGATCTTGCTCTATCCGTCCACCAGCAGAACTTTCCTTTGCACTTATTCCAACGAAGGCATCTTAATCGCATCATCACGGCGCTCATGCATATCCTTCTCCATCTCCTCCGGATAGCGGTGCGGCAGGTAGGAGACCTCGTTGAGTTTTTGTAGGGCCTCGCCTTCTAGACGGAAACTGCCGGCGAGCATGTTCTCGCGCGCCTGTTCGAAGGTGCGTGCGCCGATGATGATAGAGGTGATGGCCGGTTGTTCGAGCACCCAACGCAGGGCGACCTGGGCGGGGGAGCGGTCGATTTCCTGAGCGAGGTCGAAAACGGCTTGCAGACTCTCGTCGGCGTTGGTGGCGAAAAAACGCTGCGGGTAGGCCCAAGAATCGGCGGAGCGCGTGCCCTTGACGGTACGTTCGCCGGGTTTGTATTTGCCAGAGAGGAAGCCGCCGCCCAAGGGGCTCCAGGCGACCACGCCGAGGCCTTTGAGCTCGCAGACTGGTATTAGCTCTTGTTCGATGTCGCGTACGACGAGGCTGTATTGCGGCTGAAAACATTCGAAGCGGGCCAGGTCTTTAGAGTCGGAGATCCACAGCGCTTCCATCAGGCGCCATGCCTGAAAATTGGAGCAGGCGATATAGCGGACCTTGCCTTGGTGGATGAGGTCATCTAAGGCCCGCAGCATCTCTTCCATGGGTGTCTGGCTGTCTACGTGATGAATATAATAGAGGTCGACATGGTCCATCTGTAGCCGGTCGAGGCTGTCTTCGACGGCGTTCATAATGCGCACGCGGGACATGCCTGAGTCGTTGGGACCGGGTCCCATGGGATTAAAGAATTTTGTGGCGATGACCGCGTCGCGGCTGCGGTTTTTGAGTGCCTTGCCGGTGAGGATCTCGGACTCGCCGTTGCCGTAGGAGTCGGCGGTGTCGAAGAAGTTGATGCCGGCGTCGAAAGCCAAGTCGACGATTTTCTGGCTTTCTTGTTGGTCGGTACCGTGGCCGAAGGTCATGGTACCGAGGCAGACTTCGGATACTTTGAGGCCGCTGCGGCCCATTCTGCGGTATTCCATAAATAAAACTCCTGTCCGTTGATGCTGTTGGCTTAGTTCTTTTGTCGTTTGAGCAAGGGCACTTGCTCGTAGCCGGAGACGGTGATCGACTGTTTACCTCCGTCTATCTGTATCACGCCACAGCCCATCCAAAAGGTCAGATAAAGCAGCCCTTTTTTTAGGCAGAAAAGGGTGCGAAAATACTGGCCGTCCATCTCGGCCTGCGAGACAACCAGGTTGAACGGTTCCATCTCGTAATATAGGAGGGCGGTGACGAAGCCGTGCAAAACCTTGAGGTGCTTGGATGTCTTATTACGTTTGAGGCCAGACAGCAAGACGGAATCGAATCGGTGGCGAAGTTAGCCCACATGATATAGCCACTGGCGCATATCGAGCTCCAGAAAGTGGGTACCAGCAAGTCGGCGGTCTGCGAATTCTAAGGGGCGTTCTTTGCTCTTGCCGGCGTTGGGGAAGAGGCTGTAAATATCCATAGAGCGACAAACGAGAGGTCTGTTATGCCGTGGCAAGTAGCTATTGGATGCCGTCGAGAATGATTTCGAGTTGGTCCTTGGGGCTGAAATAATCTGCTGGTCCATATTGGGGGCCGATATCGCCCATTAAACGTCGCTGGCGTGGGGTCAGACGCTGCAATAATTCTTCCGGGGCCTTCTCGTAGTCCCACGGTCTCGACCATATTTGGCCGTAGCGAAAGGTGACGCTACGACGGATCTCCTGGCCCTCGTGCGCGGCGATGGCGTGCCAGAGATTGTGCGGAAAGATGGCGACGTCGCCGGCTTCGACGATCAGCTGGATACCGCCCTCCGGCCATTTTTTCGGCGTTAAACCGTCCTCGGGAAAATCCTGGCGGTGGCTGCCGGGCACGAGGCAGAAGTTGGCGCGGTTGTGCGCGGGGATGTCGGTGAGGAAATGCTGCACCTTGAAGTTGAGCGGGCGGCTATCCGGCTCGACGCGGAAGTCGCGCAGCGCGGGGCCGGCATCGGTGTGCCATTTCAACAGCATCTCATCTCCGGGATAGCGGACGTATATCACCGTGCCCATGACTTGCAGATAAGGGCCTAATAAGTCGGTGATTACGCCGAAGGTGCCCGGATGATCGAGCAGCGAATCGAAGGCTGGTGATCGTTCGACTGTTTGTGTTATGCCTATGACGGTTTCGTGGTGGACTTCGGGATGGGCTTTGCGGTATTGGGCAGTCACCTCGTTGGCGGCTGCAAGATAGCTCTCGACCTCGTCGGGGTTCAGCGCGTTCTTGAGAAGGATATAGCCCTTATGAATCCAGTCGCGTCTCATGTCGTCGGTCAATCGTTGCATGGTAATCTCGGTCCGTTCGGGATTGCGTTGACTTGGCTCAAGTAAGCGTGCGGGCTGGTGTCTGTCAATGCACATTATGCAATGGGAATAAAAAAGCCGGCGTCCATATTGCGCGACGCCTGCTTTTTCTATTAAACGAGTCGTGCGGCTCTTATATCTTGGAGTCTATTTGCTGATAATAAGCCGCCAGAATTCCGGCGACTTCTGGCCGTGCTAACTCCGGCGGTAGCGCCTCGCGCTTGCCAACATCTCGCGGACTTTAGTCCCAGAGAGCAAGAGATAGTCCTCTCCCTCGTGTCGGCAGTCGCGGATCATCTACACCTGGCTGCAGCTTTTAGACCACACGGTGTGGTCGCCGCGAAAGATCTCGGGAAAGTCGTTGGGAAAGTAGGAGAAGTTGAGCACCTGGATCGGGCCGGCAATCAGCGTGTCGCTGGCGGATTTGAAGGCGACGATAGCTGGGTGGGCCTCGTTCTTCGTAGCGAAGACTTGATTGATAATGGCGTAGCGGCCGGCGTCGGACAGCGCATCGACCGAGGTGACTTCCTACATGGCGATGACGGCGTTCCCTTCGACATTGGGATCTTGGAGCGCGATGCCGCTACCGGGCCCCGTGCCTTTTGGAGGATCTCGTCGGCGGGCATGATATAGACTACGGGCGTGGGCCAGAGCGGGCCGTCGCACGTTTCCATGTCGGACGCGACGCTCTTGGTGTCGGTCAAGTTCATAAAGCCGGAGAGGGGGGTGAAATAACCCGAACCGAGCGTAACGGCGTTGGCGGCCGCAGCGGAGGATACTACGATAGAAGGTAGGCCGGCAGCCTCGTCGATCAGTTGCGTGCGGGCCGCGTAATCTTCGACGTAGGTGGGTTGAGTACGTCAGCATCCTGGGGATTGATGAATGAGCGCTCCGCGAACTAAAACCGTTTGGTTTTGCGTAAATTAAAGCGGAATCACTTCGCAGATGCGCGCCGTTGTCTGGTCTTCGCAATACCAGAGGTGTCCGTCGACAATGGTCATGCCGTGGCTCTGTGGCGCGTCTTGTGGCAGGACCAGGATTTCTAGGCAGGTGCCGGTTTGTACGTCGTAGCGATAGGCGGTGTGCAAGGTCGAGTCGTTGCACCAGATTTGCGTCTTGGCCTCGTCGGCCCAGGCTAAACCATGGGGCCTGTTGCCGAAGACGATGGGAAACCACGAGCAGGCGGACAAGGTGGTGCCGGTGTCGGTCTCGGCGAGCTGCATTTTAAAGATGGCCTTGCCCGGCGGCGAGGAGGCCCAAAGGTTTTCGCCATCCCATTCGAGGCCGTGGTAGCCAGTGTGGGTGCCGTTTATCAGGTCTTGTGCGAAGTCGACGATGCCGGTGCCGATGCCGCGCACGTCGACCTCAACGGCTTCTTCACCGCGCACTTGCGTGATGGCTAGGTTATAGGTGCTGGCCATAAAGATCGTATCCTGGCCGCCGAAGTTGGTCGTGACGACGCCGCTGGGTTTGCCCGAGTTCGCTTTAAAGACGCTTTCTTCGGGGTTATTTCGCGGGTCGCTGACGGTGATCAGGTCGCCGTCGCCTTGGTCGACGATATAGAGCTTATCGCCGACCGGGTCGTAGTGCAGGCCATTGGGCCGGCACTCTTCCTTCTGCACCTCATAGCGGGTCTCAATGCGGGACTGCGTTATTTTGGCGTTGGAATGGTACATTGTGGCCTAGTGCACCGGGATGCCGGCGTCGGCGAGGATCTGGTGCACATTGGCGGCGGCGCGCGGGTATTTCTCGTTGGGCAAGTGTTCCAAGAGCATATAGTCGTTGGGGTGCGCGTGGTGCCAGAGTTTGAGCGCGAGCACCATATCGAGCTCGCCGTCGCCGGGGATTTCTTCGTCGATGTGCAGCACCAAGCCGGGCGAGAGTTTGATGTCTTTGACGTGGCCGACGACCGAGATCGGATTCATAATGTCGAAGATATGCTGCAGCCGCTGGGTACTGTTGTAGACTTGGTCGAGGTTTTGGAAGTGGTTAACAAAATCCATGACCACGGTCACGCGTTCGGAGCCGACGGCTTGCAGGATATCGCGATTGGCCTCGGGCGAACCCATGATGGTCAGGGCGTGCGTCTCGATGACGATCGTCACGTCTTCAGCTTCGGCCTTGGCGGCGACCCGTTTGAGGGTTTCGACGAGTTGGTTTCGGGCCCCAGAGGTCAGGTTTTCCCGGGCCGGGCAGTAGGAGCCTTCGGGGTTGAGGCTACCGGTGCGGATCAGGCAGGTGAAGGCGCCGAGGTCGCGGGCGACTTCGATGCCGCGCCCGATTTTGCCGACGACCCGGTCCCGCACGGCTTGGTAGGGGTCAAAGAGGCATTCGGAAAAACCAATGCCGAATTGCGGCAGGTCCATGCCGGCGGCGGCGACGGTGTCGCGGACTGTATGGCATTCTTCGGTGGTGACATCGGCGAGCATGTCACCGGCGGCGTGGAAAGCGGTGCCGGTGAGCTTGAGCGCTTTGATGGCTTCTAAGTGGTCGTTGTTGATGTCGCGAAAATCTGGGGGCAGCATGCCGACGACGCCGAGTCGCATAGGGCGGGCTCCTTGTTTTGGGGCAGTTTGTAGAAGGTTTTAAAGATAACATATAGTGATAGAGCGGCAAGGGGAGTGTCTTGCCGAATGGGGGGTGGTGGGCTACTATTGTTGGGTTGTATTATGGCGAATATTGGGGTTTTTAGGTGTGTCTCACGCTGCGGGTAAGGCCTTCATGATTCATACTGTTTCCCTCTATTCTTCTATGTAGATGGGGGTTGATGGAAAGCTCAATGTAGATCAATTGCTGCTTTTAATAGTATGTAGACTTAAATAGCCTTTTTTAATAAATGAATTGCTCTCTGTAAACGTTCTATCCACTGAGGTCCGGTTTGGGGTTTTCCCAGGAGCGGATTTCGGTACTCATTTTTTACAGGATTGTAAAGAAGGAGTGTCGCCTCGGAGTCGACCGGGGATCGTCGGCGAGAATGAGCGACGGAAAAAACCCCAAACCGGACCGTCCACAGGAGACCATAACCGTGACCACCAAAAAACAAACATGAGCATAATTACACCATTTATCACCAGCCTCATCTCAGGGCTCTACACCTCGCTCTGGGGTGCCTTCAAAGACTCTCCCTATGAGGGCTTCAAACCGAAGACCTTTCCGCGTAGCGTCTACTTCCATATCGCGATCTTTTTGCCGCTTTATTTCGTGCCTTATTTCAGCGCCAAGTTTCAGCACCTTGGTCTGGTGCAGGTCTTTTTCCTGATTATGGGAATAGAGCGCTTTTTGGCTGAGATCTACAAGGGCTTCTTCCGCACTGAAGACCAGCAGAAATATTTCGTGCCCTCGCGCATCACCTTCTTCGGCCGCCACGTCGAAAGCGACTTGTTGCGCTATGCTGTGGGCACGGTGATTGTCGCGATCGTCTTCGCCTTTTTGTTGGTCGAGTTGCCGATGATGAGTTTTTGGGCTTATCTGGTGACGGCATATGGCACGGGGTGTATTGTCGCGCTGGGTGGAGCGTATAAAGACGCGCCCTTCGAGGGCTTTCAGCCGCTCAAGTTCCAACGTTCGGGGTTGGTGCTCGCGGTGTTGAGCCCGCTATTCTACTTTCTCGGCGATCCGGAGCATCCGGTCGCACTGGGTTTCCTGATCTATATGAACGGTGGCTTGGAGCGTTGTTCGGTCGAATATTACAAGACCTATATCCAACGCAATATGTCGGGAAAGTTCCAACCCGGTTTGCCGCGGATTCAGCAGATGCTGGATTCCCGCGAGAAATTCCACTACTTGGCGCTGGTGATTATCGGCGGCTTAGCCGTACTCTACACGTATGAACTCGGCGCACTATGACGCGGTCGTAGTCGGCTCTGGCTTCGGCGGTTCGTTGGTTGCCCGCGTGTTGGTGAACGCGGGTTTCAAGACGGCGTTGCTGGAGCGCGGCCAATGGGCCCGACGCGACGACGTGGATTGGGATCAATCCGAAATCCTGCTTAAACAGCGCTATCGGGGCACCTCGCCGCTGCTGATTAAACAGTATGGTAGCCGCATTTTTCAGCGGGTGTATGCCAATGAGGTTGTCGGTGGGAACTCCGTTTTTTATGGCGGGGCTTCGCTCAGGTTGCGGCCAGCAGATTTTGCCCGCTGGCCTTTTGCTTATGGTGACTTAGCGCCCTATTACACGCAGGCCGAACAGCTTATGGGGGTGCATGGTGAGGCGGGGGCGGACCCGCAAGAGCCGCCGGGTGTAGCGGCGTATCCACACGAGGCCATTGAGTTGAGTGCGCCTGCACGGCGTATCTACGAGACGGGGCAGGCCTTGGGTTTGCAGCCTTTCAAGATCCCGCTGGCGATTAATTTTTCGGACGCGACCAGGCCGCTTTGTTTGCGCTGTATTACCTGCGACGGCTTTCCCTGCAAGGTGGAGGCCAAAAATGACATGGCCTCGACTGTATTGGCCGAGGCTCAGACGGCGGGTTTGCAGATTATTGTCGGTGCGGTAGCCCGGCGCTTGTTGCAAAAGAGCGGGCGTGTTGAGGGGGTCGAATATGTCGATGGCGAGTCGCGGCAGTCCTATACGCTTCGGGCTGATCGAGTGGTATTGGCGGCCGGTGCGCTCGGCAGCCCCGCGCTGATGCAGCGCTCGGGATATGATCATCCGCTGATTGGCCGTTTTCTCATGCGCCATTGCAATGGCGTGGTCAATAATATCTTCCCTTTTCGCACCAATCCCGAACAGGTCTTTCACAAGCAAGTTTGTTTTACAGATTTCTATGAGGATCTGCGCTCGGAGTTGGGTTCGGCGGTGGGGGTCGTGCAGGATATCTATTCCCCGGCGCCGCCGGTTATCCGCCACCACACGCCTTGGGGTTTGAAGACGATGGCGGGGCTCTTGGCGGGCAATATGCAGAATCTGCTGTGCGTTGCAGAAGACGAGCCCCGCGCGAAGAATCGAGTGAGGTTGGCGGGCGAGTCAGACGCTTTCGGCATGGAGTTGGTGCAGGTGGAGCACGAATATAGCGAGGAAGATTGCCGACGCAGGGATTATCTGATGGCCGAGGCGGGTAAAGTATTGCGTAAATCCGGCGGCTTGTTCCGCTATCGTCATTTGATCGATTCGTTTTCGCATGCGGTGGGTACGCTGCGTTCTGCCCATACGCCGGAGGAGGGTGTTTTGGATGCAGATTGTCGGTATTGGGGCGCGGAGAATCTGTATGTGGCCGACGGCAGTTTTATGCCGACTTCCGGCGGGGTGAATCCGAGTTTGACCATTGCGGCCAACGCCTTACGAGTGGCCGAGCGAATTGTGGCGACGCGATGAAAAAAATCTGTCTGGTGGGCTGCGGGTCGATTGGCCGATTGCACGCGAAGAATTTGGCCGATAAGGCCGAGTTGTGTTTCTACAGCCGTACGCGGGCGAGCGCTGAGGTTTTCAGCTGCGAGTTTGGCGGTGGGTGGGTCTTCGATAGTTATGAGGAAGTGCTCGATAGTACGGTGGACGCGGTGCTGATCAGTACGCCGCCGGAGGCGCACCGGATACAGGTGATTGATGCGATAGAAGCGGGTAAGGGGGTATTAGTAGAAAAACCCTTGTGCGCGACGGCGGAGGATCTGGTGGCGATCGGTGCGGTGGCGTCGGCGCATCCGGATATGCTATTGATGGTGGCGGAGAATTATTATTACAAGCCCGCGCTGAAATTGATCAAGTGGGTTTTGCAGCAGGATCTTATCGGCGAAGTGCGCCAGGCGACCATTGGCAAGCGTTTTACGCAGGCCTCTTCGGGGTGGAAGAGCGGGTATGGGGCGTTGTTGGAAGGTGGGGTCCACTTTGTGGCGTTTGGCGCGGATCTTTTTGACGGCGAATTGCGACGGGTGTCAGCGGAGTTTCCCGGTGCGGTAGCGGGCGAGCCTGAGCGTAATTCTCTGGTGCGGGTCGAGTATGCGGACGGCGCGGAATTGCTGTTGCGTTATGCCTGGAACGCGTTCAGTCTGGCGCAGGGGACCTTTCAGCATTCGCACATTGTTGGTACGGCGGGGCAGGTTGTTTTTGAGAGCAATGGCATTTATGTGTGGTTGAAAGGGCGACGCAAGCGGCTTTATTTTCCCGGCTTCGGCGATATGATGGGCTATGGGGGGATGGTGCGGGATTTTTTGGTGTGTTTAGCAGAGCCTGGGCGGCGGCCTTATTCGGATTTTTCTCGGGCAGAACGCGATCTGGGGATTGTGTTTTCGGCGTATGAAGGGTTGGCTTGAGGAATGCGTCTCTCGCTTCGGGGTGGGAGTCTGCCTTCGCTGGCTTGGTTCGCGAGATAGATTGGAGCGGGAGTGGGGGTGTGAGCCTCCCGATGGGCGACGGTCCGGGGGGCTTAAAAACACCCGGAGACGCACCTCGTCAACAGACCATTAGCACAGAACTTAATTATTAATCGCCAAGACAATTCATACAGAGGAAGATAAAATGACAGAGCCGGACAAAGTTATTTATTCGATGCACAAGGTTAGTAAGCACTATAACCGCACAGTGATCATTGAAGACATATCGCTATCGTATTTTTACGGTGCGAAAATAGGCGTGTTGGGGCTGAACGGTTCGGGTAAGAGCACGCTGCTGAAGATTATGGCGGGAATCGACGGCGAATACGAGGGGGAGGTCAATATTCAGCCGGGTTTTAGCGTGGGGTATTTGGAGCAGGAACCGGAGTTGGAGGCGGGCAAGACGGTGCGGCAGATCGTCGAGGAAGGGGCGCAGGAGACGGTGGACATGCTGAGGGAATACGAGCAGATCAACGCCAAGTTCGCCGAGCCGATGGAAGACGACGAGATGAACGCGCTAATCGAGAAACAGGCCAAGGTCGCCGAACGGCTGGACGCGACGGGGGCCTGGGATTTGGACGCGCGTTTGGAGATGGCGATGGACGCGTTGCGCTGTCCGCCCGAGGATCAAGTGGTAGACGTGCTTTCAGGCGGCGAGAAGCGGCGGGTAGCGCTGTGCCGCTTGTTGTTGCACAAGCCGGATATCCTGCTGCTCGACGAACCGACCAACCATCTCGACGCGGAAACGGTGGCGTGGTTGGAGGGCCATTTACAGCAGTATCAGGGGACGGTCATTGCCGTCACGCATGATCGCTATTTTTTGGATAATGTCGCCGGGTGGATTCTGGAGATGGACCAGGGGCGCGGTGTGCCGTGGAAGGGCAATTATTCCTCGTGGTTGGAGCAGAAAGATGAGCAGCTGCGCTTGGAGCAGAAGACCGAGGGCGAGTTGCAGAAGACGATCGAACGTGAACTGGAGTGGGTCCGTATGACGCCCATGGCCAGACAGCAGAAGAATAAAGCCAGGGTCAGGGCTTACGAAGAGCTGATCAATCAGGACAAGGTGCAACGCAACGAAGAAATGCAGATCTATATCCCGGCGGGCCCGCGCTTGGGTGATATCGCCATTGAGACGAAGGGCGTGAGCAAGAGTTATGGCGATCGCATTCTGTTTGAAAATATGGAATTCACACTGCCTTCCGGCGGGATCGTCGGAGTCATTGGGCCGAATGGTGCGGGTAAGACGACCTTGTTTCGTTTGATTACGGAGCAAGAGGTACCTGATAGTGGTTCGATCGACATCGGCGAGACGGTGCAATTGGCTTATGTCGACCAGAGCCGGGAGACGCTGTCGGGGGAGAATACGGTTTGGCAGGAGATCTCAGGTGGTGAGGAAGAGATTGAGTTGGGCGATCACACAATGAGCTCTAGGGCCTATGTCTCGCGTTTTAATTTTGGCGGCGGCGACCAGCAGCAGGCCGTCGGCACGCTCTCGGGCGGGCAGCGCAACCGGGTGCATTTGGCGAAGGTGCTCAAGGAGCAGGCCAATGTGCTCTTGCTCGATGAGCCGACCAACGATTTGGATGTGAATACGTTGCGGGCCTTAGAAGAAGGCTTAGAGAATTTTGCCGGTTGCGCGGTGATCATCAGTCATGATCGCTGGTTTCTCGACCGCATCGCGACGTATATCCTGGCTTTTGAGGGCGATAGCCAGGTGTATTGGTTTGAGGGCAATTTCTCCGAATACGAAGAAAATAAAAAAGCGCGCCTTGGCGAGGATTCGATTGTGCCGAAGCGCGTGCATTATCGTCAATTGACGAGAGACTAATATGCGGCGCACTCCCGATCCATCGTGGTGCGACGGCCTGCGCAGTCTGCACCCGGACGAATTCCCTAAACTCGATGCCTCGTTGAGCGAGGTCTTTCGTCCGGGCATGGTGACTGAGTATGCGCATAATCTATACGGCGGATGATACGGCCAATCTGCGCGTGGTCGTCGAAGGCGGCGAGGGTGGTGGCGCATATCGGCACGATAAGACGAAGACGCGTCGATTATGGGCTGAACGGTCAAGGTGGCGTCGTAGGGGGTGTTGAACTCATCCTGAAGCTCGTGGCAAGGGCTATGCTACAGCGCTCTTCGAAGATACGGTGCGCAACTGCCGCGAAGACGGGGTGGATTTTTTCGTAGTGTCGGGCTATTGCAAGATCTACCATCGGTTTGGTTGTCGTTATGTGGGTCGTGACTGGGACTTCGTTGTTGCGCAGCATCGGGCCGGGGATGTTGCCGATGGTGGCTTGCAAGTGCGTGCAATGAGCGATGCGGATACGCCGGCGTTGGCGGTGTTGTATCGGCGCGAGCCGGTGCGCTGGTTGCGGCCGCCGTCTGATTTTCTCAATGCGCTGAAGGGCCATGTTATTGGGAATTTATGAGCATGATCATCTGCGCGCCTATGTGATACAAGGGCCGCGAAAGAAAGGTGAAGAAGCGCACCAGTCGATTCTGGAGTTTGCCGGGGATCGGCGCAGTATCGTGGGTGCATTGGGTGCGTTGGCCCAGCGCCACGAATCGGAGACGCTCGATGTGCATGTGATGGGTTGTGATCGTTTGTTACAGGATTAGCTGACTGAATGCGGTTTGCAAGGCAAGCCGACGACGACTTCGGGCACGGTGACGCTGGTGGATTTTCCGCAGTTTATGGAAATGATGAGCCCACATTTTGTCGAGAAGTTGGGAGTGCATGAGGCGGCGGCGATGGTGTTTCGCCAACAGGGTGATCAGATGATCTTCGCTTTTGGCGGCGCTCGAGTTGATCTTCGGCACGACGGATGGCAGCGAAAAGGGCTTGCTTGCGGCGGGCGGCCAGGTGGGCGAAGCGCTGCGCGAAATCTTCCCCATCCCAGGTCTATGGTACGGTCCTAACTACGTCTGAGCTACAGCGTTCCTATACGGGAGTTTTCCTTCAAGGGGAGTGGTCGTGACGGCGGCCCGGGGGCCTTTAAATACTCGACAGCGATATGGAGGTGGCCGACTCGATGAGCGGGGGTGCATCGAGGTCGCAGTGATCGAAGAAGCGATAGGGCGGAGGTGGTGGTTCGGCGGGATCGGTAGAAGGTGTGCCACTCGGGCTTGGGGGACGCTCTTGGCGAGGGTTCTCCAAGCCCGAGTGGCACATCCCTGGGTCACTCCGAGGGCCAGTATTGGAGAGCCCGCGCCAAATTCGGGCTCGGTGCGGTGCAGAATATCGAGAGCTTCGTCGATTCTAACGGGTGTGCCCTACTCCTTTTCCGGCTGCAATAACTGTGTTGTTTCCGCCTTTTCCTCTATCTCGTTCCAATCCCACAATTGCGGTATGAACTTCACATCGGCCCACAACTGTGCTTGGTCGACGTAATGCGGGCTGGCGGGGTGGCCGGAGGTACCCAGTGGCGAAATCCAGCGCGAGCGCTTCCAGTCGGAAGGGTCGTGGATATAGCGGTTGACGGAGAGGCCGGTGACGGTGAAGGTGTCGAAGGCGTGGCTGCCGGCAAGGGGGGTGTCGGCATCGCCGTGTACTGCAAGCGACGGCGGGTTTAATGCATCAGCGGCTTCGGGGAAGACGGCCGAGAGCGGGTGTTGCGGTTTGGTGCGGTGCAGGCGACCCCATTGCCAACTGCTCATGTTATCGCCGAGTTCGGTTTTGAGATCGGCGAGGGCCTCGGTAAAGGCCTTGGTCAGGGCATCATTCCAACTTTGGCCGGCGGGCAGTAGGGCGGTATCGTCGGCGGCGAGGGCGTTTACGATACCGATGTGAAGCAGCCGCCAGTGGTGGTCGCCACCGGGTTGTGCGAGCAGGGTGCGGGCGTCATCGCCGAAGAGGTGTTGTGCGACGTGTAGACCGAGCAGGGTGCGGGTTTTGCCGTAGATCGTGGGTTGCACCTGGTCGCGGTCGATTTGATGGTTCCATTGGCGTAGGAGATTAAGGGCTTGTGCGCAGTTGGGGTCGAGTGGCTCGATTTCCAGAAGGGCCTTGGTGAGAACCTGGGCGGGGAGGGAGATGCGTTCGGTGTGGATGGCGCCCATATCGTTGGGGGTGGCCGTGCCTTTTTTCAGTTCGAGAATACGGCTCTGTATACGGCGGGCGCGGTAGTCTGGGCTAAAGGTCAGGCCGACATAATAAGGGTAGTCGGCGTTGGTGACGCGTTGGTTGCAGGTGACGGCGTAGCCGGCTTTGGGGTCGATGGCCTTGGGTAGATCGGCGTGCGGAATATAACCTTGCCATTCGTGCTCACCGGTCCAGCCCGGCACGGCGCGCCAGCCATTCGAGGATTGGCGGATGGGGATTTTGCCTTCGTGCAGATAGCCGTAGTGGCCGTCGACATCGGCGACCGCGTAGTTGTTGACGCGATCGGTCCAATGGCCGAAGGCTTGGTGCAAGTCGTTGACGGAACGCGCGTGCATGGCGTCGCGAGCGGAGTCGGGCCAGGGGGTGCCTTGGATTAGGCCGGGGTCTGAGATAGCGACGGCTTGGCCGCTGCGCGGATTGCCGGCGACGGTGGGTCCGTGGCGGGTGATGACGACTTCGAGGTCGACGGGGTCTGCGCCGCGGATATGGATTTTCTCTTGTAGAGTTTCTGCTGGGAGCCATTCGCCTTTGAATTCGTATTGCAATTCGCCGTCGCTCTCGCGGAAGTGTTCGATAAAGAGATCTTGCGTATCGGCGTTGCCATAGGTCATGCCCCAGGCGACGTGGGTATTGTGGCAGAAGTGCAGGATGCCGGGCA
>Ga0315339_1000937_pt1 | contig 29595 bp, 26 predicted proteins | sample ASW17metaG_FD_204514 | JGI IMG/M metagenome (GOLD analysis project Ga0315339, IMG submission 204514) | Ammonia-oxidizing marine archaeal communities from Pacific Ocean, United States - ASW #17 | ecosystem: Environmental > Aquatic > Marine > Oceanic | place: USA: California | collected 2016-12-05 | reverse complement strand
CCACGACCTGGGCGCTCTGGGGTGCCCCGGTGTTTCTGCTCGTCATCGGTGCGGTTGTGTTCGCTCGCATCCTGCGGGTACGGATGTCGCAATCGCTGGAGGAGTCAGAATCTCTCGATGAGATGACCTCATGATCGGTTTCTGGATCGGGGCTGCCGTCTTGTCCTTGGGCGCATTGAGCTTCGTGCTCTTGCCAGCGTGGCGATCACGCCAACGCAGTGGGCGGTGGTCCACGCTGGGGGTCTCGGTAGCGAGCCTATTGGTCCCGGCGTGCGTCGGGCTTTATCTCGTCATCAATACATGGAATGTGGAGACGGTTGAGTCGGAGGGGGCACTCCCGCCTGTCGAGGAGTTGATTGCGGGACTCGAGGCGCGCCTCACCGAAAACCCGGATGATGCCCTTGGTTGGCGGCTGCTCGGGCAAAGCTACATGGCAATGGGGCTCTATCCGGATGCCCGTCAAGCGTTAAGGGAGGCCTGGGGGAGAACCACGGACCCTGATAACGAACTTAAGCTAGCGTTAGGTGAAGCGGAAGCGTTGACCGACCGCCAGGCTCTATATGGGGCCGCTGGCGAGCTCTTCGAAGAGGTTTTAGTTACGGAGCCGGCGAATCCGAAAGCGCTTTGGTATGGTGGGCTCGCAGCCCTTGAGAGCCAAAGGCCTGAGGTTGCCCGTGAACGTTGGACTCAGCTTCTGGCGCTTGGTCCACCCGAACCCGTAGCGCAGGTGTTGCGTCAGCAACTCGATTCGCTGGCTGGACCGGCTTCAGGGTTGGATACGTCAGATGCGCGCGTTGAGGCTGCCGAACCTTCCGGACTCCAATTGCAACTTCGCGTGACCCTCGCTGAAGGGTTGTCGCAGGAAGGATTCGGTTCTACGGCGGCGTTGTATATCTTTGCACGCGATCCCAATGGCGGGCCGCCTTTAGCGGTGATTCGCCAGGGAGCTTCGGCCGTTCCAGGTGAGTTCTCCCTAAGCGACGCTAACGCAATGTTACCTGGCCGTTCATTGGCGGATTCTGAGGCGTTGACGATCGTTGCGCGTCTATCGGCTTCCGGTCAGCCAACGGCATCCCCGGGTGATCTTTTCGGCGAATTGACCTATCGGACCGCCGAGGGAAGCGGCGGTGTCGATCTAGTCATCGATCAAGTCGCGCAGTAGGCAACTCTATTCGACTCCCACCGGGTTACCTGTGCGAGCCGACTCGACAATCGCTTCCATCGTTGCGACGTTGCCGAGTTTTTCCTCTCGGCTAAACGGGTAGGGCGTCCCGCCTGCCGCCGCATCTGCGAATGCTTCAAGGTTAGCGAGTACGGTATCTCGGTACTTCAACTCGCGGACCTGAAGAACTTCGCCGGACCGCGATAGGCTGAGCCGAGTTATGCCTTCCTGTCCCGGGTGGACGTCACTCCTGGCTTGAACCCAGCCGGATGAGCCAAAGACCTGAAATCGAACGAACATCGATGTAACGAGGAGGGTGCTGAGATAGCCTGTTAGCCCGCTCTCGAATAGGAACTGCACCGAAAGCGTATCGCCTGATCCCCAACGACTGTGGCGCCGGGTAGTTTGAGCGAAGACTTCGCGAATAGGCCCAAACAAGTGGATATAGGCATCTGTAAGGTGGATGCCCATGGCGCTAAGCGCAGGGATAGGGGATTCCGCAGGCGATGCGCGCCAATCCTTGGGGTCGACGTTCGCCAGCATGTCGTGACTGAAATTCGACTCAACGTGCATCAAGGTGCCTAGGTTTTCGTTACGCACGAGTTCCTCAATAGCTTCCATGGCCGGTTCGAAACGCCGCTCGTGACCGATACCAAGGACCACCCCGGCCGCGTCACATGCATTGATGGCACGTTCAGCGCTATCCCGTGTGAGTGTTAATGGTTTCTCCGAGAAAACGTGTTTACCGGCTTGGGCGCTTCGGATGATCTGTTTTTCATGGGTTGAGTGGGGTGTAGCGAGTACGATGGCGTCGATGTCGTCGTCCCGCAACGCATTATCCAAGTTGGATGTGACGGGGAACTTCGCCCCGGCTGGCAGCAGCCTGAGCACATCCAGCCGCGGCTCAACGCCCCTGGTGATTTGAAGTTTGTCGCTACCGGCGAGGCTACCGACGATGTGTCGGCCCCACCAACCCAGGCCGACGATCGCGGCCTTAATCACTGCAGGCGGTTAGGGGGTTTCAACTGAAAGCTCACCCGGCGGCGTCTCCGCCTTCAACGATTACGAGCTCGTTATCTCCGACGCCATTAAGTCGGAACAGTCGAGCTTTCTGATATTCGGGGGATCGGTGGCACGCAATCGCGTCTTCGTATGTTGGAAATTCGATAACGACGTGCCGCTGGAAGTAAAGTGAGCCTTCGAGGTGCTCGTGATTTCCGCCTCTAACAAGCACCTTACCGTTATATTTCTTAATGATCTCCGGGACGAGGTCAGTGTACCGCTTGTACTCTACCGGGTCGTACAGTTTTGATCGTGCGATCCAATAAGCGGCCATGAGTTGTGTCCTTTCCGGTGGGAGGCGGTCTTTTCAGACGCCAGCGATCCGGGTTGATCAATCTTGATTTTTAATTACGACCTTGATTGCGCCATCGATTTTCTCCCTAGCGTAACGTAGCCCGGTGGGCAGCTCGCCTAGGGGAAACGTATGCGTGTGTATCAAGGACGCGTCGAACCGTTTCTGCGTCATTAGAGACGCGGCGCGACGCACGGCGCTCTGTCCTTCCCCACGAATTCCATAAAGGTAGATGTTGTTGGCTACGATATGCTTGGTATCGACCGATGCCAGCCCGTGGGAAAATGCGGACAGACATACTCGACCGCCACGGTTGACCATATGGATCGCTTCGTTGACAGCGTTGGGTGCGCCTGAGCATTCGAGCACGAAGTTCACACCTCGCCCACCGTTAAATTTTTTTACCGCTTCGACTGCGGGTTCACGTGCGGCATTGATTACATGATCCGCTCCGAGTCGTTCCCCTATCTCGAGTCGCCCATCCACGATGTCCGTGAGAATGACTGGGGCCGCCCCGAGCGCTTTGCCGACAGCGACTCCGAGTAGACCGATTGGGCCGGCACCTGTTACGACCAGACTCTGGCCGGCGACGAGCCCTCCGAGCACGTCTAACCCGTACATTGCGGTTCCAGCGGTGACGATTAGAGTCGCCTCTTCGTCGCTCATGAAATCCGGTACGCGTACAAGGGTATTGACGTGATTTACCGCGTATTGGGTAAACGCACCGTCTGTTGTGTAACCGTTGGCTCGATGCCCTTTGCTGAGATCTCCGTAGTTAGCACCATAGTTTAGGCACGATGTGTACATACCCATCCGGCAGCGCTCACAACGTCCACAACCCGCGTGGATCTCCACGGCGATGCGATCTCCTACCGCGTACTCGTCTACGGTTGGACCCAGTTCAACGATCGTGCCCATGTATTCGTGTCCGGGCGTGAAGTTTTTGTTAAACGGGAGGTCCCCGTCGATCAACGCCGGCGGACCTTCGTTGATGATTTCCAGATCCGTTGCGCAGATCGCTACTGCATCGATGCGCACCAGGACCTCCGCGGGACCCGGCCGCGGTACGGGTTTCTCTACTAACGCGAGCTCATCCGGGTCTCCTAGGACCCAGGCACTCATGGTCTCCGGTATTTCGAAAGTCTTCATCGCTGTTCTCCGTACCGTCCCTTCGCGTTTCGCCAAGCGTCAATCAGGTTATGGGCCAGAAACACAAAAGGCAACCGTTTGCGTAGGCATGGCGCAGGGGGGGGATTAAACTTTTTTTATCTTGATTCTTAGCGGAGGTGCAATCGGTATAGTGAACGTGTCGAGGGACGCATTCTCAAGGCGTAGGGGCTTACCCCGTCCTTTTGCATCGCGTTGAGAGTGATGGCACGCGGTGCCTTTCCCCAAGGTACCGTGTGCCTTTTTATTCAGCCCAGGACCGCCTCACTGGGGTGCGGCTCGTTCAGCCTCTTGTTTCTCGATGATCGCGCCCAACACGCGTTCGGCTGTCGCGGGCAACGCAGTGATCCTCACCCCGACCGCATCGTGGATGGCGTTCATGATGGCTGCGGCTGTTGGCACGGCGGTGGGTTCGCCTGCACCCTTTGCACCGAACGGTCCGGTAGGATCGTAATTGTCGACCAGCCCAACCTCCAACTCTGGCATATCCAGGCTGGTTGGCATGATGTAATTGGTTAAGTTTGGATTAATCTGGCGACCCTCCTCGAAGAGGATCTCTTCCTGCAGAGCGAACCCTACCCCCATGGAGATACCGCCTTGGATCTGCCCTTCAACAAGCATCGGATTGATCGGTGTTCCGCAATCGTGGACCGCAACGATTTTTAAGACTTCGACTTCCCCGGTTTCATCATCCACTTCCACGTCAGCGATCTGCGTGGCGTAGACGTAGGTATTAAACGGCTTGCCCTGGCCGGTCTCGGGATCCATTTCGACCGTCGGTGGATTGTAGCTCGCGCTACCGATCGCCGGATTACCCAGAACGCCTTCGCTGTGTTGGACCGCCTCAGCGATTGGAATCGAGCTAGAAGGGAACCCCAGGACCTGGATGCGCTTATCCCGTGCTTCAAGCTGATCGGGTTTTACCTTGAGCAACGGCGCCGCCGCTTCGAATAGAATCTCTCGGGCCTTCTCTGCGGCTCGAACAATTGCGTTCCCCGTCACATACGTTGTGCGGCTCGCGATAGCGCCCGTATCCATGGGAGTCACGTCGGTATCGCCCGACACGACATGAACATCGTCGGTTGCAAGTCCGAGTGTCTCAGCAGCAATTTGTCCGAGGACGGTCAGTGCTCCTTGACCCGTCTCGACGGTGCCGGTCAGCAGAGTAGCTGTCCCATCCGTGTTGACTTTCACCGTAGCCGCACTGGGATTCGCCGCAACCGTGAACCCAATGGGATACCACATGCATGCCATGCCCCGGCCACGCTGCTTCATTCTTGCCACTCCTTCCAACCGAAGCGTTCGGCTGCCTGGGTCAGAGATTCCTTCAGTGCGACACTCTGCAGTGTCTGGCTCGTGGGGCTGAGGGAGTTTTCCGAGAAGCCGTTTCGAAGCCGAATCTCCAAGGGATCGATTCCCAACGCGTCGGCAATGTCGTCCATCTGGGACTCATAGGCGAAACAGACCTGAGGCGCGCCAAAGCCACGCATCGCGCCAGTGGTGGTCTTATTGGTGTAGACCGCGAAAGCCTCCACCAGGATGTTATCTATGTTGTAGGGGCCCGGGGCCAGAATCGAACCTTTGCCGATTGTCGTACCGGTCCACGAGCAATAGGCGCCGCCATCGAGCACGAGTCGAATCTTTCTAGCGAGGATTTTTCCATCGCTATCGACACCTGTTGTGTAATCCATGGTGAAGGGGTGGCGAATCGTAGAGGAAATGAACTCGTCTCCCCGAGTAAACACTGATTTTACGGGTCGAGCGGCTTTCTTCGAGAGTAGGGCAAGAATGGGTTCGTTGGTAATCTCATTCTTCCCGCCGAAGTTGCCACCTACGACGGTCCCTATCAACCTGATCTTGCTCTGAGGCATCTTCAGTGTGCGCGCCAAGTCTTCTCGGCCGAGGGTAATGCGCCCGAGACTCGTCCAGAGGGTCACGCGACCGTTACCGTCCCAGGAGGCAATTGACGCATGTGGCTCCAGCGGCACATGTTCGACCATCTGAGTACGGAATTGCCGGTGGAACACATGCTCGGATTCCTTGAGCGCCTTTTCTACGTCGCCCTTCTTGATGGTTTTGCTGGTGTAGATGTTCGTGTCGCCATGCACCTTGGGTGAGTCATCCTCGAGGGCCTCCAACGGATCGAAGACATGTGGGAGGGGCTCGTATTCAACTTTGATTTTCTCGAGAGCGTCGGTTGCTTGCTGTTCCGTGACGGCCGCGACTGCAGCGACCCCGTCACCACGATGGCGAACGATGGGATAGGCGAGCACGGGTTGATCTTGAAAGGTTGGACCGAATGAATTTTCCGGTATCTCGTCACCGGTGAGAGTCGCTAGCACGCCCGGCATCTTCTCGGCTTCACTGGTATCGATACTCAGGATTTTTGCGTGTGGATACTCACTACGCAAAATCTTTGCGTGGAGCATGTGCGGGAAGGTGATGTCATCGATGTATTGAGTTTGCCCGAGCCCATGAAGGCGACCATCGGGCCTGCTCGCGCGCTGTCCCACTGCGGGCGTCCGAAGACGGGCCTCACCCTCCGGCAGATCCAGCGGATAAGCCACGGGTTTGTCTGTTGGCACCGTTAACGGCTGTTGAGAAGGGGCTTTAGCCTCCGTAAGAAGCTCCTCAGTGTCCGTTCGGATATCCTTGGTCCTGGTGGCCATTAAGTTTTCTCCTTAAAGAAACAGTGGCTATGCGCCCGATTGTCCGGAGCGCATTTCGCGGCCAGCATCCATTACAGCTTCGATGATCTTCGTGTACCCGGTGCACCGGCACAGGTTTCCGGCAAGCGCATCGCGGACCTCGAAGACCGTGGGTTCGGGGTTTCTGTCCAGAAGGCTTTTGGCCGAGATCAGCATCCCCGGGCCGCAGAAACCACACTGAAGGGCGCCATGTTCTTCAAACTTTTCCTGAAGGGGGTGTAGCTCGTTGGCATTGGCTAGGCCCTCAATGGTGGTTACGTTGGATCCGTTTGCCCTGGCGGCCATCATTAGGCAGGAATTCACGGAAACACCATCCACGATGACGGTGCACGTCCCGCAGTCACCGACATCACACCCGAGTTTCGCACCGGTGAGCCCCAGATCCTCGCGCAGCATCTTAAGTAATGTCGTCTCGGGGGGTACGTCGGCCGATTTCGGCTCGCCGTTTACGTTAATTTCTACCAACATGGATTCGGGTTCTCCTGATTTAACGCTCAGCCGCGATTTCCAGCGATCGCGTTAGCACTCGTTGAGTCAGCCTTCGGATGAGCTGACGTCTGTAGTTGGCTGACGCTCTGAAATCGTCGATGGGTTTGGTCTCCGTCACCGCAATTTGCGCAGCCTCGTCGATTAATTCCGCTGTTGGCTTTTTTCCCGCAAGGAACGCCTCGGCTTTCAGCGCTCTTATCGGGGTGGGGGCGACAGCGCCTAACGCGATGCGCGGCTCCAGTATCTTGCCCTTGTCTAACTCGAGGGCCGCGGCAACGTTAACCAGGGCGAGTGCTTGGCCTTTGCGTAGGCCGAACTTAGAAAAGCTCGATGGTTTGCCAAGCATCTTCTTTGGAATCCAGATGTCAGCTAACAGTTCATGTGGTTCGAGAATCGTTTTCCGTGGGCCAACGAAGAAGTCTTCGATCGGCATGCATCGATCGCCGTCCGTTCCGGTAACCGTTACCTCCGCATCCAACACCATCAGTGCCGGGGCGCTATCGGCCGAGGGAACGCAGGTCACTAGATTGCCGCCAATGGTGCCAAGATTTCGAGTCTGCACCGCACCGACCGTATGGGAGGCTGCGACCACCTCGGGGATCTTCTCGATGCAGATCGGGTTTTCCATGATCTCGCCGTAAGTCACCATGCTACCGATGCGCAGGCCTCTCTCCGTTTCCTCGATTCCGTGGAATTCCTCCAGACCGGAGACATCGACCAGGACTTGGACATTACCCGGGGAATGTTTCAAATCCACAACGAGGTCTGTGCCGCCGGCGAGGGGGCACGCAGTCTCTCCGTGTTCGTTGAGCAGAGCTACGGCTGCAGCGGCGGATTCCGGAACAATGTAATCGAGTGCCCTCAAGGTTTAGGCTGCCTTTGAAACGGTGCGATCAACGATGTCCTTGAACTGCTCGACCGTCAACAATTGCTTGGTCGAACCACCCTGAGCTTTGACTTCCCTAAGGATCGCCAGCGCTTCCTCGTCCGTGGCTTCCGAGCCAATCTTCTCGAGCCAGATACGTACCGAATCGATGCCGCTGCCTTTGCCCATTACCACATCTGCGGAAGGTTGACCTACTAATTCCGGCCTCATTGGGAACAGCTCAGTTAGATGTTCTTCACCACAATTTCTAAACCAATTGGCAATTATTCCGGATTCAACTTGGTACAGCATATCTCCAACAATAGACTTATTAGTTGGCACCTTAATAAGTGATAACTCCTCAACTAGCTTTGATAGAGAGTAGAGTTTTTCTGTTTTGATGCCAATATCTATTCCATACATTGTCAATAGAGCCATTACGATATCTTCAGTAGGGGCATTGCCTGACCTTTCTCCGATTCCAAGAACGGTTGAATGAACAATTTCTACACCTTCAGCTAGGGCTAGCAAGGTATTTGCCACGCCTAAACTAAAATCCTGATGAAAATGCGCCTCAAGACGTGTTTCTGGGAATTTTTGTTTTACTGCTCTCACAAAAGTTTTCATTGCATGAGGAGATATAACACCGAAGGTGTCAACGAGGGCGAGCGCATCCATGTGCCCGTCACTAGCAACTGTGTTAATAAGATCTAGGACCCAGGATAGCTCTGAACGAGAAAAATCTATCGGAAAGAAAACAACTTCTAGTCCTTGCTCATGGGCATAAGCAGTCGCCTCGACCGATGTGTCAATTGCTTTTTGAAGCGGCCACTTGTAGCCATATTCAATTAGATGAGTGCTAGCAGGCACTTCCATGATCAGCCCTTTGACTCCGCAGTCAACAGATGCATCAACGTCTTCCTTCATACATCTGCAAAACGAATAAATGTCTGGACCAAAATCTTTTTTAACAATTTCAGCTATAGCCTTTCTATCAGCCTCCGAGACTGCTGGCAGACCCGCCTCAATTCTGTGCACACCAGCCTCAGCAAGGGCTTCCGCTATCCTTAATTTATCGTCAAAATTGTAAGCAATCCCTGTTTGTTGCTCGCCGTCTCTAAGAGTGACGTCATGAATTTTGATCGTATCGGCAAAATTCAGATCCTTTGTGACTTCCTTGTCGTAGTTCCAGGCACTACTAAACCAGTCGTCGGTCTTCCAGGGATGCTCGCTCATTTAAAAAAATCCTCGAAATTTCAAAACATTATTGCCAGGCTAACCGCTGATTATACCGATTCTAAGCCGACCCGCGAAGGTTGACGAGAAGAGTGGATGGAGGGCATTAAACGGCGCTTGTCAGGCAGACAGTGCGATTTCTGCCTGAAATCGTTAGCGGAAGGTCGGGCTTCAACGCATCGCCCTGATACGCCAATTGTTTCTTAATATGGTCTAAAAAACAGGAATTTAGCGTATTGTTCCGTCAGTTTAAGAGGAGAATTTTCACGTACGTTTTGGTCGGAACTGCTCGTTTAGCGCCCCGTGAATTCGGGCGACGGCCTCCGGGTCGGGTGGTTCTGTGAACTGGCTCACAATGAGGGTGATGGGAACGTTGACGGCGAGCCCGATGAAGGCCGCGTCGAAACGTGCCAAGCTTTCCGGCAGCAGGTTCGGAATGGTTACCTGCAGGGCGCCTAAATCGAAGCTCTGATCGCCCAGAAGGGCGGTCATCGAAGCGGCGAGCCCGATGATCATCCCTGTGGTGACGCCCGTCTTCGTGAAGCGGAGCGGCATGGGTACGGTCACCGCTATGACAGCCGGTAGAATCTGAGTGATCATTGCGGCAGTGACGCCGATCATTAGAACGACCAACCCCCAGTTGTAGGCAGCAGCCCATACGGTGATTGCAACGAGGATGACAACGAAGATGCGCCCGACGGAAATGTAGTGACGGTCGGAGGCGTCTTTCTTAATGAACGACGCATACACGTCTTTCGTGAGCATGGCGGAGTTTGCATTCGTGTCGGCGTCCATGGACGACATGCCGGCGGCAAGACCGCCCGCTACGATCAGCCCGGCGAACCAGGCGGGTGCATAGGTGGCGAGCAGAAGTGGGAATGAGTTGTCCGCATCGCCACCGGTGAGACCTGGGAAAAAGTAAAAAGCGGTAAAGCCGATCACCATGGAGGGCACGTAAAGCGCCATCAGATAAAAACCGACGGTCAACCCGATTTTTCTCGTTGTCTGAACGTCCCGCGCGGAGTAGAAGAACATGAATCCCCTGGGGAGGATCGCCCAGTAGAGCGCAATACCAAATACCGGGAATGTTGCCCACCACTGAGGGGTCGCCAAACCCTGAGGCCCGGGCAACGTTAACAACTCCGGCTCGGTTTCCTGGATCGCATTGAAGAGGGTCCCCATACCGCCGTCAAAAAGTGTCAGGCACCAGAACGCTGCCGCCCATACGGCGACGAACATCCAGACGGCCTGGGCTACAGTCGTCCACGTCACACCGCGGATGCCGCTTGAGGTGACGTAAATGGTGACCATTACGCCCATGATCAGGAGCGCTCCTAGATACGGGATATTTCCTTCGGTACCACTGGAGAGCAAGCGAGCGGGGCCAGTCACATTCGCCGTCATCAGTGGAATGCAGCAGGAGAGCATGAAGATGGCACTGAAGGCTCTGAACTTACCCTCACCGAAATAGTCCACCAGCAGATCCGTCGGCGTGATGTAGTTGAATTTCCTTCCGAGACACGTGATTCGTGAGCCAATGAAATAGATGACTCCAAGTGGAGTGAAAACTGTCCACAGCACATTGGCGGCGAATGCGACTCCGTGGGTGTAGTAGAAGCCCATAGACCCGGGGATTGCGAAGGCCGTGTGAAACCCACCAGCGATGCCTAGATAGAGCACGATGAACCCGAAGCCCGGAGCTACCTTGAAGTAGTCGTCCATGGCGACACGGCCCACTCTCGTCCAGCGGCCGGTGCCAACCCAAAGGATGAGGGCTGCGTAAATAGCGACAATGATGATGGTGTAGTGCCAGGATTCCAACGCTATTCTCCCTTAGCCGCTGCTGCTGCTGCCTCTATCTTCAGGCCGAAGAACATACAGCCGAAGAGCCACACGAAGCCCCAGCTTGTGCACCAGACGTAGACCAACGGCATGCCCAGCACGGCGACGGGTTCGTTGACTGCCCAGGTGCCAATCCAGACCATGAAAAAGCAGATGAGAAACCAGCTTAGATAGAGTTTCTCCCAAAGGGTCCGAGGTACGAGATGGTTTTGCTGTTCAGATTCCGTCATCTTGGTCCCCTGCTAACGGACTTTGGTTTCTATTGTGCCGCGGGAGCTGGATAGGCCGGATTGCGGTTTTTTCGTCCAGGTAAGCGGTGGCATTTTGCTAGATAAGATTCCTTAAGTCTACTGCTGAGCGGCTGTGGGCTAAGTGTGCACAGGGGTATAGTTAGGCGTAATAGTGGCTCGTTTCGAGGGTCGATATGCGATGGAAACGGAAAAGAACTGTCTGCTCCACAGTGATTATCCTGCTGGCGACAGCCAGCTTTGGCGGTTTCGCTCAGGCGCAGTGGCCGGAACGCCCCATCACGCTGGTCGTGATGTACGCCCCCGGTGGTGGCACAGACACGGTCCTGCGGACCCTTGCGGCCGAGATGTCCAATGCCAGGGGCTGGCGAATAAACGTCGTAAACCGTCCAGGGGCCGCGGGGACATTAGCTACGAACTTTGTCCGTAACCGGCCCAACGATGGCTACACGCTGCTGGGTTCCTCCAGCTTCGGAAAGTTTGCTCGGGTGAGTGGTGACGGTCAGTCCAAGTCCTGGCGTGATTGGTACTTCATGCAGGCTGCTACAAATCTTGCCAGCTGGTCGGTTCGACCAGTCTCTCCGTATCAGACATTCGCGGATGTCGTAGCTGCTGCCAGGGCCAACCCCGGGCAGATCACGATATCAACGTCCGGCTCCGGCGGTATCTGGCACGAGATGGCCGCCAGTGTGGCGAAAGCGGCGGGAATCGAGCTGAAATACGTACCGTACGGAAGCGGGCAGGCGGCCACACTCGCAGGGCTCAACGGGGAGGTCGATGTTGCCGGAGGCGGGGTGCATGAGCACATCCAGTTCGTCGACTCCGGAGACCTGGTCCCACTACAACAGACTGGGGCGACGGATATTCTCACGAACAGTGGGAAGACGATGCCATCATTGGTTAACTTTTTGCCCGGTATTCGAGAACAATTGCCCCCCAATGGGACTTACGATATTGGTATCCGCCGCGATACACCTATCGAGATTGTCCGCCAAGTTCAGTCGGCCTTTCTTACGGCAGTGAATTCGGAAGCCTTCAGAGCCGTGGTTGAGCAGCAGCGACTTTTCATCGATGTGAAGGTGGGTGAATCTGCTGACCGCAGAGCTGCCGAATTGGAATCCATAACCGCCACGATGTTTCAGGACTTGGGAATCCCGGGGGCCAGGAGTGCCGAAGAGCTCGGGCTACCCGCAGCAGAGGCGTTCGACGAGTGGTGGCCACCCGAGGACTATGAGCCCTTGCCGCTTTATTAAGCGCTCAACGATCCCTAGCTGTTTCCCGCCTTTCGGAGCTAATCTTCGAGCTCGGCCCAGCGCTCGACTGCGGCCTCCAGTTGCTTCTGAAGCTCATCCAGCTTTTCGAGTTTATCGCGGACGTGTTCGTGAGCCTGGCGATAGAAGTCTTCGGCGTTCACCTGGTTCTGAATGGTGTCTACATCCCGCTCCAGAGTCTCGATCCGACCCGGTAATGCGTCCAATTCGCGCTGCAGCTTGTAGGAGAGTTTCTTGGCAGGGGAGGGCGCCGTCCTCACCGGTTTTTCCGTTACCTTTATCGGCGTTGCCTCCTCCGCTATGGCGAGCGAGCGTTTAAGTCGAGCCCAGTCACTGTAGCCACCTGCGTATCGCTTGACGCTGGCGTTCCCTTCGAAGACGAGAGTGCTGGTCACGACCTGGTCGAGAAAGTATCGATCATGGCTGACCACGAGTAAGGTGCCCTGGTATTGAGAGAGGCGACCCTCCAGCGCTTCGAGCGTCTCCACGTCCAGGTCATTGGTTGGTTCGTCCAAGACAAGCAGATTCGCTGGCTGGGTAAAGAGCTTTGCCAGAATCACTCGGTTTCGTTCTCCGCCGGAGAGCGCCGAAACACGCGTCATGGCACGTTTGGCCGAGAACAGAAAATCGGTGAGGTAGCCGATGATGTGCTTCTTCTTCCCGTAGATGTGGATATAGTCCCGGCCCTCGCCCACGATCTCTGCAACGGTCTTGGTCGTGTCTAGCTCGCGCCGCAGTTGGTCGAAATACGCGATCTCCAGGTGTGTTCCGAGCTTGACGGAGCCCGAGTCAGGATTCAGCTCGCCCAGCAGGATACGTAGGAGTGTGCTTTTGCCGATCCCATTGTTGCCGATGATACCGATGCGTTCGCCCCGGGAAATCCGGAGAGAGAAATCTTTGAGAAGGGCTTCCCCACCGTAACCGTGAGAGACATTGCGAACCTCGATGACCTTTTTTCCAGATAGTTGATCAGATTCGTTTACGTGAATTCTCGCGCCAGCTGCTCGCTTGATCCGTTTCGCTCGTTCTTCCCGCATCGACTCTAACGCTCGCACGCGGCCCTCGTTTCGACTCTCGCGTGCCTTGATACCTTGGCGTATCCAGGTTTCCTCTTCCGCAAGCTTCTTGTCGAAAAGAGCGTTTCGGCGGTCCTCCTCGCCGTCGGCTTTCGCCTTCTGTCGCAGGTAATCGCGGTAACCGCCTGGCCAAGTGCGTAGCTGTCCACGGTCTATCTCAACGATTCGGGTAGCAAGGCGTTCGACGAAGCCGCGATCGTGAGTTACGAAAAGGACTGTTCCGTCGAACCGGTGAACCTCTTCCTCTAGCCACTCGATCGTATTTATATCTAGATGATTGGTGGGCTCGTCCAGTAGGAGGAGGTCGGGTTTACTGACTAGCGCTTGCGCTAGAGCGACGCGTCGCCGCCAGCCACCGGAGAGCTTGTTCATCCGATCCTTAGCGGGTAGTTCCAGCTGTGTCACCATTGCGTCCACCTGAACGCTGATGGACCATCCACCGCCGGTTTCGATAGCAGCCTCAAGTTTTTCGAGTTCGTGTGGCTGGGTCTTCTGGTCTGCCGATAGCGTACGGTAGGCTTCAAGGCGTGATGCTTGCTCCCGCATGCCATCCGCCACAACGTCCCACACGCGTCTGTCGGACGCTTCCGAAAGGACCTGCTCCAACATCGCGATTGTCAGATAGGGTCGGATCTGAACATTGCCCTCGTCCGGGTCTAGCAATCCAGTGAGAAGTTTCAACGTGGAGGATTTGCCCGCACCGTTACGACCAATTAGGCAAAGTCGTTCCCGGCCCTCAATCTGAAGGCTGGCCTCGGAGAGAATAACTTGATCCCCGAAGGCCAGGGACACCTCATCAATCCGTATTAGTGCAGTCATGGACCTTGGTGATGTTAAGGAAAGAAAAGCAACATAGTAAAAAAAACCCGTATGTCTATGTATTTAAGAATATTACAGTTATTCGGACTTGCGTATCGTTGCAAAGTCATATGTTGCAAAGTAATGTAAACCCCGGATTCGTTCTTGATAGAGTGCGATCGTGGCAAAAGCAGCCCTCGGCCGCACGAACACTAAAATGGGGAGAAGTACATGAGTCCAGCAAAAATTGTCCGTATCGTTGGAGTAGCGCTTGCCGTTGCTGTCGCTCTGATTCCGGCTATCCCGATGGGCGGCCTAATCTTAGCAATTGCCGGTCTTGCGGTGGGTTACTACGTTTCAGCCGATAATCGGAAGAACCTGTTCCTTATGGTCATCGTCTTAGCGAGCGGAGCCGCCGGCGCTGTGGACGCGATACCAGGAATCGGTGGGTATATAACGGACATTCTGGGCAGCCTCGAAGCGTTATTGGCAGCTGCCGCTGTGACTGTCATCGTGATGGTCGTCAAAGAAAGGTTGTCGGAATAACAATCGGCTAACTGGGGGCTGTGGGGCGCGAGTCCCATAGCAGTGAGACCGCGTAGGCCCATAAGGGCCTTCGCGGTTTTATTTTGCTTACTTAATGTGGGACGAAGGGGCTTGGCGAACTCGATACTCTAAATGCCTTGGCTTGCCTTAATCCGTCATTAATTTAACATAATATACATTATGCGCACTTATACAGCCCAAAAGCCGCTACCCCCCGTGTCTGGAACAGGTTGGAGCTAATTCCCTTCCCAAAGTATTTTTGGTCATCAAGGTCTAGAGGATGGGGCTCAAACCTCATGAGAGGCCCTTCAGGGCCCGTTCACGCCCACGGCAGCCCAAGGGGGGGTGAGATCTGAACCGGTGCCGGAGCCCTCATGTGCTATGGTTCCTGTCAACGGAGAACCTATTTGGTCCGTTATGATCTAACGTTGGTGTAGTCGGATTAGGCGAGGATGAAAATGCGCCAGTTCTCATCTAGAAAACCCATATTGATCGCTGCTGCGGCCTGTATCGCTAGTATCGCAATGAGCACCAGCACGGCCCAGGGTTTGTTTACCTCCGAGCGGGAGATTCTACGACAGTCGCGTCTGCAGTGGCTGACCATGAAACGGGACATGCCGCAACCGGGTAATCCTCGGATTCAACCCTTCGTAGAGTGTATCTCCCAGAGCATAATTGGCACGCTAGATGAGCCGTATGCGAGCATGGACTGGGAAATCGTCGTTTTCGACAACGAGGCGGCAAACGCTTTCGCTATGCCGGGCGGAAAAATAGGCGTCTTCACGGGTATCTTCGAAGTGGCGGACAACCCTGACGCGTTGGCTGCCGTTATCGGACACGAGATCGCCCACCTCACCGAGGATCATGTCATGAGGCGAGCTCGAAGAGGCACCTGGACGAGTATCGCGTCGATCATGGGTGGCGCCGCCATCGGAATGAGGAGATCGGTTCGGGGGGCGGCCGAGGTGGCGTTGTCCCTGCCCTTCGACCGGGGTCAGGAAAGTGAGGCGGATATTGTTGGGCTCGACTACATGGCCCGAGCCGGTTTCGACCCACGTTCGAGCATTTACCTTTGGAAAAACATGGCGGAGCTCAACGCGGGCCAACGCATGCCGGAGTTCTTGTCGACTCACCCGTCTGGCGATCGCCGTATGGGCGATCTGATCGGTGCGATGACGCCGGCATTAATCACTTCGGCTGAGGCAAAAGAGCAAGGCCGGTACGCGAACTGCGTTCCCTAGGGCATCATCAGCGAGGCGGGAGCTGCGCCCTCATCTCCTTGGCGCTCCGGGGGGCTTGCATTGGTCGATGTTGAGTTGACCAAATCTTTCACCTCTAGCTCCCCAGGCCCGGTTGGCGGTAGTGGTGGGAGCCTGCCCGACGCCGCGTAGCGCTCCAGTAACTCGTCGTCGGTTATGCTGCGGACATCACGAACGCGGCAGACGTCTTCCCGACTTCTAGTGAAAGGCCCGCTGATGATGTAGCTACGACCCGCGGAGCAAATACGCCCGTTACGATTCTGAAAGGCGATCGTAGAGGCGAAGCCCAGATCGCAAAAGATGCCGTCTACCTCGACAACGTAGGGACATCGATTGGCACCCACCTCTACGAGTATCGTGTCCCTATCCAGCATCCTAAAGTCACGCACCGCTCCCTGATTGAAACATTGTGAGCGCGGGTTGCATGCAGGTCGGGTCGACATTTCCGTGGAAGTGGTCGTCGCGCATCCGGTAAAGGATAGGCATACTGCGGTGAGGAGAAGTTGACGCATGGCTTTCCTGGAAAGTCTATGCGCCTTATATCTACCAGTCCAACGATAGGGGTTTTTCCAAGCTTCCGGTACTGTAGTTATCCGACTCTGTCTAACGTTCCGGTTCCACTATGGATGTACTTAGTGAGGTTCTAGACACTCTGCAGCTCAGGTCGACTGATGTAGAAGCGCTTAAGGTGGAGGCTCTCTATCGGGCCGTATCTCCCAAGCGGCAGGTGCTTGCCCACATAGTAATGTCCGGCGATTGCACGTTGGACGTTGACGGTGGCACGGGTCCTCTAAGATTGTTTCCCCTCGATTGCTTCTTGATGTTTGGGGAGCAGCATTACCAGGTGGCCCCTGTTTCAGAGGGCGCTCCCGCGCGTCTTTTGCGGTGTTCGTATTCGTTCGAGCAAGACCTTCCCCATCCCTTTGCGACGCATTTCCCCGCCCTGCTCTGTTTCCGATCGCACTATCTTACCGACGAGTCGGAGCTCGGTCGGGCCGTGTCGTTACTCGACGGTGAACTCGTTAACGCGCGACTTGCGATTGATTTCGTGGCGTTGAGACTTGCCGAGATTATTCTCGTGGAGCTTCTGAGGCGTTTTCAACTCGAGGGAACGCAGCCCGTGTTCCTAGCCGCGTTGTCGGATGCAGTCGTACATAGGGCTTTGCAATACATCCACGCAGAACCTGGGCATCCCTGGCAGGTGCCGGAGTTGGCACGTGCCGTCGGACTCTCCAGGGCGGTCTTCGCCGATCGATTCCACCGCCATGTGGGTGAGCCGCCGCTGCGTTACGTGAGGCTATGGCGTTTGCTGAAAGGACGCCGTGAATTGCAGAGGACAACCTTGCCGATCAAGCAGATTGCGGGGCAGTTAGGTTATAGCTCGAGCACCGGATTTAGCCGTGCGTTTCGCCGAACCTTTGGCTACCCGCCGAGCTATCTTCGCAAGCCAAGTACGGAATCACGAACGCGCACTGCGACGTCGGGATAATCACAGAAAACTGCATCCACGGGAATATCTCTGAAGAACACCGACAGGAGTGCTTCAAGCGATTCCGCATAGGCCGGCAGGTTGCGTCGACGGAAGGTATAGGGGTGCAATTCCAGCCCGTTGTCCCGTGCTAACTGGAATAGTGGCGATGGCTTGACTGCACCGTCGACTCCGGTGTCTACCAACTGTTCAAAGCCAGGCCCGAGGCCTTGCGCGAATTCTGCTAACTCCCGCAAACCGTCGAGGTCCAAGAGGTTCGAGTAGTTCTCATCGTCGTAGATAAGCTGAACGAGTCTGACGCGTGTTCCAAGCTCTTCCCGAAGGCGTCGGATTTCGGATGGATCGAAACATTGAACGAAGATGGCATCGGTTGCGTCGTTGTAGCCAGCGGCGGAGAGAATATCGAAAAGGCTTCTCGCCAGGTCTATACCATGGTCCCGGTGCCAGGCGGGATTCTTCAACTCCGGATATATCCCCACGGAACGTCCGGTGAGCCTATTCAATTCCTGAATGAGGTCGATCTCTTCCGCTAATGTCGGGATGGCGAAACGCTCGCTCAGTTCAGGCAGCGTTGCCGTAAAGTTCACGCTAAGGTCGTTTGCCTGGCCATTGCGTTGGGTTACGGTGAGTGTCTTTATTTCGGAGAGAAGGAAATCGACAGCATAATAGTGGCCGTCTTCTCGTCGCCTATCCGGATAAAGGGTTGCGACGTCAGTAATCGACTCGAGATTGATGTCGTGGAACACGATCAGCTCACCGTCGCCGGTGGCTACAACGTCCTGTTCGAGATAATCGGCTCCCTGCCAATGGGCAACGATCTTAGCTTCGAGGGTGTGCTCGGGAAGATAGCCGCTCGCGCCTCGGTGCGCGATGATGTTGGGTTTGAAAAGACTGGTTGCCACGCGTCTAGTTTATCCCCTTCTAGGCCCTTTTTCGGTTTAACTTCCTAGGATAATGTTTCATGATTTGCCTAATAGCTCCGGTAAACTAGGGCTATGCGCTTGCTTATTTACAATATTCGCTACGGGCTTGGTTTCGGTTCCTCGACGCGCCTACCGGTTCCTGGCGCTTCTTATCTCCTAGGCGCTCACCGCAGCAATCTCCAACGCATTACCGATTTCATTGAGTCGCAGGACGCTGACGTCGTCGGGCTCGTCGAGGTCGATACCGGATCTATTAGGGCACGGCGCACGAATCAGGCAGAGTCGATCGCGCACGCTCTCGGACACTATTCTGTTTACCAGTGTAAGTACGGTGAAAGCTCTCTGAACCAGCATTTACCTATCGTGCGCAAACAGGGTAACGCGTTCCTGGCAGCTCCCCGGATTCACGGTGAACGGTTCCACTATTTCGATAAGGGGATCAAACGCCTAATTATTGAGTTGGAACTGGGTAACTGCGCGATTTTCCTCGTCCATCTGTCCCTTAAATATCGACATCGACAGGCCCAGTTGCGTTACTTGTACGACCTGGTTTTCGCTTCGAAGAAACCAGTTCTAGTCGCCGGGGACTTCAACACTTTTTGGGGCGAGCATGAGATCTACCTATTCATGAAAGCCGCCGGATTGCAGAGCGCCAACACACTTGGGCTTCCTTCCTACCCCAGTCGAGCGCCCCGTAAGGAGCTCGATTTCGTGCTTTATGGTGACGGTATTAACGTAACCGATTTCCAAATACCTAAGGTGAAATTCTCGGACCATCTCCCGCTTGTGTGTGATTTCGAAGTGCAGAATTAGTCTCAGCGTGCCGCTTAGCCCTGTCCAATCTGATGACTGAGCACTGGCGCACGGAGCTTGACTCCGATGGTGTTCGCTGGCTGTCACTGGACAAAACAAACAGCCCTACCAACGTGTTGTCCCGCCAGGTTCTTGAAGAACTCCGTGGGTTATTAGACAGCCTCGAATCAGAAGCTCCAACTGGAGTGGTCATCAAATCCGCCAAACCGACGGGTTTCATCCTGGGCGCGGACCTGACCGAGTTTGAGCGCGTCGAAACTGTGGAGCAAGCGGAGACCTTTTCTCAGGAGGGGCAAACGTTGTTGAGCAGAATTGAAGCCCTGCCCTGCCCCACCGTCGCTGTTATGAATGGGTACACGTTGGGGGGCGGTCTCGAGCTTGCGATAGCGTGCGATTACCGCGTGGCCATTGAAGGCTATGACCGTTGCATCGGTTTCCCCGAAGTTCAGCTTGGGATACACCCCGGGTTTGGCGGCACCGTTCGTAGTGTTCGTCTGCTTGGTACGCCATTAGCCATGGATCTAATGTTGACCGGAAGGTCGATTTCATCGGTGGAAGCGTTCAGCGTGGGTCTCGTCGACCAGGTCGCTGATCTGGACCAGCTCGATCGGGTTGCTCGCGAGCTCGTGTTTAAGAGGCCACCAAGGCGAAAAGCCTCCCTTCGCCTGAGAGCGCTTGCACTGAAACCGCTTCGACTTTGGCTAGGTCAGCGGATGCGGGCTCGGGTGAATCGGCGTGCGCGCCATGAGCACTATCCCGCACCTCACGCGATCGTTGACCTGTGGATTCAGCATGGAGCTACTGGTACTGCGGCCTACAGGGCCGAGGCGCGATCTATTGCAGAACTCATGTTCACAACTACATCCAAAAATCTGGTGCGTTTGTTTTTTTTACGGGAACGCCTTCGCGGCTTAGCGGAACAACCTTCCGGTGCAAAACGGGTGCACGTGGTTGGCGCGGGTGTCATGGGCGGTGATATTGCCGCATGGTGCGCACTCCAGGGCCTGACCGTCACGCTCCAGGATAGGACCTTGGAGTTAGTGGAACCGGCGCTGGAGAGGGCCGCCGCCCTTTTTAACAGTCGTTTGAAGGCACCTGGAGCGGCTGATGCCGCGAGGGAACGCCTGAGAGTTGATATAGAAGGTGAGGAGATCGATGAAGCCGACGTGGTGATCGAGGCTATCGTCGAAAAACTGGACGCGAAGCGAGCGTTGTTTCGGGAGCTCGAGTCGCGGGTGCAAGACAAGGTAATTCTTGGGACGAATACCTCCAGCATCGGGTTGGAACAGCTCGCGGAGGGGCTGGAGCACCCTGGCCGACTCCTGGGCCTGCATTTCTTTAACCCCGTCGCGCGGCTTCCTTTGGTCGAGGTAATTCGAGGGGATTCAACCGATGATGAGTCATTGAATGAAGCCATCGCTTTTGTTGCGCGCATCGGGAAGCTGCCCCTACCCTGTCGTAGTAGGCCCGGCTTTGTCGTCAATCGAGTGCTGGCGCCCTACATGCTGGAGGCACTGCTCGCCCACCAGGAAGGGCATGCACTCGAAACTATCGACAAGGCTGCGGAGTGCTTCGGGATGCCCACGGGGCCTGTGGAGCTTGCCGATCGAGTTGGTCTTGACGTCGCGTTAGACGTGACCGAGATCTTGAGTGAGACCCTGGGTGTGCCGGTCCCGGCGTTGCTGAAATCAAAGGTTCAAGCCGGTGAGCTTGGGGCGAAGACAGGACGCGGGTTTTATGTATTCGAGAACGATCGACCTCGGAAGGCCACCCGGTTCACTGAACCTGATGCACTGTTGAAAGACCGGTTGATCCTCGTGCTGCTCAACGAAGCGATGGCCTGTTACGAGAATGGTGTCGTGGAGGATCTGGACCTTCTTGATGCGGGCGTAGTCTTCGGTACGGGCTTCGCACCCTTCACGGGTGGGCCGATTCAGTATGCCCGGGAGCGCGGAATTCAGGTAGTTATAGAGCGTTTGGAGTCTTTGGCTGAGGCGTTCGGGCCCCGGTTCTCGCCCCAGCCAGGGTGGCAAAAGCTAATTTCGGCGCCATGAGCATTTGAGAACCTTCTCGCCCTTGGCTGTCTTGAAGAGTTCACCATTCTTGATATACGGCATCTAGCTCATATAAATGGCCCTTTTGCCCAGTGATTGCGAGGCTTAAACCTTCCGGTTTACTCGCGATAGGGTTTTTTTTCCCCCTGGAATCCAAGAAAAAGCGCCCGTATCGCCAGTTCGGTGTTAATGCCCCTACCCAGTTGGTTCAGCACCATCTCGGTGTGCTGAAGCCGTTGAAAGAGGGTCCGGGGTGTTAGCTCCTGCCAGGCATTATGTGAGTTATCCGAGCTTAGATCTGTGATGGGGTTTGAAGCCTGGGGTGCTACCCGAGCCCGAATAGCCCAACGCAAGCGGGCTGCGAGCCAGCTGAGGGCAAGTACTAGGTCGTCCTTCTTCTTCAGCCAATCGTCTGCAACGCTTTGGGGATCCAACGTCCGTTCATAAATACCATGAAAAACTGTGTCTAATGCCTTATTTTTATTTATATAATCGGATTCCTGAAATGCTATAGCTCTAAACGGTGCCCCCTCAGAGAGCGCCAACAACTGTATCCAATCGCGCTGGCTGACATCGGTGTTGGAGTTGGCCAACCAGTCCAAGGCCATGGTCTTCTCGGGAACAGGTACCGGTAGGGTGTGACAACGGCTGCGGATGGTGGCCGGTAGCTGACCTGGCTGATGGGTAACCAGTAGAAGGTAAGTTCGCTCCGTAGGCTCCTCGAGAGTCTTGAGCAACGCGTTGGCGGCTGAGATTGTCATCGCATCTGCTGGCTCCAGTACGACGACCTTGGCTGTCCCCTCGAGGCTAGTTAGCGCCAGGGTGCTAGCCATTTCACGTACCTGATCCACGCTTAGCGTGCGCTTCTCCTCCACGGGGAAGATCCAGTGGAGGTCCGGATGGTGCTCGCCCGGCTCGTGGCGCTGAGCCATCGCCGAGGAGGCCTCTCGCGGCTCTAGAGTCGTTGGCGCGGGAGCCTGGGGGTTAAGCAATCTGTTTGCAGCGACGAGTGCTAGATTGATTTTCCCGAGCCCTGGTGGGCCGGCCAGCATCCAACCATGGGCAAACCGGTCCTCTTGGCGAGCCTCCTCCAGGTGGGCCAACGGCCCCTCAAGCCAAGGACAGATCTTCGTGCTCAGACATTCGTAGACTGACCGGGCGATCACGCAGAATCCCCGAAGCCGCGAACGAAGTCGGTCAAGATCGAGCGAAGTTGGGCCTCAACATTGGTTACAGGCTGGGAGGCGTCGATAACCTTGATTCGAGTGGGGTTCGTTTCCGCCAGCTTGAGGTATGCGGCGCGTACCCTCTCGAAGAAACTGCAACTCTCCCTTTCGAAGTGATCTGGCTTGCGATCTGAGATACGTGCAAGGCCAACTTCCACTGGGGCGTCGAGCAAGAGTGTGAGATCGGGTTCCAAGCCGCGTTGGACGCCCGCCTTCAGGCTGTCCAGCCAGCCGGCGTCCACTCCCCGTCCGCCGCCCTGATAGGCGATGGTGGCGTCTGTAAATCGGTCGCACACGACCCAACGACCCTTGACCAGTGCCGGACGGATTACCTCGTCTAAGTGGTTTGCTCGGGCAGCAAACATCAACAGCGCCTCCGTCTCCGAGGAGAGCGATGGATGGTCCCCGTCCAGCACCCATTTACGAATTCTCTCACCCAGCGGTGTACCGCCGGGTTCCCGGGTGACAACTACATCGTGACCAGCTGCTAAGAGCGTGCTCTCGACGGCGAGAGTACAGGTTGTTTTGCCAACCCCCTCGACGCCCTCGAGCGTGATGAATGCACCCGGCACCGGTCTAACCGCCCTACCGTGAGGACCTGATTTGCTGGAGGTATCGGGCGACGGCGGCGTTGTGCTCCTCCAGGGTCGATGAGAAGTAGTGGCTACCGTCCCCTTCTCCTGTTGCAACGAAATACAGCTCAGGGCCTGCTTCCGGATCTACTGCTGCCCTGAGGGCAGCTCTTCCAGGAAGCGAGATCGGTGTCGGCGGCAGACCCGTGCGCGTATACGTGTTGTAGGGAGTATCTCGTACGAGATCGGTCCGTCTCAGATTTCCATCGAAGTTGGAGCCTAGTCCGTAGATCACCGTTGGATCCGTTTGCAATCGCACGCCCTGTTCAAGTCGGCGGTGAAAGACTCCCGCTATTCTCCGCCGTTCGTTAGCGAGGGCGGTTTCTTTCTCAATGATGGATGCGAGTATCAGCGCATCATACGGGCGCTGTAGGACGGTGCCCGTGCGATAGCTGGACCAAGCGAGCGCAAGCTGCTCCACGAGTGCGTCGTGGGACTGCTGCAGGATGTCTATCGCGGGCGTCTCTCTCGGAAACCAATACGTGTCTGGAAAGAACTGCCCCTCTGGATGAGTCCCGGAGCTGCCAAGGGTATCCATTACCACCTCGGCGACGAGTCCCGCGGAGTCGACCGCTTCGTGGTTCTGCAGTGCGGTTACGAACTCCTGGAATCGCCAGCCGTCCACCACGGTGATTTGGTGGAGGTAGACCTGTCCGCTGACTAGTTGGTCGAGTAGTTGAATGGGAGTGCTGGCCGAGGGGATTAGATATTCGCCGGCATGGATACGAGTTGCCTCGCCGGATAATCGTCCGTAAATAGAAAGCACCCTGGGTGTTTGGAGAATGCCCCGCTCGTTCAACCCATTCGCTACCCGAGCGAGCGGCGTCCCTAGCGGAACGTTGAGCCATTCCCCAGAATCCGTGATCGACATTGGCGAGTCGAGGGCTCTCCAGAACAGAATAGAGGTCGTCACAGAAACGATTACGAATCCGGCAAGGAGCGCGGCGAAAAAGACGTGTTTGAGCGGCCTAGACACGTTGACCCACTTTAGTATTCCCGAGCACGCTGTGACGATGAGCCCATGGTACTCGACCCCAAACGTCGGGTTGAGAGGATGACAGGAGTTCTCGCTGGGCGCCAGCGGGAAAAACCGACCGTTGGAGCGGCCTAGTCGGGGCGCTTGAAGATGACGGTTCCGTTAGTGCCACCGAAACCGAAGGAATTGGACAGAGCGACCCTCAGATCCAGCTCTCGTGCGGCGTTCGCCGTATAGTCGAGGTCACACTCGGGATCCTGGTTCTCGATGTTGATGGTAGGTGGGGCCACCTGCTCCACTATGGCCATAACGGTGAAGATGGCCTCCAGTGCACCAGCCGCGCCGAGGGTATGACCCGTTGTGGATTTGGTGGAACTGATCGCCAAGCGCTTTGCGTAGTCACCGAAGGTCAACTTTATGGCTAGCGTCTCAGCTAGGTCTCCCAAGGGAGTAGATGTACCGTGGGCGTTGATGTAATTGATGTCCTCCGGGTTCAGGGCAGCGTCTTCGAGAGCCATGCGCATGCACAGATCCGCCCCCGAACCGTCTTCCGTCGGGGCCGTAATGTGGTAGGCGTCGCCCGTCATCGCCGAGCCAATTAGCTCTGCATAGATCTGAGCGCCGCGCTTCGTCGCACGTTCGTAGTCCTCCAGGACCAGGCACGCGGCGCCGTCGCTGAGCACGAACCCATCGCGATCGCGATCCCATGGGCGGCTCGCGCCGGCAGGGTCGTCGTTACGGGTAGACAGGGCTCGAGCCGCGCAGAATCCGCCTATACCTAAGGGCGTGGTGGCGAACTCTGCGCCACCTGCGAGAATTACATCGGCATCACCCATGGCGATGAGCCTTGCGCCTAAGCCAATGCAGTGAGTCGAGGTGGCACAGGCCGTAACGAGAGCGAGATTCAGCCCGGTCATCCCGTATTTTATCGAAACGTGGCCAGACACCATGTTGCCGATGCTGCTAGGCACGAAAAAGGGAGAAATTCGTCGCGGTCCACCAGTTCTATATCTCTCGTAGTTCCGCTCGATGGTATCGATACCTCCAATCCCGGAGCCCATGATGACGCCGAACCGGTGGGCTTGCTCCTCGGTGACCTCGAGCCCAGAATCCTCGAAGGCCTCGGTGCAGGCAGCGATGCCGTAATGCATGAATTTGTCGACTTTCCGGGAATCCTTAACCGACATGTATTGGGTGACGTCGAAGTCTTTGATTACACCGGCGATTGTAGTAGCGAATCCTGTGGTGTCGAAGGAGTCAACCACCGTGATTCCACTGATACCGTCGCGGACGTTTTGCCAACTGGAGGCTACGTTGTTGCCAGTGGGGGCGATAAGACCGAGCCCGGTTACTGCGATCCGGCGTCTAGACACAGGAGAATCCTGGCTTGGGTGGAACGATTTCGGAAGTGTGGCTGCGTGCTGGCAGACTAGGAATCGCTTTTTGATTTCTTAACGTAGTCAATGGCGTTCTGGACCGTTGTAATCTTTTCGGCCTCTTCGTCTGGAATCTCAGTTTCAAACTCTTCTTCTAACGCCATGACGAGTTCAACGGTGTCCAGGGAGTCGGCACCCAGGTCATCGACAAACGATGCGTCTTGCTTGATTTCATCTACTTTGACACCGAGTTGCTCGGCAATGATTGCTCTGACTTGGTCTTCGACGCTACTCATGTGTGCGGTACCCCTTACTAGATGACCGGCCCGACCATAGGCTCGGCCAGGGAGGCGCGTATTGTATTGGAATCAACTGGGGCAATCTACAATGACTTGACGGGCTCATAAAACCACATTCATTACAATGACTTAACGAAGTTTCCTGACGTTCATCTCATCGTGAGTCCCCCGTTAATATTCAGGGTTTCTCCGGTAACGTAAGCTGCAGCGTCGGAGGCTAGGTAGATCACGGCTGCGGCGATATCCTCCGGGGTCCCCAGCTTCGCGGATGGAATCCTTTCTTGAAGGGCGGCTTTTTGGTCTCCGTCTAGGCCCGCCGTCATATCCGTCGCAATGAAGCCGGGGGCGATAGCGTTCACCGTGATGTTTCGGGACGCCACTTCCTGTGCGAGAGATTTACTGAAACCGATGATTCCCGCCTTCGCTGCAGAATAATTCACCTGGCCCGGATTGCCCGTTAGGCCGACTACCGAGGTGATGTTAATGATTCGGCCGCCGCCCGCCTTTATCATTCCCCGGAGCGCCGCCTTGCACACACGGTAGGCGGAAGAAAGGTTCGCGGACATCACTTGGTCCCATTCCTCTTCCTTCATGCGCATCAGCAGATTGTCGCGTGTGATTCCCGCATTGTTGATCAGGATCCTCGGTGCCCCTTCGGATTCTGCGAGCTGTGAGAACACTGCAGTGACCGAGGATGCCTCACGCACATCAAGCACCAGTCCTCGGCCCTTCAACCCGCCAGTCTGCAGCCGTTCGGTGATGGCGTCGGCACCCGCCTGGGACGTGGCTGTACCGATCACAAGCGCTCCCTGAAGTCCGAGCGCTTGGGCAATGGCCCGCCCGATTCCCCGGGATGCACCAGTTACCAAAGCGACCCGTCCGTCGATTCCGGGCCAGGGGCTGAGCTCTGCCAGATCCATATTGTTCCTCGAGAAGATGACGGGACGCGAGATTATAACGACCTAGCGCCTCAGGAGACGACCCACTAGCCTGCGCCGAAACGAGCGTTTCCTAACCTGGGACCTGTAGGGCACCACCGGCCTGTAGAGGCTCCCAGTCTTTGAAGGCCTGAAGCAGAGGAAAGTACAGCCCAAGCCGAATGGCCCTTTCCTCCAGCTGAGACATAGCTAGCGCATAGCGCTGGAGCTGTGAACCATACCGATCGACCTCGGAGGCCAGGAACTCCTCCGTGGCGCCTCCATCATGGGCGCTTGTCTTGTAATCAATGATCCACCGTACTCCGTGCTCATCGATGAAGGTTCGGTCTAACCGGATATGTTCCAAGCCCCCGGCGGTTATTACGGTTACCTCGAGCTCCGAACGCGCTTGGGAATGGCTCTTCAGAATCCAACGCCCGCGCTCGTCGTCCAGGACACTCTGAAGCGCCTGGACGATTCGGGCGCTGGCCCACGGCAACTCCTGAGGCTCTACCCCCAACAGACCGAGTTCGGTGCGAAAACGATCCTGGTTTGAGATGACGCGTCGAGAGTTCCATTGCTCCGGGCTGTCTTCCGCGATCTGGTTGAGCCATCGATGCACGACGGTGCCAACCTGTACTGCCGCCTGCCCAGCCCATTCGAACTGTGGGCGAACGGTTGGGGTAGGCTTCTCTTGGGCCCGTTCCAACGCCCTTGCGGGGTCCACCAGACGTCTGAGCACGGGGCGAATTTCCTGATCGGCTTGACCGGTGTCCCCGCTGATCTCGGCGTCGTCGAAGGTCTTGGAGACATCGGGCCAAAGACAGGCCAGGAGAGTGGAGGGTCGGGGTGCCTGGTTTTCCGGGAGCTGACCGATTAGGTGTAAACGTTCTCGTGCCCGGGTAGCAGCGACGTAGAGTAACCGTGCGCGTTCGGAGAGGTTCTTGTTCCGATCCATACGTCGAATCCATTCGGTCAATGCGTTGGTTTGCTGTGGATTCGCGGTGGGTGGTGACACAAGGATGTCTTCACTACCGTCCTCATTGCGTAGTTCGAGCCAATTCAAGCCCTTTTGGCTCTCTGCTGGAAGGCCACGCCCCAACCCGAGAAGAACGACTGTGTCGAACTGAAGCCCTTTCGCACGGTGAATTGTCATTATCTCGATGCCCTTTTCACGTGGTGGGTCTGCACCGACTCTCGGATCCTTGAACCGTTTTTCCAGCTGCACTGGATCGTCAAGGTCGCCCTGTGTAACTGATTCCGCAAGAGTGAGGAAAAAGCGGTCCGCGCGATCCAACTCATCCGGATAGTCGAGACAGGCTGGTCCATCTAGGCTCATCCACGTGCGTTCGATCCAACGGGCGAAAGGCTGTTCTGAGCGGGTCTGAAAGGCCAACTGCAGCACCCCGCGAACGCCTACTAGTCTTTCGCGTCCGTCTGCACTCAAACCGGCCAACCGTTCAGCGTCATTCATCATCGCCCAAATAGGGCTATGCCGATCGTCCACGCAGAGCGAATGAAGGTCTTGCCAACTCAGGCCGCACCAGGGGGCGTGCAGGAGTCCGAGCCAGGCAATGCGATCACCCCGATGCGTGAGTGCACGGGTGAGGCCTATGAGGTCTTGAACCACCTGGTACTGGTTGGGAGCCGTGATTTCTACGGCACGGATAGGTAGGTCGAGGGGCCGGAGTTGCTCTGTCAGCCCAGTGAGGTGGGAGCGACTCTGCACGAGAATAGCAATGGAGCGGGTACGCGAACTAGCCCGTTCATTGATCAGGATATCGGCGACCCGCCTGACCTCAGCCGTGGGATCCGCCCCACGGAGCGCATGAACCTCTACGCCCTCATCACTGGAAGGTGGGCGAGTCCGTTTGCAGGGGTTGAATCTGGCTTCGCCGCTCTTGAGAAGATCCTGGTCAGGGAAGACTTGGGCAAATGTCTGATTGATCCATTCAATGATGTGCGGTCGACTGCGAAAGTTGCGTTCGAGGGTTAATGATTCACAGTGAATTTCGCCAATCCCTCGAAGCTGTGTATTCAAGAATAAAGACATGTCCGCGTTTCGGAAACGATAGATTGACTGCATCGGATCTCCGACGAGAAACAGAGTCCTTCCATCGCTCTTCTCCCACCCGGCGGTGAGTAACTCCAGAAGTTTCAGTTGCGTGTAAGAGGTATCCTGGAACTCGTCAACAAGCACGTGTTGCAGTCGCCGATCCAGTGCCAATAACAATTCTGACGGAGCATCCGCATCACCCAACGCAGTTTGAGCTGCAAGAGCCAGTTCGACGAAGTCGACGGCGTTACGCTCCTCGAACAATAGCTTCAATTCACCCACCAGGTTGGGCAACACCTGCCGGAGTGCGATGAGCAAGTCTTTCTGGGGGCTCGCCAATACAGGGTCCGGCAATCTCTGAACCTCAAGGAGTGCAAGTCTGAGATCTTCTTTGTCTGAGAGCGTTTCGATAAGTTCGGTAAGCTGGCGGCGCGGAGCAGCGTGGTCCGCCGAGAAACCGATAACGCCAAGTTGCTTCCGCCAACCGCCCCGTTGAGTCAGGAGTAGTTCGCTGATCGACCTCCACGCCTCGAGATGACGGCTATCTGGTGGCGGTAGTTTTTCTAGTTTCTGCCACGGTGCGAACCGCTCAAGACTAACCGTTCTGGTGGCGTTGTGGGAGGCATGTTGGAGTAGAGCGACAAGCTCTTTTGAATGCTTAGTTGGGAGAGTTGAACACAGTCCCGCAAGTTCGCTATCGATCAACCGGTGAATGGCCTTCTCTAGTTGCCGAACTATCTCCTCTGCGTCCCCTGCGAAAAGATAACGCATCCAATGGTCACGCGTGGGGAGCAGTCCGGCTAGGAGATCTTC
>Ga0315339_1000936_pt1 | contig 29614 bp, 26 predicted proteins | sample ASW17metaG_FD_204514 | JGI IMG/M metagenome (GOLD analysis project Ga0315339, IMG submission 204514) | Ammonia-oxidizing marine archaeal communities from Pacific Ocean, United States - ASW #17 | ecosystem: Environmental > Aquatic > Marine > Oceanic | place: USA: California | collected 2016-12-05 | reverse complement strand
TGCCTGCGCCAGAGGGCGATGGTAAACAGTCTGGGCGCGATCTCTGTCGGCTTGGCAGGCACAGCATAATGGCCACCTCATTTGCTGACTATGAGCGAGAAATTCGACACCAGCTTACCGGTATGTTCGGTGAGGCTGGTTTTGAGGCTGATCGGGATATTGAGGCCATTACCATTAATCGTTGGTCCCATGGCTATGCCTATGAATATATGGATCTTCATGACCCGCGTTGGGAGCCAGGGCAGGCACCCCACGAGCTTGGGCGGCAGCCCTTTGGCCGAATCAGCATAGCCAATTCTGACTCCGAGGCCTATGCCTATGTGCAGTCGGCGATTGATGCGTCGATTCGTGCTGTGGGGGAGGTCGTCAGCTGACTCTGCTGCAACACAGGGTATTGAATGGTTGGCCGCTTTTTTACCTGATTGCGCTGTTGACCCTTGGCGGTATGGTCGCCGGGATGCTGATCATAGGTATCTCCTCGCCTGAAGCCACAGTCAAATTGATACGTCTATCTGTGCAGTTTGCCTCTCCCTGGATACTTATCGCCTTTGTGACATCAGCCCTGGTAACGCTTTTTCCAGGTGCTATTTCACAGTGGTTGTTGAGAAACCGCCGTTATACCGGCTTATCCTTTGCAGCTGGATTTGCCTGGCAGGCGGTCTTTATCGCAGTGTTACTGGATTTATACCCCGCCTATTACTGGGATGAGCTGCATAAGACCAGCGATCTTGTGGGGCGAAGCCTTAGCTACGTCCTTTTATTGGCACTCACCGTTACTTCATTTTATCCAGTGCGTCGAAAATTAAGTCGCGCCCAATGGAGTTGGCTGCATTGGGTAGGTATTTGGTACTTCTGGGCGGCGATCTGGGTGAGTTATACCGAGCAGGCCCTAAGTCAAAATGCGAAGACAATCGATGTTGTCTTTGCTGTCTTAGGTTTACTGGCACTTATTTTGCGCCTGGCTGCCAATATTAAGTCTCGCGGCGTTACAGCTGACCGGAAATTAACTTAGCACGCATAGCCATTTAAAAAAACCTAGACAATCCTATCTTGGGAGACTCTGGCTATCCTTTTCTGTAAACTCACTACTCAGTCGGAAAATTTATGGATTCTATGATCGATGAGTGAGCGCAAACAGCAGATATTACAGGCAGCAGTCGATATTATTGTTGATGAGGGCTATGGCAGCCTGAGCATGCGGGCCCTAGCTCGAGCCAGCGGTATTAAGCTAGGTGCTTTGCAGTATCACTTTCGAACCTCGGAAGATATGTTGCGTGCATTGGTGGCTTATATCGCTGACATATACCACAGTAATTTTGATGCTTTAAAAGCTAATGAGCCGCTAACTATCAAAGGGTTCTTGGAATTCGCCTCGTCGGAACCAGCAGATGGAAGGTTACAGGCGGATAAACTTTGGCCACAACTCTGGGCGATGGGTCAGGTAGAGCCCTTAGTGGCCGATCTCGTTGACGATATATACGCTGAATATTTGCAGATTCTGGAGGATTTACTCCACAAGGCTGGAAGTAAGAACCCTCGCGTTGAATCTATTAGTCTGATGGCTTTCGTAGAGGGATCAACCATTTTTACGGCCTCGGGCAAACGTTGGGAAACTAATGACTCTAAGATTCACTCGTTAGTCTATGATCTGGTCGATAAACTCTATGGTGGTGACGCCTAACACCTCTTTCCTACTCATCTGCCTCTGACGCCTAGTCATCCTATGTTGGCAGATACAAGTTATAAATCAATCCTGTTGTGCCCGCTTGCGCAGATAACAGTCAAATCAGTCTTGCCTGAATTTGTTTGTCTAAAGGCGCTTTACATGTCAGTCGACATGCTCTAGGATTGCCATTGAGTCGGTTCTAAAAGTTATGCGCAAGCTCTCAGTGTAATCTTCAAGCTGCCGTTTACGTAGGTTATACAAACAATTTTTACAATTAATGCGGAGACAAATATGGATATTTTTACTTCACTGGACAACAGGATTAACAGGCTGGGTTTTTGGTCGGTTTTCGTTGTCATAGTCACGGCGATTATTAGTCTCTATCTTCCTTTGGACGCACCAAACGGTTATGCGGTTGAGCATGCGGACCGGGTGGTTTGGCTCAGTAATAACAGAGAATTATTTATTGCCGGCTGGGTCAATCAGATTGTCGCTATGCTGAGTCTATCAGGGGTGTTTTTTGCTATTGCCTGGCGGGTTGGCAGCACTAGCCCAGTAATTGCCATGATTGCTGCTATGGTGGTGCTGATGTCTGTAATGGCGTTTATTATCCCTAAGTTTATTGCCGTATGGACTATTCCTTTACTTGCAGACACAATTTCAACTGGCGCAGTAGGGAGCCAGCTGGCCGATCCGCTACTGAGAATCTTGAACGTATCTGTGCCTTTTTCGTTATATACCTCTTTCGATTATTTAGGCTTCTGGTTGTACTCATTGTTTGCACTGCTTGTAGCAATACCATTGTATAGCTCGTCCATGGCAACAAAAATTGCCGCTGTCTCTCTGGGCCTGTTCGGTGTTATTTATCAATTAATGCTGTTGGCATTATGGGCGGGAGAAATAGACGCGGTGGATATAGAGGGTTCTTTTCTAGGGGCCTCTGTGCTGCTGATCGTGGCTATTATTTTCATGGCCTTTGAGTTCAAAAAGGCAAAGGGCTAAGAGTAGAAAATAAATAAACTGCTTTATCAAGGCGCACTACAAGTGCGTCACAAGTGAATAAATAAGGAGTTGGCACCATGCTTAGTTCAATTGGTAGCATCCCACTCGAGGCATCGAAACGCTTTGGGAATAAGACAGCGCTGATCTTGGCAGATCGGTCTATTTCTTACAACGAATTAGAGGATCTGACAAATCGCTTCGCCAATGCGCTGGTCGGCCTTGGAGTAAAGCCCGGGGATAGGGTAACCCTGTACTCGGGAAACTGTTGGGAATGGGTGGTTAGCTATTATGGTGCCCTTAAAATGGGTGCGGTAATCAACCCCATTAATGTTATGCTCACGCCAGCGGAAGTTGAATTTGTTGCCAGTGATTGTGGTGCCTCCGTTGTGATCGCCTCCTATGAAAAAGCACTGCCTCTCCAGGGAGTGAAGGACAGGTCTCAGGTAACAGATATTATTGTCTTTGGAGATGAGGCTCTTCCTGAAGGGCTCTTATCTTTCAATGAAATTCTCACTACCAGTAATAACGATTTCACGATCGATGCCATTGATACTGATTCCCTTTCTACTATCTGCTACACCTCTGGGACCACTGGATTCCCTAAGGGGGCTTGCCTGTCTCATAAGAGTATTCTGATGAATATTGCTCTGACTACCCTGATGCATCAGCGCAGTGAGCTAGATAAGGTGGTTATCGCATTACCTTGCGCCCATGTCTATGGCAATGTGGTAATGAGCTGCGCCATACAGAATGGAATGACTCTGGTGCTGCATGCCGCGTTTGAACCAAAGGCGATTATGCAGAGCATTCAAGACCACAAGGCGACGCGTTTTGAGGGCGTGCCCACTATGTACATGTTTATGCTCAATGACCCAGAGCTCGACAACTATGATCTGTCATCATTGCGCTGTTGCACCGTCGGTGGTCAGACTATGCCGAAACCAAAAATGGAAGAAGTAGAGAAGCGGTTTGGTTGCCCACTGATTGAAGTATGGGGCATGACAGAATTGGGAGGGTTAGGAACAACATTCGCTTCCAATGGTCTGGTCAAGCACGGCTCTATCGGTACTGCCTTGCCCTATACAGAGGCTCGCATTGCCGATACTGAGGATACCAGCGTCACAATGCCTGTGGGTGAAGTGGGTGAACTAATGATCAAAGGCGGCATCGTTATGCAGGGCTACTATGGTAACGACAAGGCAACAAAAGAGACCATTGAGCCAGATGGTTGGATGCATACCGGCGATCTAGCGTCTATCGACGAAGATGGCTGTATATTTATTGTCGATCGTAAGAAAGACATGATTCTGACTGCTGGTTTTAATGTGTACCCCGCAGAAATTGAACGTGTGGTCGCCGGCCACCCTGATGTGGCTCTGGTGGCGGTGGGTAGTATTCCCGATGAAGCGAAAGGCGAACTGGCCAAGGCCTATATTGTACCAAAAACCGGTGTTAGTCCTGATAGCGATAGCATTATTGCCTATTGCCGTGAGCATTTGGCAGCTTACAAGGTGCCTAGAGCTGTGCAGTTTGTCGAGGACTTACCCAAAACCAGTACTGGCAAGGTAATGCGTCGAGAGTTAAAGAAGTTAGACGCTTGACAGAGCTTTTTTACAAATAAACAAAACGGGACTACAAAACTAGGCCAGAACATTGACCAATCTAAAAAAATGAAAAGGGGATTTGAAATGAAGATAGATACAGATTTTGCCATGACCATCAATGGTCAAATGGTGACCACTGAAAATACACTGCCAGTTTATAACCCTGCGACCAGATCGGTATTTGCACAGGTGCCTGACGCATCTAAAGCACAGCTTGACGAGACGGTTAGTACAGCACGCCAGGCCTTTAATCTGTGGAGTAAGACCTCAGCTGATGAGCGCCAAGCAGCCTTAGAGACGTATGCTGACCTTATTGAAGAAAATGCCGAAGACATTATGAGCCTTTTGACAAGAGAGCAGGGCAAGCCGAGAGCTGGAGCAGAGTGGGAAGTGTTTGGTTCTGCCGCATGGTTGCGCGCGGTAGCAACTCAACGGTTGCCAGATGAGCAGATTGAAGATACCGATGAGCGACGGGTTGTCACTCGCATGACTCCGGTGGGAGTTGTGGGTGCTATTGTGCCTTGGAATTTCCCTATTCTATTGGCGATATGGAAGATTGCGCCGGCGCTGATGGCCGGTTGTACCATTATTGTAAAACCCTCTCCCTACACGCCACTCTCTGATCTTAAAATTGTTGAGTTGGCGCAGCAGGTTTTTCCAGCTGGTGTGCTAAGTGCAGTGAGTGGTGGTGATGAATTGGGTAAATGGATGACTGTGCACTCTGATATCAATAAGATTGCCTTTACAGGATCAACGGAGACCGGGCGTCACGTTATGCGCTCGGCAGCAGATACCATTAAGCGCGTGACTCTGGAATTAGGCGGTAATGATCCGGCAATTGTGATGCCAGATGCCGACCCTAAAGCCCTCGCAGAACATCTATTTTGGGGTGCCTTCCAGAACAATGCCCAATTCTGCAATGTTATAAAACGCCTCTATATCCATGAGGATATCTACGAAGAGGTGCGTGATGCTCTGGCCGGCTTTATTGCCACCAATATCAAAGTAGGTGATGGCACTGAGGCCGATACTGATTTGGGGCCGATCCAAAATTCTATGCAGTATGACAAGGTTAAAGGCTACTTTGCAGACTGCCATGCGAATGGCTACGAGTTTGCCATAGGTGGTGAAATCGATGAGAGTGCGCCCGGTTGGTTTGTGCCAGTATCGTTAGTCGATAACCCACCAGACAACTCTCGTATTGTAGTCGAAGAACCCTTTGGCCCTATTCTGCCATTGCTGAAATGGTCTGATGAGGCTGATGTGATTGCGCGGGCTAATGACACGATTTATGGGCTTGGTGCCTCAGTGTGGGGGAAAGACCTTGAGGCAGTCGAAAGGGTCGGTAGCCAACTTGAAGCTGGTACTGTTTGGCTCAATGAAATTCATCAGTACTCGCCTTTCCAGGCTTTTGGTGGCCATAAACAGTCTGGGTTGGGCTGCGAAAATTCACTGCATGGGCTTATGGAATATACCAACTGGCAAACCACAACACTTAATAAAACATCGGTATAGACGATCAGAGAGAAACGTTGGTATGAAGTCATTACACATAGCACTTGGTATTTCTCTTACGCTGCTTGCTGCCTGTGTCCCGGAGAAACACCAAGCCGATTTGACCAGTACGCTGTCACCTTGGCATTCACTAACTGCCGAAGAGATACGGGAGGTTGCAGCGGCCGTTACTGAGTCAGTGGATGGCACTTTGGTCTTTAATCGGATGAGTTTATTGGAGCCCGATAAATCTCAAGCGCTCTCATGGCAGACTGATACCAATGCCGCGCGTGGAGCAGACGTGCTCTACAGGTTAGATAAGTTATCGTATCGGGTGAGATACGATTTCCAAACCTCCGAACTGTCACCTCCTGCACTCCTCACCAGTGGGCAACCGATGCTGGTGGGACAAGAACTGTACACGGCGTTGGAGCTTGTGAATGAACTACCAGAGGTAAGAGAGGTACTAGAGCGGCGAGGCGTCAGTTCAGGTGATGGGCTCTGTCTTCCGCGCACAGTGGGGCGATTTTTCTCTGATCTTGCTGATCCAATAAACGACCGTCTTGTAAGGTTTGACTGCTTCAATATCCGCGGTCAGAGCGGCATGGGTATCTTACCCACAACCAGCGCATTCGCGCGCCCTATTGAGGGGATCAGTATTTTATTCGATGTCGAGGAGTTACGACTGATTGAAATCACTGATTCCTTTGTCGGCGTCCAGGCGCCACCAAGCGACTTCGAGGTTATTGAGTTTCACCCCTCGGCCCTCGATACAAGGGAGCGGCTTAAACCTATCACTATCAGTCAAAATGAAGGACGAAACTTCTCCATTACGGGCAGTCAAGTCGATTGGCAGAACTGGCGATTCCATCTCCGATTTGATCCACGGCAAGGGACGATCCTGAATAATGTTGGCTTTATTACTGAACGAGGATTCCGGTCAGTTGCCTATGAGATTGCAATGTCTGAAATGGTTGTGCCCTACCAAGATCCAGATATTCACTGGTTTTACCGCGCGTACTTCGATATGGGAGAGTATGGGTTTGGCAATATGGCCACGGAGCTTAAAGGCAATGATTGTCCAGCCAACGCTGTATATCAAGATGTGATGCTGCACTCCGCAGCTGGTGAACCCGTTGTCGCCCCTAATCGCATCTGTATCTTTGAATTTGATCCGGGCTATCCCAGCTGGCGACATTATGAGTCGCTGTATGAGGGCGTTCCGGGCATTGAAAAACATAACGCACGTCGCGCTACCAATCTAGTGGTCCGCATGGTTGCGGTTATTGGTAATTATGATTACTTTCAAGATTATATTTTCCAGCAGGACGGACGAGTTCGTATCCGTCTGATATCAACAGGTATCGACGCGACCAAAGGTGTTTTCGCGGCAAAATTGTCAGACCCAACCGCCTATGCGGAAACTCAGACCGGTACGCTTATAGCGCCTTATCGCTTGGGGGTTAACCATGATCATTTCTTCAGTTATCGGATTGATATGGATGTCGATGGTGTTGAGAATAATTTTGAGCGGCAACGACTAACAGCTGTCCCCCAACCTGAAAATGCCGATCGCCAAGCTATCTGGGCGGTGACCCGAGAGACGATTGAAAACGAGCAACAGGCACGCACGACTATGCGAGTGGAGAAACCTGCCTTATTGACTTTCTCGAGTGCATCCGTGACAAACAAGATGGGTTATCCCGCATCTTACCAACTGATGTTTCCCAATATTCGTCCGCTGGTAACCCTGCAAGATCCTATCTACCAGAGGGCAGGCTTTCTAAAGAATAATCTATGGGTCACCAGATATAAGCGCGATGAGATCTTCTCAACGGGGATTGCTGTTAACCAGTCTGCCGCAGGTGTTGGCTTACCCCTTTATGCCGCTGACAATGAGTCTGTAAAGAATGCTGATCTGGTCGCATGGCCCATGATTGGATTCCACCATGTACCCATGGCCGAAGATTGGCCCGTCATGCCTGCAAAAGTGGATGAGATTGTGTTAAAACCTCGCAATTTCTTCGACAGGAATCCAGCATTAGATGTGCCCGATTAAACTGTATTGCGCAACAAAAACTGGCGCAGCCAACCCCAATGTAGCAGGGATTTATCTCTCGGTTACTGAGAAATTTGTCTCCATGTGTAATACACAACGATAAACACTTAAGAGGTACGGCATGCAGTCACAGCAGGAAATCAAAATCTGGCTTGAGGAAAATAAAATTACCGAAGTCGAATGTTTAGTGCCAGATATGACTGGTAATGCTCGAGGGAAATTTATTCCTGCCAAAAAATTCCTCAAAGAGGACAGCCGACTGCCTGAGGGTATACTTGCGCAAACGGTCACCGGGCAGTATTCGGATGATTACTGGGAGCTCCTCGAAACAATAGACGGCGATATGCTTTTGGAGCCTGACTCAAAGACTAAGCGTACGGTACCCTGGGCTAACGAAAGCACAGGGCAGATTATCCATGACTGCTTCACCAAAAATGGAGAGCCGCATCCATTTAGCACCAGGGCAGTATTGAAGCGTATTCTTTCGCTGTATAAGGAAGATAACCTGACTCCGGTTATTGCGCCAGAAATGGAATTCTATCTTGTTAAGCGCAACACTAATCCAGATATGACCTTATCGTCGCCCCTTGGACGCAGCGGTCGGCCAGAGACTGCGCGGCAATCTTATAGCATTGATGCTACGAATGAATATGAACCCTTCATAGAGGATATGTACAGCTATGGAGAAGCAATGGGGCTTAATATCGATACCCTCATCCATGAATCTGGTGCCGCTCAGTTTGAGGTTAACTTTATTCATGGTGAGCCCTTAGAACTAGCCGATCAGGTCTTTACTTTTAAGCGAATGGTTCGTGAGGTTGCGCTGAAACATGATATTTACGCAACCTTTATGGCCAAGCCAATGAAATCAGAACCTGGGTCCGCAAAACATATTCACCAGAGTCTTATCTCAAGTATCGATGGCAGGAATATTTTTGCCACCAAAGAAGGTGATTATAGTGAGGCTTTCTTCCATTATTTAGGTGGACTACAAAAATACATACCAAACGTAGTTAGTTTCTTTGCGCCAAATGTTAATTCTTACCGACGTTTTGCGCGGGGAGTATCGTCATCACCCATTAACCTGCATTGGGGTTATGATAATCGCACTACTGGATTGAGAATTCCGGATGCCAGTCCTAAAAACTACCGCATCGAAAATCGCTTGCCAGGAGCGGATGTCAACCCCTATTTATCTATTGCAGCTACATTAGCCTGTGGCTACCTCGGCATGAAAAATAAAATAAACCCCTCTGCACCCCATGAAGGGAATGCCTATGAGGAGGCACTCACACTACCCAGAACATTAGAGGAGGCACTACGTGGGCTTAACGAAAATCCTGACATCGAAAAACTGTTTGGTGAGCGATTTATTCAGCTTTATACCTCAATTAAATTGATGGAATTTGAGGAATTTAACCAGGTTATTTCTTCTTGGGAGCGAGAGTATTTATTGCTCAACGTGTGAGACAGCATGCGTTCGCCATTGACCACAATGGCCTAAGGCAAGGCTGTATCCAGTTCAAGAGATGTGTAATGGAAAATAAAATGTATAAGGTTATTAATGTACTGTTAATTTTTATCCCGGGTCTCCTGGGTCAATCGATCAATAAAATAGCGGCGCATCAATTTATCGGTGGTTTGTTGATCATCAAGGACGGTGAAATTGTTGTTGAAAACTATTACGGCACCTCAGGCAAGTTATAGTGGATTGCTAATAATTTTTGCGGAAATAACAGGGTGGCTTTCGGTTGCTATCTTGGGAAAAGAAATCTTTGGAAAATTCAAAGGATTATACCGTTACTTAAAGGCCTGGTTGATGAGATAACAGGTTAGCAGGGAGCAGAGAAATAATGATTAGACTATTTAAATCTAACATAATTAAGCCTGACATTATTTCTGAAAAATACTAATCAGAAAGCTACATTTAAATACATTGAGGCATATGGAATGAAAACAATTGCATTTTTTCCTGAGGGTGCTTTCGGCCCTGCGTTGAACTCGGTGGGTATTGCACAGGCCTGTCGAGAGCAGGGTCATCGGGCAGTTTTTATCTGTGATCCGGGTTTCCGTGGTGTGTTTTCCGAATACGGATTTGAGGAATTTGAAGTCAATTTATCGGAACCTATGCCGCCCGAGCAAGCGGCCAACTATTGGAGTGATTTTATTCAACAGCATATCCCGAACTTTCATAAATCCGCATATGATCAAATAGATAATTACGTCAAAGATTGTTGGGAAGCTATCGTTGACACCGCAAAGTGGGCGCAGAAGGGACTTCCAGAAGTTTTGAATGAGATAAAGCCGGATCTTATTTGTGTCGATAACGTCATCCTATTTCCCGCAATCAAGCAGTCTGGAGTTCCTTGGGTTAGGATTGTTTCTTGTAGTGAAAATGAAGTGGCCGATGACAATATTGCTCCCTATCTTTCTGGTTGTCGTGAGAACGACGCTGCAGGGCAGGAGCGGTTCAGACGTCGTTATCAAGAGGTGCTTAAACCTATTCATGACGAATTCAATAATTTCCTGATACAGTGTGGCGAGGCTCCATACCCGCTGGCGAATTTTGTTGAAGAGTCACCCTACATGAATCTATTGCTCTACCCTGAATCAGCAAAGTTTAATCGCAGCAAACCACTGGACCCGAATAGGTTCCAATACTTAGAGGGATGTGTTCGAGAGGATAGTCCATTTGAAGTACCCGCCTTTGAGGTAAATTCCGAAAGCCCTCTAATCTATGTGAGCTTTGGTACCTTGGGGTCCAGCGATATTCAACTGATGCAACGCTTGATCGATGTACTGGGTAAGCTCCCCTATAGAGTTCTACTCAATGTGGGTGATTATATTGAGCAGTACAAAAATGTACCTAAAAACATTTATATTGCAGCCTGGTATCCACAGCCATCGGTAATACCCCATGTTGATATGGTAATACATCACGGTGGCAACAATAGTTTTACCGAATGCCTGTATTTTGGCAAGCCTGCCCTTATCATGCCCTATGTGTGGGATGGTCATGATAATGCCACGCGTGTGCAAGAAACCAATCATGGGCTCAGCCTCCATCGATATAACTGGACTGATGAGCAGATGGAAAGCAGCTTACAGAGATTACTCGATGACTTAACTATTCAGGATACCCTCAAGAAAAGTTCCGAGCATATGCAACGACAGGATGGGCCCGCCAAGGCTGCCCGCATATTGACTCAAATTCTTGAGCAGAGCAGTAATACATAGTCGGGTGGAAAATTAATCAGCTGTGAACAAGCAGGTAAGGGCAGACAGGCGTGCTCAATTTATTCAAAATAGCAGTTTTCGAGAGGCGAGAGTGGTTGCGCTGCCCTCTGACGCATCTACCCGACGTTACTTTCGTTTGAGCGAGCGAAATCATGTTGCATTGCTTATGGACGCACCTCGCTCTGAAGAGAATATACAAGTCTTTATTAAGATAGCACGTCATTTGCGAGCTTTAGGGTTAAGTGCTCCAGAACTGTTTGAATATAGTGAGTATGAAGGTTTTCTTATCCTTGAAGATTTTGGGGATGATACCTACACGCGGCTGCTCTGCTCAGGTGCCGACGAGCAGGGTCTATACGAACTTGCTATTGATACTTTATGCTTTCTGCATGGCAACCCACAGGCAAGGGAAATTACATTACCAGACTATAGCCATGCGTCACTGCTAGAAGAGGCTATGTTGTTGGTCGATTGGTATCTGCCCTACATAACGGCTGGTGTAGGCAATGAGGGTGTGAAAGAACGCTATGCTGACGCCTGGATTGAAGTGCTTTCTTCATTGCCAAAGCCAACCAAGACGCTTGTGCTTAGAGACTTTCACGTAGACAATTTAATGCGACTGCATGGGCGACAAGGAATATCTGCCTGCGGTTTACTGGATTTTCAAGATGCACTCATCGGTCCCAGCGCCTATGATTTGGTTTCCATTCTCGAAGATGCGCGGAGGGATCTATGTCCTGACCTGGTTTCTAAAATGCAAGATCGTTACTACGATGGCATGAAGATGGGCAAGGAGGAGGTTGCGGACTTTAATAAGTGGTATAAAGTTCTCGGCGCACAAAGGCATTGCAAGGTGCTTGGAATTTTTGTTAGGTTACTGCGCCGAGATGGCAAGGGTGCCTATATGGAGCACCTGCCAAGAGTGCTTGAATTACTGAGAGCACAGCTGAGGCATGAAGAGCTGGCCCCTTTGAATGCGTGGTTTGAAAACGATTTTCCCGAAGTCATTGGTGCTGGATAGTTTGGTGTAGATCACTCTTAACTAGCCGCGCGAAAGAAACCACCGGGTAATCTTCTATGCTGAATTTAAACCTGACGTCCTTTTCCTGAGTAAAACCAGTCATCCGAATAGGGATACCACCAATCCTGAATCTCTGGCTTCGTATCGATCACGCCCATTTTGGTTTGACGGAACGCATCGAGTCCCTGTCGACCCATTTCTCGGCCGATACCTGACATTTTCCAGCCTCCAAAGGGCAGGGCGTCATTGTCAATAAGGGGGTTATTTACCCAGACCATTCCGGCTTCCAGTGTATTATAGGCTTTAAATGCTTCATCCATGCTGGTTGTAAAAATAGAGGCGCCTAAGCCAAAATCTGTATTATTGGCTAAGTCTAATGCTTCCTCAAAACTACGTACCTTACAGATAGCAGCCACAGGCCCGAATGATTCTTCGCGCATCACAGCCATATCTTTGGTGACACCGGTCAAGATAGTTGGCTCATAGAACCAACCTTGGGTAAGCTGAGGTGGAATTCTGCCACCACACTCAATGGTGGCACCATTGCTCACGGCATCTTCGATTAAGCGAATAACTTTTTCCCGTGCAGACTCACTGACAAGCGGGCCAATCTCACTTTCTTCAAGGCCCGGGCCAATTCGCAGTTGTTTGGTCATAGCAACAAAGCATTGAACAAATTCGTCATATATTGCTTCGTGAACAAAGAAGCGTTCAGAGGATACGCAGATCTGACCGCTCAGGTGAAACGCAGACATAACGCAACCCGGGACAGCTACGTCAAGGGGCGCATGCTGCGAAATAATCATTGGGTCACTGCCACCTGCCTCAATAATAGCGGGTTTCATCTGTCGGGCGCAGCTCACAGCAATACTTCGACCTACCTCAACGCTACCGGTAAAGGCGACGGCATTAATATTTTTGGACTCAACAAGAGCTTGACCTGTTTCAGCGCCGCCGGTCACGCAGTTGACAAGCCCCGGTGGGAGTATTTTAAAGTGATCCATAAACTTAAGCGTACAGAGGGATGTTGCTTCCGAGGGTTTTACAATGCAGGCATTTCCAGCCGCTAAAGAAGCCGCCACTGTCCAGCACATGACAATTATTGGATAGTTAAAAGGCATGATATGGGCTGACACGCCGTAGGGAAAATACTTCGAAAACTGAAATGATCCAGTCTGGGTTGTACCAGGCAACAACCCGCCTTCATCTCGAGCCATTTCTGCATAGTAGCGAAATATGGGGGCGCAGTTAGCCAATTCTCCAATGGCTTCCGGATAAGGTTTTCCTTCCTCCAGAACCATCAATCTAGCCACCTCTGATAAATCGCCGTCCTCGATAGAGCTGGCTATTTGGTGCAGGATTCGTGCCCGAGTTTTTTCATCCTCGCGTTTCCATTCCTGTTGAGCCTCTTTCGCGCGCGAAATGACCTGTTCTACTTCTTGAGTAGAGCAGAGTGCAATCGTGCCCTCATGATTAAGATTAGCTGGGTTCAGTACCTTATGCTGATTGGGAGATTGACTAACATGATATTCATTGTCTAAAAAGATAAGACGGGAATAGGGATCAAAATTGGTCATGAGGTTGCTCCTGGTTGGTCTTGTAGCCGTCTGTATTTGTTGTAATGGTCCACTTCCGTCACAGTGAGCAAGAGCGGGTGAAGTGAATTGCTAATAAATGTAATCGCTATATCCATTAACGGATCATATAAATTTTACGAACAGTCCGATGTACTCGACAGGTACCTTTCCAGTCTTTGGGAAAGAAAGCCGCGGTATCTGGCTCAATCTCGATTATCTCACCTGACTCGTGGGTATAGGTGCAATAACCCAGCAAAAAGTGGCAAAACTCGTCGGATGTCACGTGGCAGTGCCAATATCCAGGGGTGCACACCCATATGCCGGATTCTGCTTCACCATTAGGACCCTTATGTAAAAGCACCCCAGAGGTATGCGACTGACCTTCAATCATGGTGGTTACGGGTCCCCAGTCGACCAATTGATGGACGTCGCAAGGGTTTTGTAATATCGGTGTCTTCATATTATGTCTCAACAGAGCATATAAACATTACGAAGGGTCTCGTATATCTGGCACTCGCCAGTCCAACCCTGTTTAAAGTGAACTACTGTTCCTGCGGATACCTCTATAACTTCTCCGTCATCATTCCTATAGGTCGCACGTCCCTGAATAAAATGGCAGAGTTCATCCCTGGGTAAAGTCAGCCTCCACCTGCCGGGGGAACACACCCAGAGACCTGATTCAGAGGTACCTTCATTATTTTTCCATAGCAAAATGCCGGAGGAGTGAGATTGCCCTTCAAGGCTGTCAGGCTGAACACCCCAATCAACCAAATTTCCGACGGCGTCCGCTGGACCGAGGTGAGGGGCCGATGAGGTTGTGTTTACGATAGCCATTTGAGCTTATCCTTTCTTATCTGATCGGAAAACTGGCAACATGAAGACAGTATGTTTCGATCAGTGTCGACAGGCGCAGAAATTTGCGTGGTTGTTTATATTACGACGAGTATAATATAATATAAAGATTCAGATATTTCAACGTAATTTTTGTCACCAAAGAGGACATTCATCATGGCTCAGATAACGCATTTGCCGGCTAATTGCTCCATACAAGACATTATTGAGGTTATTGAGGAGCAGGGGGCTGCTATTGTAGATGATTTTGTCAGTCAGTCATGGCTGGAAAAATTCAATACATCTATAGAACCGCATATTGAGGGGTATCACCCCATCGATCACGAGGAAGATTTTGCTAACGATTTTTTTGGGAAGCGAACTGTTCGCCTAACTGGCCTTCAACACAAGGCACCCTCTTATATCGATCTTATGACGGATGAGCGGCTCCTCGGTGTCATGGATTATTTTCTTGGGCCAAATTGTGGTCAGTTTCAGTTAAGCTCCAGTGAAATCATTCAGACACATCTTGGTGAGACGGCACAGCCGTTACATATTGATGACATACTCTGGCCGGTGAACACTTGGGCACCAGATAAACTGCTTCAGTTCAATACGCTGGTGGCTGCCACTGATTTTACTGAGGCTAATGGAGCGACACATGTCGTACCCTACAGCCACAAGTGGGAACCAGGAAGAGAGGCCAAGCCACAGGACATTGCCAGAGCGACCATGAGCGCTGGGAGTATCGTGCTCGTGCCAGGCAACACTTTGCATGGAGGTGGTGCTAATACTGATGGTTCGGTGCGCCGCGCAATCGTGACGTCATATTGCTTGGGCTGGTTAAGAACGTATGAGAATCACTTTTTACACAATACGGTCGAGGAGGCGAGCCAGTGGCCCGAAAAGGCACAACAGCTTCTGGGTTATGACCTTTACCGACATCATGATGAGAATATCAGCGGTGGTCCCCTGGGACTCTATGAGTACGACAATCCTAAGGTGCTGTTTCACTAGCATCTGTTTTGATAGCTAGATCGCCTGAAATCAGTGAGATACAAACAGGGAAAGCTTGGTCACTATTTCAGGCGGTCTTTTAGTCGTGGTTCTTTGACTAAATCCAATGACCTATTATCTCTCTCGCAACAGAACGACCGCTAGCACAGGCTGCTCCCGTATGGGCGCCAGAGACATACTCCCCGGCAAGATAAAGGCTTTTTTTGCCTTTTCGTTGCTCCCGAAGTACTTCTGCCATCTGGTTGATATAGCCGACCGGCATGTGGATAAGACTATCGCTACTGTGGTCGACGATATCTACGACATGCGATTTTTCAAGTTGTGGGTAGAGCTGTTTAATCATCGGCCAACAATAGTCTTCAATAGCCATATCGCTATTTTGCCATTCAGGGGTATGCTTCCGAGAGAGTGAATAGCGTACATAGGGTGGTTGATTTAGTTCAGGAACGCCAGGCATTGCTACCCAGTGGTAGGTTCGGGCTTTCATAGGATCCGGATGGCCTGAAGTATAGGCACCCATAATGAGTTCTTCGGGTCCATGTTTTTCATCCAGTATCCAGTAAACAACAGGCTGCTTGGTGAAAAAACAATTATTGCTAAGGGCCTCTTGTTTTGGCGTAAGTCCCTGTACCATTGAAGCTAGGTATTTTCCCTCAACAGCGCATACTACGACATCAGGAGTGACGCTGCGTCTTTCCAAATTGGCGGCTAGATAGTGGATGGTTCTTCGGCCGTTGGAATCAGGGGGCGTGATATACCGCACTGTGGTGCTGGTTTGTACGGGGAGAACTGAACTAAGCTTTTCAGGCAGTGTGGCAATACCACCACGGGGATAAACAAATTGTTCCTTGCTGGAAAGCCACGACAACATTGCAACTTTAGACGTAGAGTAAGGATCCCAGCCCCATCCAGCGCAGGCAGTATCGATCTTATAATTGACAATCTCTTTGCCTGAGGCCTTGCCAAGGACTCGCTCATAGTAATCGCCCACGCTTTCATTGTCGTAAACTGTGCCCGTTTCAAGCAGGCAGGGGTCTACCGTTGCATTGATCTCATCCATATCTGCTTGCAATAAAAAGAGTTTTTTTGATGTTTCAGGACTCAACCCAGGAATCTTACGAGTCATTTCAATATTAAAATCGCTCATGCCGCCCGGATCATAAATACCGTGACCATTATCGAGGCCGAGACCGCTCTCTGGACTCCACACCTGATTGTAGGCTTCGCCACGAACCTGACTTTCGATGCCCAACTCTGCACCAAGTGCAAACATTTCCCTATTGGCGTTGAATACACCTTCGGCGTGAGTCGCGCCGTGAAGGGGGCCCGTCTTTAATTCGACCATTCGGCCACCAGTGAAATTTTCCTTTTCAAAAATGGACACTTGAAATCCCGCCTTACGCAATTCCCAGGCTGCTGATAATCCGGCGATCCCAGCGCCAACAATAACCGCAGTAGGTCCTCGCCCAGCGGCAAAAAGGCTGGTAGGCATTAATGTTAAAGCCAGGGTAGTAGCCCCCAGCCCTTTGACAAGCGTACGTCGCTGTTGGTCTACGCTAAATTTACTCTCGCTCATTTTTCAGTCCTCGCTATACCAAATTCGATTGCCCACCATTGGCGCACGGCCTTACATGGTTCTGTGTCTAACGTAGCGCAGCGCTGCCCGCCGGGATGATTGGGTATGTTTGAAGAAAAACTTCGGACATTACCAATTTTATAAACCAACACGTTATTTTCGGCTGAATCGCCAATGGCCAGTCTTCTAAGCATTGATTCGTAGGAAATATTAGGTCTGATATAGCCTCTTGCATGGCATTTCAAACACCCATTTTGCGCAAACATGGGTGACACATTTTCCTGATAAAATATCTCTCCCTCAGCAATAGAATTATTGGCCTCTTGGTTTTTCTCCTCTGAGCCTGTGGTCTGAAAAGAACTGCAGAGAAGAAAAAATAGCAGTAGTCTCTGAGTTTGCCGTTGAATCTGTGCCATCACTGGTTCCTCACTCAATGTATTATAACGTTCGTATTATAAAAAGTTTGTTCTTTTTTGCCAGTAATAATATTCTTCATCTCGGATGCAACCATTCTTACCCCGCTTTGTCCCCTATTCTACCCGTAAGACAGGGTAACTATACGGCGTCCTCCAGCAAGGCAATGTTTTTCTCATGGGTTTCTCTATCCAAAGAAAACCATAACAGCGTTAGAATTGAAAGAATGAAGAAAAAGGCGAGCGCAGATGCATAAAGCCAGCCTAGGTCGGAGGTGACATCGGCGCCAAGGTCAGTGCCCAACGAGTCGGCTGGGAAGGCGACTAAGGTTAAAATCATCCCCGCCATTGAGACGCCGATACCGGTTGCTACTTTGCCCATAAAAGACTGTACGGAAAAAAGCAGGCCCTCTTCACGCCTGCCGGTATGCACAGAACGCGCGTCTACCACATCTGCCAGGACAGAACCGGTCAGTGACGAAGTAATAACAAGCAGTGTCACTTGAAAAACACCCATAACAAACATGGTGTAAAAGAGTAACTGGGTTCCAACCGCAGGAAACAGGTCGTAGAGACTCAGAAACACAGGAAGACAGTTAATGAATAACGCCATAACAGACGTGGCGATAAGCATTGGCTTTTTGTCGCGACCACGCATCAATAAAGGCAGTATGGCAAATGCCAGCAGTGCGGAAAAAAGGTTTCCTACCAGCATCAGGCTAATCTGTTCGGAATCAAATCTCCAGTAGTACGGCTGCATGTATACCCACAGTGCGCTTGCTATACCTACAGCGCAAGCATGAAAGATGCCGGACAGTGCAATAACAGCAAAGTTTTTGTCTTTGAGTGTGACGCCTGCTTCCTTAATCATTACAGCCACTGGGGCAACTTGAGTTGAAGGGAGGCAGAGTGTCGGAATGTATTTGCGCGTCACCTGAGTTGAGTAGCTTAAAGTAATGAAAATAAGTATTGCGGTAATAAATGCGGCATCGATATAGCCCTCTCTACGAAGAATACCTAGGCCATCCTGGTATTCCGGGCTATCGGCGAGCCAATAAGAATACATTGCAATACCCATAATAGTCATAAAGAACCACATTGCCGAATAGGAAGAATTCATTAACATTGTGCGCTCTTCATAGTCTGGTGCCAGTTCAGGCAACAATGCGTTGAACGGTACCACGTGAGCGGTGAGGGAAATACGAAGAGTCACTACCATGATCAGTAAGTAGATAAAAAGGCCTGTCTGGGACAGTTCCGGTGCAGCCCATAATAGGTAGTAGCTGATACTCACTGGGACTATTGAAACGTAAAGGAATGGGTGACGACGACCGAGGCGATGATGAAGACGATCTGACCATTGACCAATTAAAGGGTCAGACACTGCATCAATAATCAGCGCAATCATAAGCGCGAGGCCAGCCAGTGCTGGATCTAGCCCTAGAACCTGGCTGTAATATAAAAGCAGGAAGTAGGAGATGCCATTATTGATTAGACCTTGAGCGATACCCGAGGAGGCGAACGCAAATCTGGTCTGATTGTTTGGTGGCATAGCGGGAAGACCTTTTGTAGAGATAAAAATGTGTCGTTACTTAAGCGCTTCAAACTGAGATGCTTGGCCGTTTATAAATAGGAGTTCGAGACAAACAGCATTGGCGTCCAAGGGGAGCTCGTTTTATTTTATTATACTACGATTGTTGTATTATATGCATATAATAGCCACTAGAACAATGAGATGCTGTTTTATCCGGGATATGCTAGGGTGACCAGCAAATCTAAAGGAAGAGCTGGTAAAAATAGCGATAGTTCGAGAGAGTCATGCCGAAAATTATTGATCACGATCAACGCCGAGAAGAAATTGCCCAGCAGATAAATAGTTTGATCTCAGAAAAAGGGATTGAAAATACGACTATTCGAGCAATCTGCCGTCGCTCAGGATTCAGTACTGGTGTCCTAGCACATTATTTTGAGAATAGAGAGGCTATGCTGATCTATGTGTTTGAGTGGCATATGTTGCGTGTTTACAAGCGTTTGGAGTCTCTCGATGATATCGAAACCACAGATGGATTCGCGTTACTCAACCGTGCTGTTGAGATGTTATTGCCAGGCTATGATGGTGGTCCAGGGGATGAAGAAATTATATTTTCAGCGGGGCTCTGGACTTTTATGCAGAGTGAGGAGCATCGTAAAAAGCTGCTTGTTAATAGCTACAAACCCATTGTCACAGTCTTAGAAAATATTCTTATTCGCCTCAATATTGCCCCAGAGCATGCCGGGGTCAAAGCATCTCTGCTGCAGGCGACAATAGATGGTCTCTGGATTCATTGCGATGCTGGATTGATAGCCAAGGCCAGCGTCCAGAGCTTGGTAGAAGACATAGTGGCAAGTACGCTCATTCCCAGAAATAAACCTGCAGCATAGCTCTATTTTCCATCTTTTATTCAAAATATTCTTAGCACACTCACTCATCCAAACTAGGTTGTGTAAGGCTGATATGCCCCTGCTTAATAAAGCGGTGGAGGATAAACCTTTAAATTAATTGGCATCCTGCCCAATATAGCTAATTTTAACCCCCTAGATATGTCAACTGACATGCTGTATTATGTCAACTGACATGCGAGTCATTTGAGACGCTATATCGTCCTATTTTCATGACTAAAAAAAGATTTCATGATTTAACTTTGGGGAAAATAAAATGAAAAAAATAACAAAGTCTTTAACTGTTGCTGCCATATCTGGGTTGATGCTTCCGCCGTTGGCTCAAGCTGAAATAGACGAAATTATTGTAACTGCGAACAAGCGCGAGCAAAATATTCAAGATGTGCCGATAGCAATCAGTGCTTTTGATGAGTCAGCTCTCGATGAAATGGGGGCTAGCTCACTTGAGAATGTTACCAACTTCGTTCCAGGTGTTGCTCTTTTTGATGATCGAGGCGCAGGGCAGCCGACTTGGATTATTCGAGGTGTAGGCCTAGCTGACTTTAATTCAAACAATACCCCTACCGCGGCAATCTATTATGACGAAGCCTATATGACGTCAAACGCATTGGGTGGCATCGGCTTATATGATGTTGAGCGAATTGAAATTCTTAAAGGGCCACAAGGTGGCCTGTATGGACGCAATACCACTGGTGGCGCTATCCGAATTGCCTCCAACCGACCTAATTTAGAAGAAGTTGAAGGCTCTATCAGTGCTGGGTATGAGGCGCGTTATGGCGGAACTCTAGTTGAGGGGGCCTATAATGCCCCTCTATCTGAGGAGATGGCCATTCGTGTTGCAATGCAGCGAAGTGATGGTGGTGGATGGCAGGATTCTTTGGTAACAGCGGAAGATGACAACCATGGTGACCGAGACAGTCTGGCATTTAGAGGACAGTTATTCTACGCGCCATCAGACGAATTAGAGGTTTTATTCAAGGCTGATATTGGTCGTGATAGATCTGAGACGGTATTAGGTCGAGCTAATGGTTTCTATAGTAGCGATTATTCGTTCAATCCCTGTGCAGCGATTATGGCCGGTCGAAGGGATGAGACATCCTGTATTGGTCTGCATAATTTAGTGGGTGATCCAAGATTACCCTCTGATCAAACGGCCAATGGCTCTGTGGTTTTAGCAAATTCAGAAAATAATCGATTGGATAACGAGTGGACAGGCTATACCCTCAGGTTAGACCGTGATCTAGGGTTCGCTAATTTAGTGTCAATCTCTAGCTATCTTGACTTCGATTATGTGCAGTATTTTGATTATGACGGCACACCACTGGATTTTGTTCAGAGTGAGGATGGAATTCCCGATTCCGAAACCAATATCGAGCAATGGTCTCAAGAGCTCCGTTTAATCTCCTTTAATGATGGTCCAGTTACTTGGCTTGCTGGAGCTTCATTTGCGAGCGACACCAACTCGACGCGAGGAAGTGCTTCGGTGAAAGGGCTTGCAGATATTGGATTCACCCCAATAACTGCGATAGAAACTATCTACGAGCAGAAAACTGACACCTGGGCAGTCTATGGTCAGGTTGGATATGATGTTACCGATACCGTCAATATAAATGGCTCTGTTCGTTATACCGACGAAGACAGAGAGATTGACTATGTGTCAAAGATTGCCCTCGCTGATGGGGTTCTTTTTCCTTTGGGTGATATACAGGGCTTTACCACTTCACTCGAAAGTAACTGGTCGGGTCACCTTGGCATGGACTGGCGTCTCAATGACGATACCCTGCTTTACGCTAAGTTTTCTCGTGGCTTTAAATCCGGTGGTTTCTTTGCGGGCTTTACTGATAACAACGACACGCTTACACCCTATAAAGAAGAGGTCAATGACGCATATGAGATTGGGTTAAAGTCCAATCCGTCGGATAACTTGCAAATTAATGCGGCATTATTTTTCTATGACTATCAAGATGCTCAAGGCAAAATTTCCACACCATCTGCCGCATCGCCCAGTGGATACCTTACTGCTCTGGGTACGTTGGGTGATGCAGAGCACACAGGCTTCGAGCTAGATGCTTTGTGGGCGCCTTCAGAATTACCTGGTTTTAGTGTTCAGTTGGCGGGTTCTTGGCTAGAGGCTGAGATTTCTGACTCCGATGAAATCTCCTTCGACCAGTTGGGTATGCCTTACTCTTTAGAGGGCATAGACCGTGACTTCTCGCCGAAATCCAGTTATTCAATAGTACTGAGGCAGGATAAAGAGCTCAGTGGTGGTCTGTTGGGGAGCGCTGCGCTGGTATACGCTTGGCGCGATGATCTAGCAGCTCGCTCTACACAACTTTCAGATACGGATTACGGTCTGCTAGGCCAAGAGGGCTATGGCATTTTGAATCTACGCATTGCTGTAAGTAACGAGAGTGCAGGGTGGGAGCTGTCTGTTGTGGGCGAGAATATTACCGATGAGGTCTATACCATTCGCGCTACAGGTGATGATACGGGCAGCTATATGGATATGATGGGTATGCCGGCTACTTGGACTTTGAATGCCCAGTTTAACTTCTAATCCAATACAGCTACTGTGGAAAATCAACCGTTGTTACTAAAATGGTTGGCGTTGAGGGTAAGCTTGATAAAAGCTTGCCCTCAATTTAATTTCTCATGATCGAGAGTCCTTTTAGGTGGTATATTTGTTGATCAGTTATGATGATATTTGCACTGCATACATTCAAAAATGTTAGGAGAGCAATGTGAGATCTGTTTTGTTGACCAGGTTGATGCTTCTAATTGCAACCACAATAATGGTGATGACCATACCCATAAATGCAGCAGAATCTGAGGATCAAAGCTTATATTTAAAGCTGCTGAAGTATGAATACGATAATCGAACCTTTGCCTACTTAGGTATGAAAAAAGCAGCCCATGTGTTAAAAGATGAGCCGGCAGGCGTTTTTTACCAAGCCTATTATGATCTTGAGGTGGTTAATCAGCAGATCTATAAACGCAGTGCTGTTGCATTGAATTTCGATTACAAAGCCAGCTGGGTTACAAAATTCAGAGGTCATGCTGGAGGCTTTGCAGCACATTTCATTACCTTTAGTCCAGAGTCGCTGATAAAGATAATCGTTCCTTATATTCCTAAACTTGAGCAGTTAAGAGATCTTGCAGACCCGAGGTATCAATCATTTTTTGCTTATATCGTGGCTCAGGAGAAGACTCAGTTGGAAGCCAGTCAGATTGCCAAGGCAGAAGGGTGGGAGCAAGGGGCCAAGGTTCTGCGAGCATTTGTAGATAGCATTGACGTAGATAACATAACGGTCATACATGGTGATAACTAAATCTATTCAACCTTGAGTCAAGACTCCTTATTTCACTGATTCAAATCCTTTTAGCACTTCTAGCACGTTGATGCCTACTTCATCAATATCATAGCCGCCTTCCATAACGAAAAGAGTAGGTATGTTCAGTTCACTAATCATAGCGCCAGTGGTGAAGTAATCTGCTGTGGTCAGTTTAAAAAAACTGATTGGGTCATTTTCAAAAGTGTCTACACCCAGAGACACGATTAAATACTGTGGTGAAAATTGGTCGAGTTCTGCTAGTGCAGCAGTTAACGACTGCTGCCACTGGGTGAAACTGGTGTCCCGCGGCATGGGGTAGTTCAGATTGTAGCCCAGTCCCTTTCCTGAGCCTATTTCATCGGCATATCCGAGAAAATAAGGGAAGGCCTGTTGCGGATCGCCATGGAGAGAACAGAACATTACATCATCGCGGTCATAAAAAATATCCTGAGTGCCATTGCCATGATGGAAGTCTATATCCAGGATGGCGGCGCGCTTAGTACCCTGATCACACAGATATTGTGCCGCAATAGCGGCATTATTTAAAAAGCAGTAGCCACCAAACATATCGCTGGCGGCATGATGTCCAGGGGGGCGGCAAAGGGAAAATATTCCCTGCTCACCCTGGTACAGAGCCTTGGCGCCAGTCAATGCCACATCCTTAGAAGCCAATGCTGCGGCCCAGGTCCCTTCGGTAATTGAGGTCTCCGCCGCCAATGCATAGTAACCAATCTTGCCATCAATAGAACTTGGTACCCGAGACTGCATGCGTCTCGCTGGCCAGGAGCTCGCAATTGCTTCACCGGTAAACCCGGCATCTTGCCACTCTTGCCAGGCGGCTTCTAGAAAGGCAATAAAATCGTCGCTATGGACTGCTCTAACAGGATCCATAGTAAAGGTCTCGGGTTCTAAGATTTCGCCGAGATGCGATTGAGCGATGGCTTTGATAACTGTGTCAGCCCTTGATGGTCGCTCAAAGGGCGTGACTAACTCGCCGCCATAGAGTTCTGTTTTAGCATCTCGCAAACGATGTTTGTCACTGTAGATGGTTTTAATAGTCGATGTCCTTTAATTGAGTAGCGCCCATCTGGGTGATATCAGAGGGTAACTGTTTTGCCGATAGCCTATTGGATACCGGAAGGACTAGCGCCAGACTCAGCCCAGAGGTTTTGGTTAAAAATACACGACGATTAATTCCTCTGTTGGCCTCACTCATTATTAACTACCTGTAAATATTGATTTGGTCTGATTAAAACGCTGCTAGTACTGTTAATCCAACACAGGATATCGCAGCGGCAATCAGAGCGTAGGGTATCTGAGTTAGTGCATGGTCCATTACATCACAACCACTGCCCTGGGCCGCCAATACGGTGGCATCAGAATAAAAACAGGCGTGACTGCCAAAAGCACTGGCGGATACTAGGGCCCCGATCGCCAGTGGAATGCTGACACCCACAGTTTCTGCCAGTGGTAAGATGATGGGGATAGCGATGGCGAAAACGCCCCAGCTGGAACCTGTTGCAAACGAAATAAGCGCCATAGCGAGGAAGGTCAGGGCGGGAAACATAAGAGGTGTCATTAATGGGGCTATATTTTCGATCACATAGGTTGCCAATCCCAACTGGTCATTGACCTCCTTGAAGACAAAGGCCATCACAACCATGGTTAGTGCTGGTAGCATAATTTTAATGCCATCAATAACCGCATCAAACATCTGCGTCCAGGCCATAAGTCGCTGAGCACCAAACAAAATAATGGTGATGGCAACCGACATAATTACGCCAATCTGTACATCCAGGTCATACCAGATACTAAAACCCAGCAGGGCCACAATGGGCAGCACAAAGTGGTAGATTCGAACCCTATCCTCTGTATCGACCAGACTCTCTTCTTCGCCCTCATCGATGGGTAGTGGCGCCGTTCCCTCAGCCGCTCTCTGCTGTGCAGACTTCATCATTCCCAGTGCGGGTACAATACCTGCTGCCACTAAAGGTACTAAGAGCATGGCTGCTATGGGGTAAACCATATAGGGAATGGCACTGACATAAAGGGCCATGCCCTGTCCTGATTCTGCATAGCCAGCGTCCATAAATAGGCCGGCGTAGAATACGGCCCAGGTAGACACTGGCACCAGCACGCAGATAGGCGCTGCGGTAGAGTCGACCACATAGGCAAGCATTTCCCGTGAGACTTTAAATTTATCTGTCACCTTGCGCATCGATGAGCCAACCGCAAGGGCATTGAGATAATCATCGATAAACACAACCAGACCCAATAGCCAGGTGTAGAGAAGGGCGCTTGTAGAATTTTGGGCCTTTGAGGAGAGTGCGCGACTAAAAGCGCTAGCGGCGCCTACTCGCATCAGCAGGGTAATAAGGCTGCCCATCAGCCCGCAAACAATAATTACCCAGGCGATGGTTTCATGCATCATCACCTCGAGCAGTATGGAGGAGAAGTTACTCAGGGCGGCAGAGGGTTCTAGCATTAACAGTCCAACAAACACACCGGCCAGTAAGGATTCGATAGGTCGGCGACTCAATATCGCAGTAATAACGGTAACCAGTGCTGGAAGTAGCACCAGTAAGCTAGTTTCGGTAGCCAAAAGAAATCTCCTCGATGGATTGCAGGTTTATGAAGGGCTAGATTATTTTTAGTCTAAATATACTCTTTAATGTCACCCATGTCATGCGACATGCTCACTAAAACATTATTTCGTTAAATGCTGCTTTTCAATTAAGTTTCTAATCCAGAGTTGCTTTTGCATAGTAACAGTACTCTCAATAGTAATTGAGGAACGGTACGGTTAAGTTCGCTAACGGTGAAAATCTGACGATTATTAGTATCAGAAGACATGGTTATATTGTAGTGAAATGAGCAGTTAAAGGTAACTTATTTCGATCGCAGTGAAGTGTCATATAGCTGGGCCAAAACTTAAAAAAAACATCAAAATCAATAATTTACCGACCGTTGAGCGGTTTAATATAGCGACAAATAAATGTTTACCTTGCAGCCCCCTAGGCTTATAATGCGCCGCTTACTTTTTTTAAACCCTAATGTGTAGTCTCTTGTTGAGCATACTGAGGTAAGCGGTCTTTATGTTACGAATCTCAAACGAAGCACTAACCTTTGACGACGTTTTGCTCGTCCCTGGGTATTCTGACGTCACCGCTAAAGACGTTACTACTCAGAGTCAATTGACGCGCAATATCACCATGAACATTCCGCTCGTTTCTGCGGCAATGGATACAGTCACCGAATCTCAGCTAGCCATCGCCATAGCGCAAGAAGGTGGTGTGGGTATCGTTCATAAGAGCATGACCATAGAAGACCAAGCTAAAGAAGTATGGGCTGTTAAAAAATATGAGAGCGGCGTTGTAAAAGATCCTTTCACCATTGAAGCCTCGGCAACATTGGAACAACTGCATGAACTGACGATAGCCAATAACATATCTGGCGTGCCAATTCTCGATAAGGGTAATCTAGTAGGTATAGTGACTCGGCGCGATGTGCGTTTTGCCACTGATATGAGTGCCTCTGTAACCTCTGTGATGACACCAAAAGACCAACTGGTTACCGTAAAAGAGGGAGCCGGAGCTGATGAAGTACGAGCGCTCCTTCACAAGCATAGAATTGAAAAAGTATTAGTCATCAATGATGCCTTTGAACTCAAAGGGCTCATCACCGTGACTGATATCGACAAAGCCGAACAATATCCAGATGCATGTAAAGATGACCAAGGCCGACTCATTGTTGGCGCCTCAGTTAGTGTTGGCGAAGGGACTGATGAGCGAGTAGCTGCCCTTGTTCACGCCAATGTCGATGTGCTAGTTGTTGATACAGCACACGGTCATTCATTGAATGTATTAAATCGCGTCAAGTGGATTAAGAAAAACTTCCCTGATGTGCAGGTTATAGGCGGAAACGTGGCCACGGGTGCAGGTGCAAAGGCTCTGGTGGATGCAGGAGCAGACGGCGTAAAGGTCGGGATAGGCCCAGGCTCAATTTGTACCACTCGCATTGTGACGGGTATCGGAGTTCCTCAGGTAACGGCCATTGCAGAAGCCGTAGCTGCTTTAAAAGGGACGGGGGTTCCGGTGATTGCTGATGGTGGTATTCGTTATTCTGGTGATATGGCAAAAGCTATAGTTGCCGGCGCTAGCGCAGTGATGATGGGCTCAATGTTGGCAGGTACAGAAGAAGCACCGGGTGAGATAGAGATGTTCCAAGGTCGATCTTATAAGAATTATCGTGGAATGGGCTCCTTAGGTGCCATGGCTCATAACCAAGGATCTAGTGATCGTTACTTCCAAGATGCCAGCGCTGTTGAGAAATTAGTGCCAGAGGGAATCGAAGGGCGAGTACCTTACAAAGGTCCTGTAGCGAATATTATCCACCAGATGATGGGTGGTCTTAGGTCAGCTATGGGATACACCGGTTGCACAACTATCGAACAGATGAGAACTGAACCTGAGTTTGTCAGGGTGACTTCCGCAGGAATGGGCGAGAGCCATGTTCATGATGTTCAAATTACTAAAGAGGCACCTAACTACCCAGCGGGTGGCCGATAATTAGGCCAGCGTTAGTGCGTAATTAATTAGTATTTATTGGAGGGCTGGGCTGGTGAGCTTAGCCCTTTTACTTTAAGGTCAACAAATGACAGATTTACATTCGCAAAAGATACTTATTCTCGATTTTGGTTCTCAATACACCCAATTAATTGCTCGTCGTATACGAGAAATTGGTGTCTTCTCTGAGATAAGGGCATGGGATATTACCGAGCAAGAAATTCGCGAATTCGACCCCCAAGGGATAATTCTTTCTGGAGGACCTGAGTCAGTTACTGGAGGCGCAAGTGCACCAAGAGCGCCAGATTGCGTGTTCACCATGGGATTGCCCATATTAGGAATATGCTACGGCATGCAGACTATGGCTGGTCAGCTGGGTGGCAAGGTTGATACATCAGATATACGCGAATTTGGCTATGCTCAAGTAAAGTTAGAGGGAGAGTCCTCTCTGCTTCGTGAGATTGCAGATCATACAGACAATAACGGCGAGTCACTGCTTGATGTGTGGATGAGCCATGGTGACAAAGTAGTTGCCATGCCTGAAGGCTTTAGCCTGATGGCTTCAACACCATCCTGCCCGATTGCGGGTATGGTCAATGAAGATAAAAAATTCTATGGTATTCAGTTCCATCCTGAGGTCACCCACACACTCCAAGGCGAGGCTATTTTTAAGCGCTTTGCGTTAGAAATTTGCGGTTGTGAACCGCTATGGACTGCCGCAGCGATCATTGAAGATCAAATAGCTCGTGTTAAAGCACAAGTGGGCGATAGTCATGTGTTGTTGGGCCTCTCAGGGGGTGTTGACTCCTCTGTGGTTGCGGCCCTACTGCATAAGGCTATAGGTGATCAGTTGACCTGCGTTTTTGTTGATAACGGATTACTGCGAAAAAATGAAGGCGAAATGGTCATGGAGATGTTCGCCAAAAATATGGGTGTTAAAGTCATTCGTGCCAATGCCCAAGAGAAGTTCTTGAATGGCTTAGTTGGCGTGAGTGATCCAGAAGCCAAGCGTAAAGTGATTGGCAATACCTTTATTGAAATTTTCGATGAAGAATCTAACAAAATTGAGAATGTTAACTTCCTGGCCCAGGGCACCATCTATCCCGACGTGATTGAGTCCGCTGCCTCTAAAACTGGCAAGGCCCATGTCATCAAGTCTCATCATAATGTAGGTGGTCTGCCCGATGATATGGCTCTGGAGTTGGTTGAGCCACTGCGCGAACTGTTTAAAGACGAAGTGCGCAAGATTGGTGTTGAGCTTGGCCTGCCCTACGATATGGTCTATCGCCACCCGTTCCCAGGCCCCGGTCTTGGTGTGCGAATCCTTGGTGAAGTTAAAAAAGAGTATGCCGATATCCTTCGCGAGGCCGACGCTATCTTTATTGAAGAGTTACACAACTCTGGTTGGTACCATAAAACTAGCCAAGCCTTTGCTGTATTTCTACCCATTAAGTCAGTGGGGGTGGTGGGTGATGCGCGCCGCTATGAGTGGGTGATTGCCCTTCGTGCGGTAGAAACCATCGACTTTATGACAGCCCGTTGGGCGCATTTGCCTTATGAGCTGTTAGAGAAAGTATCTAATCGCATTATTAACGAGATCACCGAGGTTTCTCGGGTGACTTACGATGTGTCGAGTAAGCCGCCAGCTACTATAGAGTGGGAATAAGCGTGTTCCTCGCAAACCCCCATTCTTAAAGGGTTTAGCACTCTAAAAACAGTTACAAACTTGTTACAAACTCCTCTGTAGACTCCATTCCTTTGTAGCAATTACAAACTTTGTT
>Ga0315339_1000935_pt1 | contig 29625 bp, 28 predicted proteins | sample ASW17metaG_FD_204514 | JGI IMG/M metagenome (GOLD analysis project Ga0315339, IMG submission 204514) | Ammonia-oxidizing marine archaeal communities from Pacific Ocean, United States - ASW #17 | ecosystem: Environmental > Aquatic > Marine > Oceanic | place: USA: California | collected 2016-12-05 | reverse complement strand
GACGCCGCGACGCCGGAGATGCGCGCGGATCTTCCGCTCGTCGAAGGCTTCGAGCTGAACCGCGATGTGATCCACGTTACGCCGGGTCCTGCCTGGCGCCGCGCCGCCGGGCTTGCCAAGCTTGCCCTGCACCGGCACGAGGTCGATGAGCGCCGCGCCCAACCGCATTTGGTATAGGCCGAGGTAGCGTAGGCGTCGCTCCTCGGTGCAGCCGAGGACGCTCTTGTACCAGGCGATCGACCGGGTGATGTCACCGACCCGCAGTACCACGTGGTCAAGACCATTAACGTTGAGCGCCGCCATGGACCGAGGCCTCCTATCCCGCCGCGGCGGACCGCATGGCCCGCCAGACCCGCTCGGGCGTGAGCGGCATGTCGATATCTGTGACGCCGATCGCCAACAGGGCATCGAGCGCCGCGTTCATAACGGCCACTGGCCCGACGATGGCGCCCGACTCGCCACAGCCCTTGATGCCGAGCGGATGGGCCGGCGAAGGCACCTCGCTGAGGATCAGCGAAAACGACGGCAAATCGTCGGCGCGTGGCACGCAATAGTCCATGAAGGAGCCCGCGAGTAGCTGACCGTCACCGTCGTAGATGGTGTCCTCACACAACGCCTGGCCGATACCCTGGGCGGCGCCGCCGTGGACCTGTCCGGCCACCAGCATCGGGTTCATGATGACGCCGAAGTCGTTGACCGCGATGTAGCGGCAAATTTCGACGCGCCCCGTCTCGGCCTCGATCGCGACTTCACAAACATGGCAGCCGTTCGGAAACGAGGCGCCCGCGTTGGGAAAGGCTCCCGATTTATCCGGGACATAGATCCCCTCAGCGCCCAACCCGTCGCCGTCGCGGCAATCAGCCTCGGCCGCCACGGTGAACAGATCGATACGCCGGTCGGTGCCGACGACGCGAAATTCGCCCGCCTCGAAGTCGAGGTCCACCGCCGCGACTTCAAGCAGGTCCGAGGCGATGGCCTTGCCCTGTTCGATGACCTTGGCCGAGGCATCGGCGAGGGCGGAGGTCGCGAACACCAGGGAACGCGAACCGCCGGTGCCGCGACCACGCGCGATACGGTCAGAATCGCCCTGGACTACCTCGATCGCCTCGAACGGCACCCCAAGCCGCTCGGCGACGACCTGAGCGAACACCGTCTCGTGTCCCTGGCCGCTCGACTGCCAGCCGCTAAGGATAGTCACCCGCCGATCGCCCGAGATCGAGATCGCCGCCTCGCCGTCGGGAGCGCCCTCGGTGGCCTCGACGTAAGGCGCGATACCCAGGCCGAGCAGCACGCCGTCAGCGCTCGCCGCGGTGCGCCGGCTCTCGAAGTCGGCCGCCCCGGCCGCGTCCAGGGCCTGATCCATGTTGGACGCGAACTCGCCCGAATCGTAGGTCAAGTTGAGCGCCGTGCAATAGGGCATCGCTTCGGGCGGAATGTAGTTGCGGCGGCGGATTTCGGCCGCCGAGAGGCCGAGCTGGCAGGCCGCCGCTCCGACCAGGCGCTCGAGCGCATAGATCGCCTCGGGCTGGCCGGCGCCGCGATAGGCATCGACCGGGACGGTGTTGGTGAACACGCCCCGAACATCGACGTGAATCGCTGGAATCGCATAGACGCTAGAGAGGATCGGCGCGCCCGCCTCGGTCGGAATAAACGGCGCGTAGTTGGAAAGATAGGCGCCCATGTTGGCGATCTTGCGCACCCGCAGCCCGATGAAGCGCGCGTCAGCATCGAGCGCGAGCTCGAGACGCGTCGCGTGGTCGCGGGCCTGCACGTCACTCGTGAAGCCCTCCGCCCGCTCAGCGATCCATTTGACCGGACGCCCGATCGTGCGCGCGGCCCACAACAGAAGGGGGTACTCGGGATAGACGAAATACTTCATGCCAAAGCCGCCGCCGACATCGGGCGTGACAACGCGCAGGCCTTCGCGCGGGATGCCGAGAATGTCATCGCAGAGCATGTCGCGCATCATATGGACGCCCTGGCCGGAAACGTGCAGCGTGTAGCGGCCGTCGGCGAACACGCCCACTGCCCCGCGCGTTTCGATCGAGTTGACAACGAGCCGATTGTTGACCACATCGAGAGTGACTTGGTGGGCGGCCGCGGCGAAGGCGCGATCGGTCGCGGCCATATCACCCAACGCCCAGTGAAAGGCGACGTTGCCGGGCACATCGGGCCAGACCAGGGGCGCACCGGCCTCGACGGCGGCAGCCGTCCCGATAACCGTCGGCAGCGCCGCATAATCGATTTCCACCAGCTCGGCGGCATCACTAGCCAGCTCGGCCGTCTCAGCCACGATCAGCGCCACTCCATCGCCGACGTGGCGTACCGCGTCGATGGCGAGCGGCCAACGTGGCGGATCGGCGCACGGGCTGCCGTCGATGTTGTCGACCTTGGCCGCGCACGGCACGGGTTTGTGGCCGGCGGCGCGATAGTCGGCGCCGGTCAGCACCGCAACCACCCCAGGCAGCGCCGCTGCCGCACTGGTTTCGATGCGCTCGATGCGGGCGTGAGCGTGGGGCGATCGAAGGACGTGGGCATGGGCCTGGCCAGGCAGCACGAGATCGCCGATGTACTGTCCCTGGCCGGTGAGAAACCGATCGTCCTCACCGCGTCGAACCGACTGGCCGATCCCGAACTTCGCCACCTCGCCCCTCCTAATGTGCCGTCGCTGCCCGCATCGCCCGCCATACCCGCTCGGGCGTCGCCGGCATGTCGATGTGGCGAATGCCGAGATCGCTCAACCCATCGACCAGCGCGTTGATGACCGCCGGCATCGAGCCGGTACAGCCGGCTTCGCCACAGCCCTTGGCACCGATCGGGTTGTTGGCGCAGACGACCTCGTTGAATTCGACCGCGAGCATCGGAACGTCCGCGGCGCGCGGCATGCAATAGTCCATGAAAGAGCCTGTGAGCAGCTGACCATCCCCATCATAGACGCATTGCTCCATCAGAGCTTGGCCAATGCCCTGCACGGTGCCGCCGCGCACCTGGCCGCGAACCAATAGCGGGTTGACGATGGTGCCGAAGTCATCAACGACGGAATAGCGCACCACCTCGACGACGCCGGTCTCCTCATCGATCTCGACTTCGCAGATGTGGCAGCCGTTGGGGAAGGAGCGCCCCATCTCCGGCTCGAAGCTACCATCGCCCTCGAGGATCTCATCGTTGACCTCAGCGTGGGCGGCAACCTCGGTCAGGCCAACGCGGCGATCGGTGCCGGCCACGCGGAAAGCGCCCGCGCCGTACTCGATGTCGACCGCCGCCGCCTCGAGCATGTCGGCGGCGCGAGCCGTGGCGTTCTCGATCAGCGACTCGGTAGCACTGAGGACCGCATGGCCGCCGTAAATCAAGCCGCGCGAGCCGCCGGTGCTGGTACCGCGGGCGATGAGGTCAGTATCGCCCTGAACGAAGCTGACCCCACCCAGCGCAATCCCAAGCCGCTCCTCGATCATTTGGAAGAATACTGTCTCCTGGCCCTGGCCGATGCTCTGGGTGCCGGACAGGAGCGTGACCTGCCCATCGCCGCCGAGCCGCACTCTCGCCTCGGCCTTCTCGCCCGGAAAGGCTCCACTCGATTCGACGTAGGTCGAGATGCCGAAGCCGCGCCGCCGGCCGCGCCGTGCCGCCGCCGCGCGGCGCTCGGCAAAGCCGTCCCTATCGGCGAGGTCTAGCGCATCGCCAAGGTTCTGGGCGAAGTCGCCGCCGTCGTAGGTGTAGACGAGCGGCGTCTTGTAGGGCATCGCGTCAGGCGAAATGTAATTCTTGCGTCGCACCGCGAGGGGATCGAGGCCGAGCTGATCGGCCGCCGCGTCCATCAGCCGCTCGATGACGTAGTTCGCCTCCGGCCGGCCCGCGCCCCGATAGGCGTCGATCGGCACAGTGTTGGTGAAGACGCCGCGGACCTCGACGTGGATGGTCGGGATCGTATAGGAGCCGGTCAGCAGCGGCGGGCCGACCCGGGTCGGCAGAAAGGGCGCGAAGCGCGAGAGATAGGCGCCGAGATTGGCAATCGTGTCCACCCGCATGCCAACGATCACGCCGCCCGCGTCCACGGCGAGTTCGGCGTGGGTGTGGTGGTCGCGCCCGTGGCAATCGCTGATCAGTGAATCGGAGCGGTCCGGCACCCAACGTACAGGGCGCTCAAGCTGGCGGGCCGCCCACAGCACAAGCGGGTATTCCGGATAAGGGAACACCTTCATCCCAAACCCGCCACCGACGTCGGGAACCACCACCCGCATGTCCGCCTCGGGGATGTGTAAGACCTCGCACAAATCCGCCCGGGTCATGTGGGCGCCCTGGGTCGAGACATAGAGTGTGTAGCGGCCGTCCGTGAAATCGCCGATCGCACCGCGCATCTCCATCGAGTTGGTGGAAACCCGGTTGTTGACGAGATCTATGGCGACGATGTGAGCGGCCGCGTCGAATACGGCATCGGTGCGGGCCCGATCGCCAGTCTCCCAGTCGAAGCAGAGGTTGCCCGGCGCCTCTTCCCAGATCAGTGGCTGGCCAGGCTCGGGCGCTCTCGCCGGATCGGCGACCACCTGCAAAGGCTCGTAGTCGACCTCGATCAGTTCGATCGCATCACGTGCGGCGGCCAGGGTCTCGGCAACGACCATGGCGACGCCGTCGCCGACGTAGCGCACGCGATCGATGGCGAGCGGCCAGTGCGAGGGATCGGCGCGCGGCGTGCCATCCTTGTTCTCGACCGGCACCGGGCTTTTGAGGGGGCCGAGCCCGGCGGTGCAGTAGTCGGCGCCGGTGAGAACGGCGAGCACGCCGGGCGCGCTCGCCGCGCGCGCGGTATCGAGGCCGCGCACCACGGCGTGGGCATGCGGCGAGCGCAGCATCCAGGCGTGAGCCTCGCCGGGCAAGCGGATGTCGTCGAGGTAACGGCCGGCGCCGGTGAGGAACCGGTCATCCTCTCGCCGGCGGGCCGCGTGCCCAATGCCGAAGCCTGGCATCAACCCGCTCTCCGGGCCAGACCTAGATCCGGGATGTCAGCCGCCGCCGATACGCGGCAGGAAGTAGATCTCGCTATCGGCGCCGATAGCCTCAAGGTACGGGTCTTGAAAGATCTCGCCGTCAATCGCGATAGCGGTGTCGGTACCCAGTTCACTGCCAAGCCCCGGATACAGATCATCAAGTTCCCCCAGGAGCTGGCGGACGGTCGCGGCGCGCACCTCGATCTCGCTCCGTCCACCAGTGAACTGTTGGCTTAGTCCACTGGTGAGCACGACCTTGGCCACCGTTACAGACCGTTATCGATCGCTTCGAGTAGCTTCGGCGGCGAGATCGGCAGATCGGCCATGCGCAACCCTGTCGCGGCGGCAACCGCGTTGGCGACCGCGGCCATCGGCGGGCACAGCGGCACCTCGCCAACCCCACGCACGCCGAAGGGATGTTTCGGATTCGGCACCTCGACGATGACCGCGTCGATCATCGGCATGTCCGAGGCGACCGGAATGCGATAGTCGAGGAAGCCCGCATTCTCGAGCCGGCCCTTCTCGTCGTATATGTATTCCTCGTTAAGCGCCCAGCCGATTCCCTGGACCGCGCCCCCCTGGATCTGTCCCTCGACATAGGATGGATGGATGGCCTTGCCCGCATCCTGGACCGCGGTGTAGCGCAAGACGGTGACCCGGCCGGTCTCCTTGTCGACCTCGACATCGCAGATATGAGTGCCAAAAGCCGGACCCGCGCCCTGCGCGTTCAGCGACGCGTGGCCGTTGATCGGCCCGCCCGTCTTACCTGCCTTGGCGGCGATATCGCCGAGCGACAGTGGATCGAATTCACCGGCGTTGCTGCCCGAGGGCCGCGCCTCGCCGTTCTCCCACACCACTGCCTCGACATCGATCTCCCATATCATGGCGGCCCGCTCGCGCAGCTGCCGGACCACGTCTTCGGCGGCCTGGATCACGGCCATGCCCGTCGCGAAGGTGACGCGGCTGCCGCCGGTGAGGAAGGAGTACCCGATCGAACTGGTGTCGGCGATGATCGGCCGTACCCGGTCTACGTCGATGCCCAGGATCTCCGCCGCCATGATGACGAGTGAGGCGCGCGAGCCGCCAATATCGGGACAACCCGAGATGACCGTTGCGGTTCCATCCTCGTTGATGTGCAGCGCGGCACTCGAATCGCCGCCAATGTTGAACCAAAAGCCCGAGGCGACGCCACGACCCTGGTTGGGCCCAAGCGGCGCGTGGTAGTGGGGATGCTCCTTAGCGACCCGCAGCGTCTCGGTATAGCCGACGGGGCCGAAGCGCGGTCCGTAGGCCGCGTGTGTACCCTCGCGCGCCGCGTTCTTCTCCCGAAACGCAATCGCGTCCATGCCTATCTTGTTGGCCACCTCGTCGATCACGCACTCGACGCCAAACTCCGAGATTGGCGCCCCTGGCGCCCGGTAGGCGGCCACCTTGGGACGGTTGCTCACGACATCGAACCCGACCACCTTGACGTTCTCGAGATCATAGGGAGCGAAGGCGCACATGCAGCCGGGCATGATTGGCGAGCCCTGAACGGCGCCGGCCTGATACTTCAGTACCGCCTCGGCGGCAGTGATACGCCCGTCCTTGGTGGCGCCAACCTTGACCCACACGTGGGCGCCCGAGGTCGGTCCACTGGCCTGGAACACCTCTTCACGGCTCATCACCATCTTGACCGGGCGATGACATTTCAGCGAGAGCGCCAGTGCCAAGGGCTCGAGATATACCACGGTCTTGCCGCCGAAACCGCCGCCGATCTCCGAGGGGGTCACGCGCAGCTGCGAGATCTCGAGTCCGAGCAACTTCGACACATAGGCGCGGACCACGAATTGGCCCTGGGTCGAGCACCAGATGTGGCATTGCCCGTCCTCCGACGCGGTGGCGACAGCCGCGTGGGGCTCGATATAGCCTTGGTGGACCGCCTTGGTCGTAAACTCGCGCTCGACTACTACATCGGCGGCCTTGAAGCCGGCCTCGATGTCGCCAAGGCCGTACTCGACCCGCTTGGCGATGTTGGACGGCTTATCGGGGGTCGGTTCGACGCCGATGGTGAACATGTCGTCGTGCAAAAGCGGCGCATCGGGCGCCATGGCCTCGATTACGTCGATAACGTGGGGCAGGATCTCGTAGTCGACCTCAATCAGCGCCAGAGCCTGGTCGGCGACCGCAACCGAGGTGGCGGCAACGGCGGCAACCGCATGGCCATGATAGAGGACCTTCTTGCGTGCTAACACGTTGCACGACATATCGCGGAAATTGAGCATCACCTCGCCAGCCGCCTCGAACGTGGACGGCAGCTCGGGGAAGTCCGCCGAGGTGACGACCGCCTTTACGCCGGGCAGGGCTTCCGCCTTGTCGGTCTTGATCGAGCGGATGTTGGCGTGGGCGTGGGGGCTTCTTAGAACTTGGCCGACGATCATGCCCGGCAACGTAAAGTCGGCGCCGAATTGCGCGCGCCCGGTGACCTTGTCGACTCCATCGGGGCGGATGGTCCGCTTACCAACCCACTTCAATCCGTTGCCCTGGGTCGACCCGTTGCCGTTGGTCGTCATCGTGGCTCTCCTCTCATATCAGCGGCGGTAAGCATTACCGCGCGAACGATCTTGTCATAGCCGGTGCAGCGACACAGATTGCCAGCCAGCCAGTAGCGCACTTCGGTCTCGGTCGGGTCGGGGTGGCGGTCCAACAACGCCTTGGCGGCGACCAGGAAGCCCGGCGTGCAGATTCCGCATTGCAGCGCCGCTTCCTCCAGAAACGTCTGCTGCAATGGATGGAGGCGGTCATCGTCGGCCATGCCCTCGATCGTCTCAATTGCGCACCCCTCTGCTTCCGCGCCCAACACCAAGCAAGAACAAACCAGCCGGTCGTCCAACATGACGCTACAGGCGCCACAGTCACCTGACGAGCAGCCTTCCTTGCTGCCGGTAAGATCAAGCTCATCGCGCAGCACATCGAGCAGCGTGGCCCGCGTGTCGCACAAGAGCTCGGCTGCTTCGCCGTTCACGGTCATCGTTACGTGCGTCTTTACCATCAGCTCGTCCTCGCGCGTTCGAATGCGATCGCCGCCGCACGGCAGGCGAGCACACCGGATACCTTGGTCCGATATACGATCGTGCCGCGTTTGTCGTCGATCGGCCGGCAGGCTGCGCGACAGGCCGCATCGAGCCGCCCGAGAGCGTCGTCATCGAGGCGCGCCCCGACCAGCGCCGCCGCCGCCTCAGGCACCAGCAGTATCCGCGGCGCGACCGCGCCGAGCACGACCCGGGCGGCAGTGCACACACCGTCGTTATCGAGTGTCACATTGACGCCGGCGCCGACCACGGCGATATCCATCTCGGTCCGGGGAATGAAACGGAGGTACGCATCGCCCGACCGCGGCGGGCGCTCCGGCAGTCGGAAATCAACCACGAACTCGCCCTTGCCGAGCGCGGTCTGGCCAGGCCCGGTGGCGACATCTCCGACGGAAAGATCGCGGCGACCAGTGGGGCCGGCGATGGTGCACATGGCGCTCGCAGCCAACATCGCCGGCACACAATCGGCGGCCGGCGAGGCGTTGCAGAGGTTGCCGCCCGGGGTCGCTCGGCCCTGGATCTGAGTCGAGCCGATCAGCTCCATCGCCTCGACCACGCCGGGCCAGCTCGCCTTGAGCGCCGCGTGCTCGCCCATCTCGGCGCCCGCGACGGCGGCGCCGATACGAAATCCGTCGTTCTCGACGGCGATCGCGCGCAATTCGGGGATCCGCTTGATGTCAACGATCACCTCTGGTCCGATCATGCCGGCGCGCAGCTGCACCAGGAGGTCGGTGCCACCGGCCAATACTTGGGCCCCACCGTTGGCGGCCGCTAAGACGGCCACGGCTTCGTCGATTGTGCCCGGGGCTTGGTATCGCATCTGGTTCCTAATCTCCCTGGTTTCTTTTGCGCCGTGCCGGCGAGGGCCGAGGGCCGGGCGATTGTACGGAGGCGCGGCGAACGGGCCAACCTTTTGTTGATCAACGCGTGGGCAGAAGGCGGTAAGCAAAAGGAGCCAGCGTGATGATAATCGCGATGCGAACGATGTGCATCGTCGACACGAACACGGTGTCAGCGCCGAGGGCAAGCGCGATCAGGCTCATTTCGGCCAGCCCGCCTGGCGCCAGCGCCAGTACCATAACGAAAAAACTGGTTCCGCCCAGGCTCTCGACCCCCCACGCCAGCGCCGCAGTCAGCGCCAGCATCAAGATGGCGCTGACTGCGCCGAGACGAAGAATGTGCGCGACGCGGCGGATCGAGACGCCGGCGAAGCGGCAACCAATGGCGGCGCCAACCCCGATCTGTGCGACGGCGATGATCTCGGCCGGCGGATGCGACTGAGTCAGTCCCGCAAGATGGATCGCCGCCGACAGCGCCATCGGACCCACTAGTCCCGCCGCCGGCACCTTGAGCCGCCGCGCCAGCCAAAAGCCAGCGAGGCCGCAGGCGACCAGGATCGCCGCATCCCCCATGTCGAGGCCGGAGATACTGCCGGTCTGGGCGGTAGCCGGCACATCGAGGCCCTGAACGAAGCGGAAATAGACCGGAATCACCAGCACCAAAATGAGAATGCGCACGGTATGGATGAGTGAGATCGTGCGTCCATCGCCACCCAGCGCGTCTCCCACCAGGACCATCTCACTTAGGCCCCCCGGCATCGCCGAGAAATAGGCCGTGACACGGTCTAATCCCGCCACCTTCATGAAGTAGAGGACGCCAAAGGCGGCGATGATCGCGACGTAAATAATTAACGCAATGAATCCATGGGCCCAACGCGCGAGATTGTCGAACACCTCGGGCGAGAAGACGCTGCCCAGCATCACGCCCAGGACTGCAATCATGACGGTACGCACGCCGCCCGGCACTTGCACCTTGACACCGGCCAGTGAGGCGGCCGTGGTCAAGCACATCGCGCCAAGCATCCAGGACAGCGGCATGTTAAGGAGGTTGAACAGCACCCCGCCGCCGGCGCCGAGGGCGAGACCTTGCACCACCGCGCGCCCATCGAAGAGCTGCGGCGCCGTCAGCGATGTAGCTAGCCGTGCTTCCGGCGCCTTCAACGCCGCATCGCTCAGGCGACAAAGCGGCCGAAGCGCACCGCCGTCACGCCCGGCGTGAGGTCCACCGAGGGCATGACAAGGACGCAGTCATCGTGGGGCGTCCGCACCGGCTCGTCGCCGTCGTAGGCGATCAGCGTTCCTCGGTGCGCGATGACCTCGAGACCCGCGAAGTCGCTTACGAAGCGGAACGCGGGGTGGCGCACCCACACCAGTTCGCTGACCTCGACGACGCGCTGCAGCGCCGGCGTCCCCGGCGCGAGATGTTCGGCCACGAAATCCGCCGGGACGGCGGCGAAATGCGCGAGGAAGCGGACACACGTTTGGATCGCGACGACTACGCTCGATCGCCGCCAGTGCTGACCGCACTCGACCAAAGCCGCCGTGCGTACGCGATCGGGATCGGCCCAAGCGCCGAAATCACGCAGCCGGACGCCGCTCGGATGTCCGTCATCAATAACAATGATGCCGGGATAGGCGAGCGCCTCGGCGAGCACGCGGCTCTTGGTCAGCGGGCCAGACACGAGCAGAGGCGGGCCGTCATTCCCCATCGAGTGAAGATCGAGCAGGTGATCCACCTCGCGCACCACCGGTAGCATGGCGAGCGCCCGCGCCCGCTCGCGAGAGCGGGCCGTGGCGCCGCCGCCGAAATCTGGACCCCAAAGCCGATTGAAGTCCTCATCGAGATAGCGCGACGCTTGGGGCGCGGCGGCATCGAAGACTTCGTAGGCCGCGACGTTGGCGAAGCTCAACGTGAGCTTGCCGTGGACCGGTCGCGCCTCGGCCTCGAACAAGAACTTGAGCGCATGGGCGCCGCTGATTTCGTTGCCGTGGGCAAGCGCGTTGATCATCAGGTGCGGGCCCGGCCGGCCGCTGTCGAATGTCGTGACGTAGTCGATATCGGTGTTGCCGCGGCACCAAGGCGTGATGTCGACGGGCGCCAATTCGAGCGTCGGCACGTCAATCGCAGGTACGTCGGTCGCCGGCTCGGCGAGCGACCCGGTCACGGAGTAAACTGTTCGTTGAGTATGCGCTCCTCGAAGTTGTGCTCGGGGTCGTAGAGAAGACAGAATCGGTGATCGAGATCCTCATGCACCTCGACCCGAACCACGTTGCGCACCTCTTCATGGTCGGCAACCGCGCTGACGGGCCGCTTCGCGCCGTCCTGGATGTCGAACCGGATGCTGCTGCGGCGCGGCAACAGCGCGCCGCGCCAGCGTCGCGGCCGAAACGCGCTGATCGGAGTCAACGCCAGCACGTCCGCGCCCATGGGCACGATCGGCCCGTGGGCGGACAGGTTGTAGGCGGTGCTGCCGGCCGGCGTGGCGACTATCACGCCATCGCAGACTAATTCCTTGATGCGTACCACGTCGTCGATGGAGATGCGGACTTTGGCGGCCTGGCGGGTCTGACGCAGCAGCGAGACCTCGTTGATCGCGTGCGCCTCACGCACTCGGCCCGAGGACTGCGTGGCCTTCATGCGCAGCGGATAGAGGATGACACGCTCGGCCACCATCAGTCGTTTGAGGAGGACGCTCTCGCGATACTCGTTCATGAGAAAGCCGACGGTCCCGCGATTCATCCCGTAGACCGGCGTATCGGTATCTTTGTAGCGATGCAGGGTCTCGAGAACGAACCCATCGCCACCCAAAGCGACGATCACATCGGCCTGGCGCGGCGACACGCCGCCGTATCTTTCGCTGAGTCTCACCAGTCCCTTTTGGGCAGCCGGCGCACGCGACGCGACAAAAGCGACCTTGAGGTCGGACATGGGAGTGCGACTCGCGAAGAGGTTAGCGAAGGGGTCGGCAGTATAGCGAGGCGGCCCCCGCGCCACCATCGTTCAGGGCACCGGGGCCGACGTCAGCCGCCGGTAACGCTCATATGCCGGGCGAGTGCGGGTTGGCTGTGGCGGCGGTCGATCACGAAGTCGTGCCCCTTGGGCTTGCGGCCGATCGCCTCGTCGATCGCCGCGTCGAGGGGTGCGTCGCTTTCGCCGTCGCGCAGCGGCGCCCGTAGGTCAGCGGCGTCCTCCTGGCCCAGGCACATATAGAGCGTGCCAGTGCAGGTCAGCCGCACTCGATTGCAGCTTTCGCAGAAGTTGTGGGTGAGCGGCGTGATGAAGCCAAGCCGCTGGCCGGTTTCGCGGACCGTCACATAGCGAGCCGGCCCGCCCGATTGATGGTCGCTGTCTTCCAGGGTCCAGCACCGGGCGAGCTGGCCACGGACCACCGAGAGCGGCAAGTACTGGTCGGTGCGGTCCTCGTCCACCTCGCCGAGCGGCATGGTCTCGATCAGTGTGAGGTCGAAGCCCTCCTCGCCGCACCACGCAATCAGGCGGTCGAACTCATCGGCGTTGACGCCCTTCAACGCAACGGTATTGATCTTGATGTCGAGGCCGGCCGCCTTGGCCGCAGCGAGCCCAGCCATCACGTCCTCGAAGCGGCCCCAGCGCGTGATGGCGCGAAACTTCTCAGGATTAAGAGTGTCGAGCGAGACGTTGACACGGCGGACGCCACACTCAACCAGCTCGGCCGCGTGGCGCGCGAGCTGGCTGCCGTTAGTGGTGAGCGTCAGCTCGTCGAGTCCACCGCCATCCAACAGTCGTCCGAGGTCCCGGACCAAGCCCATGATGCCGCGCCGCACCAGCGGCTCACCGCCGGTGAGCCTCAGCTTGCGCACGCCCTTGCGGATGAACGCGCGACACAGGCGGTCAAGTTCCTCCAGCGTCAACAGTTCCTGCTTGGGCAGGAACGTCATGTTCTCCGACATGCAATAGACGCAGCGGAAGTCGCAGCGGTCTGTCACCGACACCCGAAGGTAGCTGATATGGCGGCCGAAGGGATCTATCATGGCTCTATGGTCAGGGTGGACGTGGTGTGCGCGGCAGGCAAGCGTTATATATGACGGTATATAGCCCTTCGGCAGCGACGAATCCAGCGTCATCAGCGCGCCGGGGCGAGCCAGGCGGTCCTATGGATGAATTCTCCATCAAGCCCGATCCGACCGACCCTCGCCTGGTGCGGCGGGTGAGCGGCATCGACCACACCGGCGCGATGACCGAGATATCGGTGCCGATGGAGCGTCCCCTGACGCTGTTCCTCAACGGTCAGGAAATAGTGACGATGATGACCATCGGCGATTTTCCCGACTACCTCGCAGTCGGCTATCTGTTGAATCAGAACATGCTATTCGCCGACGACGCGATCCGCGCTATCGACTACGAAGAGGACATCGACACCGTGGTAGTGCGCACCAAACGCCGCACCAACTACGAGGCCAAGCTGCGCAAGAAGACTCTGACCTCCGGCTGCGCCCAGGGCACTGTGTTCGGCGACATGATGGACAAGCTCGAGGGCGTCGAGCTCGACCGCGACGCGATCGTACGCACATCATGGCTCTATGCACTCAGTCGAAAGATCAACGCTCAGCCCAGCATCTATCTCGAAGCGGGCGCTATCCACGGCTGCGTCCTGTGTCACGAAGACACCCCCCTGGTCTATATGGAGGACGTCGGGCGCCACAACGCGGTCGACAAGATCGCCGGCTACATGTTTCTCGAGCGCATGCCACCGCAAGGCAAGATGTTCTATACCACCGGGCGCCTGACCAGCGAGATGGTGATCAAATGCGTTCAGATGCGCATTCCGATCCTGATCTCTCGGTCAGGGTTCACAGCCTCCGGCGTGGAGCTCGCCGGCCAGACCGGACTGACGCTGATCGGGCGCGCCAGAGGCAACCGCTTCGTCATCGTCGCCGGCGCCGAGCGCGTCGTCCATGACGCCGATCCGCGGACGGTGCCCGAGGAAAGCTCACGAGTTCAGCGCAAGGCGAGCTTCGCGGAAGATGTCGGCTGAGCCAACGACCGAGGTCGTCGGTGTGCTGTTGGCGGGCGGTTTGTCGCGGCGCATGGGGGGCGGCGACAAATGCCTCTCCAGCTTCGGCGAGACGACCCTGCTCGGCCGCGCCATCGACCGCGCCCGGCCCCAAGTCGCCGATCTCGTCCTGAACGCGAACGGCGACCCCGACCGTTTCGCCGCTTTCGACCTGCCGGTGGTGACCGACGCGGTGTCCGGTTTCGCGGGACCACTGGCCGGCGTGCTGACCGGCATGGAGTGGGCTCTGCGCGCCCGGCCAAGCGCCCAATGGATCGCGACCTTCGCGACCGATGCACCGTTCTTCCCGCGCGACCTGGTCGCGCGTTTTGTCGCCAGCCTCGACGGCGGCGACGCCGATCTCGCCCGCGCCTCCTCGGCCGGGCGGGCCCATCCCGTATTCGGCCTGTGGCCGGTGCGCCTCGCCGATGGCCTGCGCCGCGCGCTCACCGAAGAAGGGTTGCGCAAGATCGATATCTGGACCGCGCGCTATCGCATGCGCGACGTGAGCTTCGCGACCCAACCGATTGACCCCTTCTTCAATGTCAACGACCCGCCCGACCTCGAACATGGGCAGGCAATCTTGGCCGAGCTCCCCCAGGCGTGACCAGACAGGGCGTGAGGGGACGGGGCGTGACCGGAGACGACGGCTCGCCGCAGCTGCGGCTACTGCTGGTGTCGATGGTGGCGATCGGCCCGGGCAAGGCCATGCTGTTGGAAGCGATCGAGCGCACGGGATCAATCTCGGCGGCGGCGCGCTCGATGAACATGTCCTACCGCCGTGCCTGGACGCTGGTCGATACGATGAACCGGTGCTTTCGTGAACCATTGGTCCAGGCTGGTTCGGGCGGCCGTGGCGGCGGTGGCGCCGCTGTCACCGACATGGGCCACGAGGTGCTGAGCCGCTATCGCGCCATGGAGACCAAGGCGAGGGCCAGCGTGAGCGCCGACGTCCTTGCCCTCACCGCGCTGATGGTGAAGGCCCCCGAAGAGTAGCCGCCGCCCTCGGCGGGCGGGGCGAACGCCGACGCTCAGAGTTCGCCGCGATGAACCAGGCGGTCGCCCTCGCGCCAGCGTGACGAGCCTTTGCAGGCGCGACAGATTCGCTCGCCGATCCACTCGCTCAAGAACGGTTTCCGACACATCAGGCACGGCCGATCGCGGCGATCGGCCGGCATGTCGGCGATCGGCTTGCTGTGGTGTCTACGGTATCTGCTGATCTTGCCGTTCATCGTTTCACGGTCCCGCCACGGCGGAACCTCCTTGCGACACCATACAGTCATACGCACGGCGGCGGGGTGTGGCCCATCGAAACGCCACGGTCAAACGCGTGCGAGCACCAGCGAAGCCCATGGCGCTCGCCAGCGTGCCGCCACTAACGCCCCGTATGGCGCACCTAACATGCGGCAACCGCTCAGACTTAGACTAGATATAGTGTGATTCGGTGTCGATTCAAAGGCCCGCTTTGTCCGCCAGTGGCTGAAGCCAAGCAAACCCCGGCTGAGCCGGTCCGAGGCGGGACTTAGTGAGCGCCGCGCCCTAACGACGCGAGCTGTCGTAGTGCGCCTCTTCATCGCGCCGCAACTGATGGCACAGCCTCAACCTCTCGGAGATGTCGCTGCGCCCCTGGTGGGCCGCTTGCTGAAGGCAGTCCATTAGTTTGTCGAAAAGACGTCGTTTGGGCGGCGCTGGCGCCGCCGCCGTCTCAGGCCAACCGCGCCTAGTTCCGTCCATTGCCGGATAAGATCAGGCGCGTATTCTTGAGCGCACGGCATTTATTCGCCGTTTGGTCTAGCCTACCATAGTATTCACCAAGCATCGGTGGCCGCCGCGACGAAACGCGCGAGCTTGGCCGCATCGAGCCGCCCGTCGGTTCGCACCCCCGTACACACATCGATGGCGTAAGGGCGCACCGCGCGGATCGCGGCCGCGACGTTGGTGGCGTCCAGGCCGCCGGCGAGAAATACCGGCGCCGCGACGGCCTCGACGATCTCGCGGCTGATGGCCCAATCATGCACCCGCCCCGTGCCGCCGAGTTCCTTCACCGCGAGACCCGGTCGGCCGGAATCGAGGAGAATGGCATCGGCGTTGGCGGCAACGCCCCGCACCTCGGTCAAGTTTCTGGGCCGGTCTACGTGGACGACCTGTATCAAGGCGATACCCGGCAGCGCCTCGCGCAACGCGGCGTGGGTGCCGACATCGAGCGAATCGCAGAGCTGGATCGCGGTGACCCCGCAGCGGCGTTGCTGGGCGATGATGCCAGCGACGTCGCGCCGGCTGGTTAGAAGGACGCTCGTCGCGCCGGGTGGAATCCGTCGGGCGATGGTCGCGATCTCACCCTCGGCGATGACGCCCGGTCCGCTGGGCATGTGCGCGACGAGCCCGAGCGCGTGCGCGCCATGGGCAATGGCGAGTTCGGCCTCGGCGACGTTGGCGATGCAGCAGATCTTGACCCGCATCGGCTTACGTCCCGTCGATCCGCTCGACGATGACGGGTTGGGGCGGCGGCGCGGCATCGGCGATGGTGAGGACGCCGCCGAGCGCCGCGATGGCCGCGTCCGCCGTGGCCTCGGCGCGGGCGTGAACCAGACACAAGGCATCGCCGACCGCGACCACCTCGCCAAGCCTCCGCATGGCGCTAAGGCCGACCGCATGATCGATCGTGTCGTCGGCGCGCCGCCGCCCGCCGCCGAGTTCCACGATTACGACCCCGACAGCTCGCGCGTCCATCCTCGCCAACACCCCGGCGCGCTTCGCGACCACGGGCCGAACGATGGGCGCGGTCGGCAAATGACGCTCCGGGCGTTCGAGTAGATCGCCCGGCCCTCCCAACGCTGCGACCATGCGAGCGAAGCGCTCCGCCGCCGCGCCCGTGTTCAACACCCGCTCGATAATCGCGACCGCCGCCCCGTGATCAGCGGCGAGCCCGCCGAGTCGCAGCAACTCCGCGCATAACGCCGTGGTCACCTCGGCCAGGCGGTCGTCGACGCCCACGCCGGTCAACCAATCGAGCGCCTCGCGCACCTCGAGCGCATTGCCGGCGGTGCGGCCCAGGACTTGGTTCATGTCGGTGATAAGAGCGGTGCAGGGCAACCCAGCGCCGGTCGCGACGCCCGCGATGCTCGAGGCTAGCTCGCGCGCCGTCTCGATGCTCGCGGCGAAAGCGCCCGAGCCGACCTTCACGTCCATCACCAGACGGTCGAGGCCGGCGGCGAGCTTCTTGGACAGAATCGAGGCGGTGATCAACGCCACCGATTCGACCGTCGCGGTCACGTCTCGGATAGCGTAGAGCCGTCCGTCGGCGGGAGCCAGATCGGCGGTTTGGCCGACGATAGCCAGCCCCTCGCGGCTCACCACATCGCCCAAGCGGCTAAGATCGGGGGTCGTGTCGTAGTCCGGAATGCTGTCGAGCTTGTCGAGCGTGCCGCCAGTGTGACCAAGGCCCCGACCGGAGATCATTGGCACGAACGCTCCCGCCGCCGCCAGGATGGGCGCGAGGACCAAGCTCACTTTGTCGCCAACGCCACCGGTCGAATGCTTGTCAAGAACGGGCCCCGCGAGATCGCGGGCCGACCAGTCGATAGTGGCGCCCGACGCGGTCATGGCGCGAGTGAGCGCGACCCGCTCGGCCATCGTCATGCCCTGGAAGAACACGGCCATCGCGAAGGCGGCAACCTGGCTCTCGGCGATAGCGCCATCGGTAATGCCACGCACGAAAAAGTCGATTTCCGCCGCACCAAGCGCCGCGCCATCGCGCTTGCGGCGGATTACCTCTTGGGGCAGGAAATCCGCGGTCTCGGTCATGGCGGCGACCTCGCGTACCCCTCAAGAAACGCCGCGATCAGGCGGCCGAGATCGTGGCCGGCGCGGCTGGCAACCTCGAGGGTTTGCTCGTGGCTCAGCGGCGCATCGTCCATGCCGGCGGCAAGGTTGGTGAGGATCGAGAGCGCCGCCACCCGAAGGTCGCAGTGGCGCGCGACGATGGCCTCGGGCACCGTCGACATGCCGACCGCATCGGCGCCGAGGGCGCGGAAGGCGCGAATTTCAGCCGGCGTTTCGAAATTCGGGCCGAGCGTGGCGAGATAGACGCCCTCGTGGAGCTCGACGCCGATCATCACGGCCGCAGCCCGAAGTCCTGCGCGCAAATCTTCGTCGTAGACCGCGCTCATATCGGGAAAGCGGGGCCCAAAGCGCGCGTCGTTGGGACCAGCGAGCGGACTGCTGGGCAGCATGTTGATGTGATCGGCGATCAGCATTAGGTTGCCGGGGCCGGCATCGGCGCGCAGGCTGCCGGCGGCGTTGGTGAGCACGAGCACTGCGCAGCCGAGCAGCTTGAGCGTGCGCACCGCTACCGCCATGACATCGATGCCCACGCCCTCGTAGGCATGGGCCCGACCCTGGAGGCAGGCGACAGGGGCGCCGCCGAGGGTGCCGAGGAGGAGCCGGCCGGCGTGGCCCTCGACACTGGGCCGCGGGAAGCCGGGCAGATCGGCGTAATCGATGGCGACCGGCCCGCCGATCAGCGCCGCTATGTCGCTACTGCCCGAGCCAAGGATCAGCCCGACGCGCGGGGCAACTTCCCCCGCACGGTCGCGGATCGCCCGGGCAGCCTCGTGCGGCAAGCTCACGACGCCGGCTCGGTGAGGTTCTCGGGCCCGAAGGCGTAGGGCAAGAGTTCGCCAAGTGTGACGGACTTGCGCACGCCTTGGGACCCGCAGATATGGATCGGCGTCGCGGCGTCGGCGAACTCGTTGAGGCGCTGGCGACAGCCGCCACACGGCATGCACAGCGCTGCGCCATCGCCGATCACCACCACCTCGACAATCCGGCCCTCGCCCGCGCTGACCATATTGCCGATCGCGCTCGCCTCGGCGCACTGGCCTTGGGGGTAGGCGGCGTTCTCGACGTTACAGCCGGCGTACAGTTCGCCGGACACGGCACGCAGGCAAACGCCGACGCGAAAATTGGAATAGGGCGCATACGCCCGCCCTTGTGCCGCGCGGGCCAGCGCGATCATGTCATTGAGGGTGCCCATGACTAGCGCTCCTTGATGTAGGCCATGCCGCTCGCTCTTGGCGCGATCGCGCGGCCAACGAAGCCAGCCAGCAACAACACCGTCAGGACATAGGGCAGGGCCTGGATGAACACCACCGGAATGACGCCGATGAGCGGCACATCGACGCCCTGGAGGCGCGCCTGCACGGCATCGGCGAAGGCGAACAACAGGCAGGCCAGCAGGGTCGGCAGGGGCCGCCACTTGCCGAAGATCAGGGCGGCCAGCGCCAGGTAGCCCTGGCCCGCCGTCATGTCGCGAATGAAGCTCGCGTTCTGCGCCGTCGACAGGTAAGCGCCGGCGAACCCACACAGGACGCCTGTGATAAAGAGCGCGCGGTAGCGCATCCCGGCGACCGAGATACCCGCCGTATCCACCGCCTCCGGGTTCTCGCCGACCGCGCGCAGGCGCAGACCGAAGCGAGTCCGGTAGATCACCCAATAGGTGAGCGGCACCATGGCGGCAGCGACGTACACCAGCAGGCGGTGACCGCTAATGACCTCGGTGTAGACGAACCCGAGCGCTGGCACCTCCGCGAGCGTCTCGACGAACGGCAGGGTGACCGCGGTGAAGCGCGCGTCGTCGGCGAGTAGCGGTGTCTGCCCGGCCATCCGAAACCACGCCAGCGCCAGTGTCGGCCCGAGTCCGGCGACCAGAATGTTGAGAGCCATTCCCGTGACCACCTGGTTGCCGTTGTGGGTGACGCTGGCGAAGGCGTGGATCATGGCCAGCGCGACGGAAGTAGCGATGCCCGCGCCCAGGCCGACCCAGACCGAGCCGCTCACGGCGGCGGCGGCGGCGGCGGCGAACGCGGCGCCCAGCATCTTGCCCTCAAGGCCGATATCGACGACACCTGAGCGCTCGGCGAACAGCCCGGCCAAAGCCGCGAACACCAGCGGCGTCGCGACCCGAAACGTCGCGTCGATCACCAGCATGAATAAGGTGAGAAATTCGAGCACGGGCTATTCCGCGGCGCTCCGCGCCCGGCCCCGGCCCGTAAACAGGGCCAGCAAGGGCGCGCGGAACAAGTGCTCCAGCGCGCCCGAAAACAGGATGACAAGGCCCTGGATGACCACCACCATGTCCCGGGTGACTGTGGGCATCTCGAAGGCGATCTCCGAGCCGCCCTGATAGAGCACCCCGAACAGCAGCGCAGCCAGTAATATCCCGACCGGGTGGTTGCGGCCCATCAGGGCGACGGCGATGCCAACGAAGCCATAGCCAGCGGTGAAGTCCAACAGCAGCCGATGGTGGACGCCGAGAATCTCGTTGATGCCCAACATACCGGCGAGCCCGCCAGAGATGGCCATCGCCAGAATGATGTTGCGCGACGGTGAGATGCCGGCATAGACCGCCGCCGCCTGGTTCTGTCCGACCGTGCGGATCTCATAGCCCCAGCGGGTGTGCCAAACGAACCCCCACACCAGGACCGCACACACCAGGGCCATGACGAAGGTGAGGTTCAGCGGCGAGGTCCCTATCTCGATGCCGACCGCCGCCAGAATCTCGTGGATGAAGGGAAGCCAGGTATTGGCGGCGAACTCGCGGCTCTCCGGAGAGTGCTGGCCGGGTTTAATCAGGACGTCGACCAATAGATAGGTCATCAGCGCAGCGGCGATGAAGTTAAACATGATCGTCGTGATGACGATGTGGCTGCCGCGCTTGGCCTGAAGGTAGGCGGGGATGAACGCCCAGGCGGCGCCAAACAGCGCGGCCGCGGCGATCGCCACGACCAGCACGATCGGAAACGGCCAACCGGTGAGCGCCAGGCCGACGAGACCAACGCCGAGGCCGCCGACATAGGCCTGACCTTCGCCGCCGATGTTGAACAGACCACAGTGAAATGCGACGGCGACGGCAAGGCCAGTGAAGATGAAGTTGGTCGCGTAATACAGGGTGAAGCCGGCCGCGCCCGGATAGCCGAAAGCGCCCACCACCAACAGATTGAGGGCCTCGAATGGGTCCTCGCCGATGAGGGCGATGATGAGCCCCGAAATCACGAAGGCGACGACCAGGTTGACCGCCGGCAGCAGGGCGTGGGTGAGCCAGATTGGCGCCGCCCCCCCGGCGGCGGCTCGGCTCATGACGGCGCCTGGACGCTCCCGGCGTCGGCCGAGGCTACCCGTTCGCCGGCCATCATCAGACCGAGCATTTGTTCGGTGGCCTCGCCCTGGGTGACCTCGACGATGCCGCCGTTGAACATGACGAGAATGCGGTCGGCGAGCGACATGATTTCGTCGAGCTCGACCGACACCAGAAGGATCGCCTTGCCGGCATCACGCATGGCAATCAACCGGCGGTGGATGAACTCGATGGCGCCGATGTCGACGCCACGCGTCGGCTGACCGACCAGTAGAATCTCGGGGTCGCGCTCCATCTCCCTGGCAAGCACAAGCTTCTGCTGATTGCCGCCAGAGAGCGATGAGGTGAGCAACTGCGGATCGGCCGGACGGACGTCGAAATCATGCATCTGGCGGACCACGTCAGCCATGATGGCCCGTCGGCGCATCAGCACCCGACCGCTGTAGAGGGGATGGTCGTGATGACCGAGAATCGCGCTCTCATAGGCCAGGAAGGGGATCACCAAGCCCATCCGGTGACGTTCCTCGGGCACATGACCCAGGCCGAGCTTGCGCATCAGCTTGGCCGAACGTGCGGTCCGGGCCGTAGCCGTGTCCTCGCCCTTGACCATGATCCGACCCGATGCGATCGGCTGAATGCCGGCCAGCGCCTCCAACAGCTCGGACTGCCCGTTGCCAGCGACTCCGGCGATACCGACGATCTCGCCCGCGCGGACATGGAAGCTCACGTCGCGGACGCGCTGGACTCCGCTGTGGTCGACAACGCTCAGGTGCTCGACCTCGAGCAGGACCGGCCCGGGCTCGGCCGGCTGCTTCTCGACCCGAAGCAACACAGCGTGCCCGACCATCATTTGCGCCAATTCCTCGCGGCTGGTCGCGGCGGTCTCCACGTTGGCGACGACACGGCCCTGGCGCATGACGGTAACGTGATCGGTCAGCGCCATGATCTCGCGCAGCTTGTGGGTGATCAGGACGACCGTCTTCCCCTGATCCTTGAGCGCGCGCAGGATACGAAACAGGTGGTCGGCCTCCTGGGGCGTCAGCACGCTGGTCGGCTCGTCGAGGATCAGGATGTCGGCGCCGCGATAGAGCGCCTTGAGGATCTCAACTCGTTGCTGGAGTCCGACTGGCAGCTCGCCGACCAACGCTTCCGGATCAACCTCAATACTGTAGTCGCGCTCCAGTCGCTCGAGCTCGACCTTGGCGCTCTTGAAGCTGGCGGCCAGCAGCGCGCCGCCTTCGGCTCCCAGCACCACGTTCTCAAGCACCGTGAAGGTGTCCACCAGCATGAAATGCTGGTGGACCATGCCAATGCCACGAGCGATAGCGTCCTCGGGGCCATCGATCCGCGCCGGCCGACCATCGATGAGAATTTCGCCGCCATCGGCCTGGTAATAGCCGTAGACGATACTCATTAGCGTCGACTTGCCAGCGCCGTTCTCGCCGACGAGGCCGTGAATAGTGCCCTTGGCGACAGCGAGCGATACGTCGTCGTTGGCGTGCACCGCACCGAAGCGCTTGTCGATGTGGCGCACCTCTAGCGCCAACTCCGCGCCGGGACTTGCCGACGCCGCAGCCGCCGAAGCGTTCGTATGCGAATCCGTCATGGCGCCGCCGGACCGCGACCAGTCCAGCGGACGGTCACGGCCCGTGCGGAACGAGAGGAAGTTCTGCCTACTGGTTAGCTTCCATGTAGTCGGTCACCTTCAGCTTGCCTGAGATGATGTCGTCGCGCGCCTGGTCGAGGCGCCGGCGCATATCCGCCGTCAGCAAGTGCTCGTTGTACTCGTCGACAGCGTAACCGACGCCCTCCTCGGCCAAGCCGAGCACCTTGAAGCCAGCCTGCCACGTGCCCGCCATGGCGGTCTTCCAGGCATCGTAGATGGCGACGTCGACGCGCTTGGTCATCGAGGTCAGCATGGTCCCCGGATGAATGTAGTTCTGGTTGCTGTCGACACCGATCGCCAGCTTGCCGCTGTCCTTGGCCGCCTGGTACACCCCAACGCCAGTGCCGCCAGCTGCCGCGTATATGACATCGACGCCGCGATCGAATTGGCTGCGCGCCAGTTCGCCGCCCTTGGTCGGATCGTTCCACGCCGACGGCGTCGTGCCGGTCATGTTCTGGTAGACCCGAATGTCGGCATCGACGTACTTGGCGCCCTCTTCGTAACCGAGGGCAAACTTGCGAATGAGCGGAATGTCCATGCCCCCGATGAAGCCAACCTTGCCGGTCTTCGAGGCCATGGCGGCAGCCATGCCAACCAGGAACGAGCCCTCATGCTCCTTGAACACCACCGACTGGACGTTGGGCAGATCGACGACGCCGTCGATCAGTGTGAATTTGACGTTAGGGAACTCCATCGCCACCTTTTCGACCGCCGCGGCCTGCGCGTAGCCGATGCCGATGACGATGGTCGCCCCGCGCCGCGCCATATTGCGAATCGCCTGCTCGCGCTGCGAGGGATTGGTGACCTCGAACTCGCGATATTCGATCCCGGTCTCGGCCTTGAACCGCTCGGCACCGTCGAAGGCCGCCTGGTTGAACGACTTGTCGAATTTCCCGCCCATGTCGTAGACGACGGCCGGCAGGAAATCCTCGGCCCCCGCCGACGTCGCGAGCGGCGCCGCGCCAGCCGCTAGCATCGTTCCCACCGCCAGCATTGCTAATCCGAGCTTTCTCATGGAGCTACCTCCCCAAATGACTGTTATCGCGCACCGCACTCTAGCCGACCGTGCGCTCTCGTTCACCATATCAATCGCGCCGAATTCTCACCTCGCCGTCAGGCGTCGGCGAGAACGATGTCGCCCGCGACAACGGCGATCGACACGGCGGCAAGGCTCGTGCCAGCGCATGGCCCCTTGATGCACAAGCCGTTCTCGATGCGGAACTTGGCGCCATGCCCCGCGCAGCGGATCAGCGTCTTGTCACGGGTCAGGAACCGGCCCATCCAGTCCAGCGGCCCGCCGGTGTGCGGACAATCGTTGTGGTAAGCGACGAAAGCCTCGCCGTGCCGCAGGACGAAGATCTCGTAGCGCTGCCAATCGCGCCTGAATTCGAAGATCTCGGCCTCTCCGTCGCCGATCCGATCGGCGCGGCATAGAAAGTGGCCGACCGGGGGCAGCCAATCGGGCCGACTCAGATGCTCGTCTCGCTCATCTTGCACAGGCGCTTCCAGTCGGTGGCCGAGACCGGCACCACCGAGAGCCGCGACTGGCGCACCAGCCTGAAATCGGCGAAGGCCGGATCGGCTTTGATCTCGGTCAGATTGACCGGCCGCCCGACGGGCGTGACCGCCTCGACATCAACCATGCCGAAGCGCCCCGAGGAATCGGTGTGGTCGGGGTAGTATTCCCGCACCACTTTGACGATGCCGACGATCTCGCGGGCCTTGACCGAGTGGTAGAAGAAGCACAGATCGCCGTTTTTCATCGCCTTCATATTGGCGGAGGCCTGGAAATTGCGGACGCCATCCCAGTGCGCGCGCTTCTCGCGCACCTGGTCGTCCCACGACCAGGTGCCAGGCTCGGTCTTGAGTAGCCAGTAGGCCACCTCTCATGCCTCCGGATTGCCGCGACGCCACTGCCACGGCTTGATGATCACCGTGTCGAACAGCCGCGCCGCGCGATAGGGGTCGCCCATCGCAAAGGCCTCAGCTTCCTCCAGCGTCTCGCCCTCAAAAACGATCATGCTGCCGGTGGGGCTCGCGTTGTCGTCGCTGACCAGCGGCCCGGCGATCTTGACGCGCACGCCAGCTTTGTCGAGGTACTTGAGGTGATCCTCGCGGTAGTCGTCGCGTATCTTGCTCCGCCCCGGCTTGTCAAGGCCCATGATAACATAAAGCATGCGTACTCCCCGTTGGTGGCGAGAATTGAAGACCACCCAGCCGGCTCGTGTAAACCCCCGCCGCGCCTAAAGGCTCAAGTTGACAGCGATCGAGATGCGGTGGCCGTCGCCCCGGTAGGGCCTGACCGCGTGGCTGAGCCAGGAGGGAAACAGGACCACGAGGCCGGCGCGTGGGCGCAGTGTCTCGCTCGCACCCATCGCCTCGCCACCAGGCACGGCAAAACATAGGTTCGGCGCGTACATCGCCGGCGCGACCCCACGCGGGTCCTGGAACTCGAACTCGCCGCCGAGCGCGGGGTCGCGCGCGCTGCCGCCATCATCGATGTAGTAGGTAGCCGACCAGAACGAACCGGGGTGGGTGTGGAACTCGTTGCCCTGGCCGCAGCGGTTAACGTTGGCCCAAGCGTTCGCTCGCCACGGCGGCGTGACCGGCCGCCCCTGGCGATCGGCGGTCAGGCGGCTTGCGAGCGCCTCGATAGCCCGCACCAGATCGAGTGCCGCCGGGCCGCCCCATTCGGCCAGGTCCCATGTCGACTGCCAGCCGCCGAGGTTGCTGTGCTGGGTGCTCGGCTGGGCCGCGGCGCGCTCGACGATGAGCGGCCGCAGCGCCCCATTAAGGCGCTTGGCCGTCGGCAATTCGTGGGTCACGATGGGGGTAGCGAACGCGGCCCGGATGTCGACCCCGGCGCTCTGGTCACGGGCCATGGCGCACCCCTTTAGTTCGCCACCGCGACGGCGCGCGCCGAGTCGCTGGCGATAAAGGCTTGGAAGTTGGCACAAGCGCCGGCGCGATAGGCGCGCTCGTAGGCGGCGTTCAGCACTATCTTACGTTTCACCGCGCCGAACAGGCGGCGCCGCAGCGAGGCGCGCCGAAAGCCGAGCCCGTCGTCGTCGAGACGAGCCAGCACCCGGCGATAGGCCGCTGCGGCACGGCCCCCTGACTCGACGCCATGGGCGGCCGAGCCGACGCGCACGAAATAATCGCGGAGAGGCGCCTGCGTAGCCGGCATCCAGGCCACGCGATCGTACAAACGGGCGTTGAAGAGCACGTCCTCGGCGAATTCGATGTCCTCATCCCAACGTCCCGCCAGCTCGGCACGCACCACCGGCATCAGCGGCACCGAGGTGGCGAGGAAACGCGAAGCATCCAGGCGCAAGACTCCCGCGCCGCGATCAAATGCGGTCGTCAGCTCACGGCCGCTCGCCGCGTCGATCACCCTGACATTGTCGGTGGCCGCCCCGTGGGCGAGCGCGAGCGGCACCAGCGTGGCGAGCCGTTCGGGCAGGTAGGTGTCATCGGCATCGAGCGGTGCGATCAGCGCCCCGGTGGCAAGCGCCAACCCGACGTTGCGGGCGATCGACGGGCCGGCGGCAATACGGCCGGTAGTCGCGTGGCGGAGGCGGCGGTCGTCGATGCCCGCCGCCGCCAGGACCGCGCCGTAATCGCGGCGGTCGTCGGCGACCACGATCGCCCGCCAGTGCGGATAGGTCTGGGCAGTCAGGCTGTAAATCGCGCGCGCGATGGTCTCCTCGGCCTCGAACGCCGGGATAATGACCGACACCAGCGCCGTCATCGAACTCACCGTCGCCACCGCCGTTTCTCTCGGTCCATCGCCATGCCCATGGTGATTAGGCCTTGGCGCCGGCGCCCGGCGCTGGCGCCGCGTCGGGGTCGAGCGGCCAGCGCGCGCGGGGCGGCGCATCCAAGGAATCGACCATGCCGCGCCCCAGACGTTCGAGTCCCGCCCAGGCGATCATGGCGCCGTTGTCGGTACAGAGGGCGGCGGGTGGCGCATGCAAGGTGAAGCCGACATCGTCGGCCAATCGCGCCAGGCGATCGCGCAGGTAGCCATTAGCCGCGACGCCCCCGGCGACGACCAGCCGATCCGCGTCTTCATGCTCGGCACGGAAGCGCTCGGCCGCCCGCGCGGTTCGATCGACCAGCACGTCGCCAACCGCCACCTGAAAGGCCGCCGCGACATCGGCGATGTCTTGCTGGCCGAGCGGTTGCGCCAGCGATTCGACGACTCGCCAGACTGCGGTCTTGAGACCGGAAAAGGAAAAATGACAGCCCGGCCGCCCCCTCAGCGGACGCGGCAAGTCGAAACGGTCGGCCCGGCCACGGCGCGCGGCGGCCTCGACCGCCGGTCCGCCGGGGTAGCCAAGCCCGAGCATTTTGGCGGTCTTGTCGAAGGCCTCACCGACCGCGTCATCGATGGTGGTGCCGAGGCGGCGATAGTTGCCCACGTCCTTGACGATCAGCAACTGGCAGTGTCCGCCGCTAACCATAAGAAGGAGATATGGGAAGGCGATATCCTCGACCAGGCGGATACTCAGCGCATGGCCTTCGAGGTGGTTAACCGCGAGGAACGGCACACCGGCCACTGCGGCGATTGCCTTTCCGGTCACCAGACCAACCATTACCCCGCCGAGCAGGCCAGGGCCGGCGGTGGCGGCGATGGCGTCGAGGCGGCCAATGCCGACGCAGGCCTGGTCGAGAGCATCACGAATTAGAGAATCCAGGTGCTCGACATGAGCGCGCGCCGCGATCTCCGGTACAACGCCGCCGTAGGGCCGGTGCGCCTCCACCTGAGAGAGAACCCGGTTGGCGAGAATTGCGCGCTCGGCGGTGACCACGGCCGCCGCCGTCTCATCGCAGCTGGTCTCGATGCCGAGAACGATCATAGGGGCCCCGGTCCTTGCCCCCGATTCCACGTGCCCTCGGACGCTACTAGTCACCTGAGTTCCAGTATTAACGAGTGAGTTCCGCTATAAACAGTCTCAGCCCGTAACACCGCCACGCGGACCCCGCAAGCATGCGCGTCGCGACCGAGCACACGATCCGAATCGGCAGCCGGGGCAGCCCGCTGGCTCGCGCTCAGGCGGAGACAGTAAAGGCCCTGCTGCGCGCCGCCAATGGACTGCCCGCGGAGGACTGCGAAATCGTCATCATTCGGACCACCGGCGACGTCCAGCGCGACCGCCCGCTCGCCGACATCGGCGGCAAGAGGATGTTCACCAAGGAGATCGAAGAGGCGCTGCTGGCCGGAACCATCGATCTCGCCGTCCACTCGATGAAGGATGTACCGACAACATTGCCCGAAGGCCTGTCGATCGCCGCCGTGCTACCGCGAGAGGACCCGCGCGACGCTTTTGTCAGCCCGCGGGCCGAAGGGATCGACGCGTTGCCTGACGGCGCCGTGGTGGGCACCAGCTCGTTGCGCCGGGGAGCGCTGCTGCGGTGGCGGCGGCCCGACCTAAAGGTGGTGGCGTTTCGCGGCAACATCGACACCCGTCTCGACAAACTGGCGCGCGGCGAGGTCGACGCGACGTTGCTGGCGCAGGCCGGCCTCAACAGGCTCGGTCTCGATGATCAGCCGCGACGCGTGCTGACGCCCGACGAAATGTTGCCAGCGGTCGCCCAGGGCGCGGTTGGCATCGAATGCCGCGACGACGACGCAGCGACTCGTGCGCGGATCGCCGCGCTCGACGACGGCGACACGGCCATCCGAATCGGCGCAGAGCGCGCTCTGCTGGCCGCCCTCGATGGTTCGTGCCGCACGCCGATCGCGGCGTTAGCCATGATCGCCGACGGCGAGTTGTGGCTGCGCGGCAGCATCATACGGCCCGATGGGCGCGTGCGTCACGACGGCGAGCGTCGTGGCACGCCGACAGAGGCCGAGGACCTGGGCCGCGATCTTGGCGCGGATCTGCGCGCGCGGGGCGGGCCCGAGTTCTTCACGGTGGCCTAAATGCGGGTCCTGATTACCCGCCCGCAGCCGGAGGCCGGGCGTCTCGCCGACGAGCTCCGCGAGCGCGACATCGACTCGCTGATCGCGCCGATGCTGGTGGTTCGCGGCATCGACACGGTCCTTCCGGATCTTGGGGCGTTTCAAGCGCTATTCGTCACCAGCGCGCGCGGCCTTCACGCCTTCGCCGAAGCCACCGACGCCCGCGACATCGCGGTCTACGCGGTCGGCGGCGCTTCCGCCCGCGCCGCCATCGCTCGCGGTTTTCACGAAGTGGTGAACGCCGACGGCGATGTCGTCGCGCTGGTTGCCAAGGTCAAGAACCTGGTCGATCCGGCGGATGGTCCGCTGCTGCACCCGACTGGCGCCCACGTCGCCTTCGCCCCGGCCGGCGCCCTCGAAGCGGCGGGCTTCAAGCTCGAATCGGTCGTGCTCTACGAGGCGGTGGTGGCGGACGGGTTCACAGAGCCTGCGGCCGAGGCGATGCGCGCGGGATCGCTGGATGCGGTGCTCTTCTTCTCGCCGCGCACCGCCGAGACCTTCGTGCGGCTGGCTGTCGATGCCGATCTCGCGGCGAGCTGCGCGAACATTGACGCCCTGTGTCAAAGCCCGGCGATAGCGTTGGCGGCCGCCGCGCTGCCCTGGCGACGCATTCGCACCGCGACCCGCCCCGACCAAACGTCGCTGCTCGGACTGCTGGAGGCTGGGGCTGGGGCTGGGGCTGGGGCTGGGGCTGGGGCTGAGGCTGAGGCCGGGCCCTGGGCGAACGCCCAAAACCCCGCGCGAGCGCCCAATGACCAGCCCAACGTTGACGACCGTCCCCGCCGTCCGCCGGCGGCGGCGACCCCCGCCTCCCCGCCCGCGGCACCATCGCCGACGCCGCCAACAGCCGCCCCGCCGATCAACCAGTCGCGCCGCCCGGAGGGACGCAGGGCGCTCGTGGCGGCTCTACTCGCCGTCGCCTTCGCGGCCG
>Ga0315339_1000932_pt1 | contig 29853 bp, 27 predicted proteins | sample ASW17metaG_FD_204514 | JGI IMG/M metagenome (GOLD analysis project Ga0315339, IMG submission 204514) | Ammonia-oxidizing marine archaeal communities from Pacific Ocean, United States - ASW #17 | ecosystem: Environmental > Aquatic > Marine > Oceanic | place: USA: California | collected 2016-12-05 | reverse complement strand
AACCCGACCTCACTCAGCGACAATTGGCTGAGGAGTTGGGTATTAGCTTGGGTAAGACCCACTATCTGGTTAAGTCCCTGATTAATGTGGGCTGGGTCAAGCTGGATAACTTTCAGAAGTCTGATAACAAGTGGGGCTATGCCTACCTTCTCACGCCAATGGGCATCGCAGAGAAAGCCGCCATCACGGCTCGGTTCTTGGTGAGAAAGCAGCGGGAGTTCAGCGAGCTACAGGAAGAAATCGCCCGTTTGCAGGAAGAGGTTCGTCAGCAGCAATAGATGAAACAGAAATGAGAAAATACGATATTTATGGCATTGGCGCTGCACTGGTGGATACCGAGGTTGAGGTGTCAGATGATTTTCTGTCCAAGGCCAGTATCGATAAGGGCGTGATGACCCTGGTTGATGAGGCTCGCCAGGCTGAACTGCTGCGAGCTATTTCAGCTGAGAATGGTTCCATGCTCCGCAAGTGTGGTGGATCTGTCTGTAACTCGGTGGTAGGCGCCAGTAGTTTGGGCGCTAAAGCATTTTTTAGTGGCAAGGTGGCTGATGATGAGAATGGCCAGCTTTATATTGATGGCTTAAAAGAGGCAGATGTCGATTTTCATTCTGCAGGTCAGGAGTTAGGTATTACTGGCAAGTGCCTGGTGATGGTGACGGATGATGCTGAGCGAACCATGAACACATTTCTGGGTGCGAGCGAGGACTTGTCTGCACGCGAGATTGACCAACCCGCTCTGATAGATTCAGAGTGGTTCTATGTTGAGGGTTACTTAGTCACCGATGAGGCACGAACAGCCGTCACCAAAGCAGCGGTCGAGCTTGCTAAGGCCAATGGCGTTAAGGTTGCGATCAGCTTGTCAGACCCCTTTGTGGTGTCAGTCTTTGGTGATGCCCTGCGACAAGTGATTGGCGATGGGGTGGACCTGATCTTTTGTAATAAGGATGAGGCAATGGCCTTTACCGGTGCCGAGACCTTAGAGGCGGCATCAGAAGCCCTAAAGCAGTACACAAAGACCTTCGCCATCACCGCTGGCGCCGAGGGTGCCATTACCTTTGACGGGAGTTCTTTGGAGCAGTCGGCGGGTGTTAAAGCCGAGGCCATTGATACCAATGGTGCGGGGGATATGTTTGCAGGGGCCTTCCTGTATGCCATTACCTCGGGCAGGAGTTATGGCTGGGCGGCTGACTTGGCAAATGACTGCGCTGCAAAGGTTGTGGCGAGGTTTGGCCCTCGATTAGATCCTGTTGACTTTACGTTGGTTAAGCAAAGGTTTGGTATTTAGATTACCCTGTACTCACTACTTTAATGTTAAGAGTAAAAAGTGATGGTCGCTAACATAAAAAAAGCAGTCATTCCTGTCGCGGGTCTTGGTACGCGCATGCTGCCTGCAACAAAGGCTATTCCAAAAGAATTGTTACCTGTGTATGACCGACCTATTATTGAGCACGTGGTGAAGGAGGCGATCGCGGGCGGTGTTACTGAGATTATTTTTGTGACACGAAGTGGCAAAGAGGCGATCGAAAATCACTTTGACGCCCACTACGAGCTTGAGCACCGCCTAGAAAAAAAGGGTAAGGAAACGATCCTAGGAACAGTGAAGAATGTTGTCCCTGAGGGTATTAAGATCTCCTCGGTGAGGCAGAGTGATGCATTGGGCCTGGGTCACGCGGTTCTATGTGCAAAGCATTTATTAAATAACGAGCCTTTCGCGGTACTTCTGCCCGATGTTCTGGTCCTTGATCACGAGTCAAGGGACAACAACTATAGCTTCGCCCAGTTGGTGAAGGCCTGGGATGAGACGGGTGCGGGTCAGGTCATGGTTGAGCGGGTTAATCCCGAAGTGGTTGAGAGTTACGGCATTGCGGACCTTGGTGGAGTGATGCTTGAGCCGTTTAAAAGTGTCGCCCTAAAGGGCCTAGTTGAAAAGCCCTCCCCTGATCATGCCCCCTCCAATTTGGCGGTACTGGGTAGATATGTATTGCCTTCTAAGGTACTTGAGCTTCTTGAGGATACAGGGGCTGGTGTGGGTGGTGAGATCCAGCTGACCGATGCACTGGATGAGCTGCTTAAGCTTGAGGGCTTGAACGCCCTTGAGACGGATGCCGAGATCCATGACTGCGGCAATAAGCAGGGATTTTTAAGCGCAAACCTGGCGGTGGGTATGAGAGATGCCGACACCAAGTTGGCGATAAAAAAACTGTTTAAGTCAAACGGATGGTAGTGCTCTAACAATATGAACAGATTTTCGTGGACACTACTTATTGGAATGCTTCTAATGCTCTCAGGCATCAGTAGTGTGTCGAGGCTCTCTCAGGCTGCTATTATTTCTGGTTTTGATGGGTCTGTGGTGAGTAATGTTAACGCGCCTGATCGCTTGTTGTTTTTAGGGTTTATAGGTAGCCGTGTTGCGAGTGAGTTGATTCATCGCGGTGAGTCCACCGTAATTATTAAGGATGAAGATCGAAGTCTTGCGAATGACAAGATTAACAACAGAAAGCCTGGAGATGTAGTCAATTGAGCTCTGTGTCTGACAGTACTATAAGCCCTAACAATAGTCCGAGCAGAACGACGCTGATCAAGTACGTCGTTATGGCCCTCTTGGCTATTCTAACGTTCGGTTTAACAGGGCTCGGAGCCATTGTTGTGATGTTTGCCTTGTCTACCCTGAGGGCAGGAAGGGACTCAGCGGCGTCCCACGGCATCAGCTCTCAAAACTCCTCCCGCTTGGGTGGTGTTGCCATTGTGATCACCTTTATTCTGTTCCTTATTGGTATGGTGCTATTGAGCTCCTATACCCCTGGTGTAGTGCGTGATGTGACCTTCCTGCACCTCTGGTCCACGGTCTTTGTTTGTGTGATTTTGGGGGGCGTTGAGGATATCAAGGCTGATTTGTTAAGTCCGTACTTTCGGCTGGTGGTGAAGCTGCTAGTTTTCGGCTTTTTCCTTTGGACGACGCCGAATGTTATGCCCACATCTATAGGAGTGCCAGGGGTTGATTTCCTTCTCTCACTTTCTTGGGTTGCTTGGGGCCTCTGTACCTTGTTTTGTGTTGGCTTTATCAATGCCTTTAACATGGCGGACGGCGCCAACGGACTGATTCCGGGTATTGTCACCATCGCCTTTGGTGTATTTTTTCTAGAGTATGGCCGTCCTGCAGAGGGTATACTATTCTTTGTCTGCCTGATGTTTTTAATTTTTAATGTCGTATCGGGCTGGTTCTTTTTAGGTGATATGGGCAGTTATGGTCTTGGTGCCGCGATAGTCTGTTATGGGTTGTTGGGTGTGGCTGAGGGAGACTTTTCGGCCGGATTCATGGCGTGCCTTCTGTCCTACCCCTGTGTTGATTTTGTGGTGAGCGTTGTCCGCCGACTGCGCAAGGGCCTCTCACCGCTTCAGGCTGACAATGGCCACCTGCACAACCGGCTGTATCGTTTTTATGCCCAAAAATTTAAGTCACGTGTTACGCCTAACTCCTTAACAGGTTTGACTATCAGTGGTGCCTCATCAGGAGTCTGTCTGATAATTTACGCCCTTGGCTGGATCCCTGTTGAGAGCAATGCCTGGTTCGGTGTTTTTGGGCTGCAGTTTGCTGTATGCCTGATCACGCTGAGCCGACTAAGGTCCTCACAGATGGATGAGAGTGCGGCGATGAGCGGTGTGTCTGGTTAGTGATAAAGGCTATTATCGACTATTAGACTTGAAAGGCATGGATTTCTGGAGTTTCTGGAGTCTATAAAAGAAAAATCAATTAACATTAATGTTCCTACTATAAGAGCTTAATCATCGTGGCTGAACGAATAAAAATAACCGTAGTTGGATCGGGGTACGTGGGAATGTCACTCTCGGTCCTTTTGGCGCAGCACAACGATGTAACCGTGCTTGATATTGATGCGACAAGAGTCGCAAAGATTAACAGCAAGCAATCCACGGTTGCTGATACAGAGATCGAATCATTCTTAGCCGAAAAATCACTGTCCTTGACTGCTACATTGGATAAGCAAGCTGCATATGACGGTGCTAGCTTTATAGTTGTTGCAACGCCCACGAACTATGATTCAGACACAAACCGTTTTGATACTAGTTCAGTGGACGCTGTGGTTGAGGATGCGCTTAAGTTAAATGTTGATGCGTTGGTAGTGATTAAATCGACTATTCCAGTGGGTCATACGAAATCGCTTCAAGAAAAATTCGGAACTGACCGAGTTATCTTTTCGCCTGAGTTTTTGAGAGAAGGCCAAGCTCTTAAAGATAACCTCTACCCATCACGAATTATTGTGGGTAGCCAGTGTAAAGCCGGCGCGGAATTTGCTGGTTTGCTGCAACAGGGTGCTGAAAAGATAGATGTCGATACGCTTTTTATAAGATCTACAGAGGCGGAAGCGGTCAAGTTGTTTGCCAATACCTATCTTGCTATGAGGGTCTCATTTTTTAATGAGTTAGACTCCTATTCCCTCACTCATGAGCTAGATACCAAAAGTATTATCAATGGTGTGTGTTTGGATGAGCGGATAGGGAGTGGTTATAACAATCCCTCCTTTGGTTATGGTGGATATTGTCTTCCGAAGGATACGAAACAGTTGCTAGCGAATTATGAGCAAGTGCCTCAGACATTAATTGAAGCTATTGTCTCATCTAATACTACGCGTAAAGATTTTATTGCAAATGAAATTCTAAAGAGCAATCCAAAGGTTGTTGGTTTCTACCGCCTAGCGATGAAGGAGGGTAGTGATAATTTTAGGTCTTCAGCAGTTCAAGGCATCATGAAAAGGATCAAAGCTAAAGGAGTCGAAGTTCTTGTTTATGAACCAGCTTTACAAGAATTGGAGTTTTTTGGGTCAGAGGTTGTGAAAGATCTTAAGCAGTTCAAGTTAAGGTCTGGAATCATTGTTACGAATCGAAATTCGGCTGAATTAAATGACGGTTGTTCTAAGGTTTTTACACGGGATATTTTCGGAGAAAACTAGGTGATGAAAAAGGTTCTAGTCACGGGGTCAGCTGGATTTATCGGATTCCATCTGTCTAAAGCATTACTTAGTTTAGGGTTCGAGGTTGTAGGTGTTGATAATCTCAATAACTATTATGATCCTCAGTTAAAAATTAACCGGCTGGAGAATATTAATAAGTTTGTCGATGACAGTGGTCTAGGCGAATGCTACAGCTTTGTTAAGTTGGATATCAGTGACAATGTAGCGTTGAGTGGTCTATTCAAAGATCATAACTTTAACATCGTGATTAATCTTGCAGCCCAAGCCGGTGTTCGATATTCATTAGAAAACCCAAAGGCATATGTTGACTCGAACTTGGTTGGCTTTACAAATATTCTAGAACGTTGTCGTCATGCGGAAATAGATCACCTATTGTTTGCGTCTTCGAGCTCAGTCTACGGGATGAATAGCAAGCAGCCTTTTAGCACGAAGGATAATACTGATTACCCAATCAGTCTCTATGCTGCCACGAAAAAATCAAATGAGTTGCTGGCGCATTCCTATAGTCATCTATTTAATATTCCGTGTACGGGTTTAAGATTCTTTACGGTCTATGGCCCTTATGGTCGTCCCGATATGGCGTACTATAGTTTTACGAAAGCGATATCTGAGGGAACTCCCATTAACGTGTTCAATTCCGGAATCATGAAACGTGATTTCACTTATATAGATGACATTGTGGAAGGGATTTTAAGACTAATTGACCTCAAGCCAATGTCGCAGGGTAATGAAACCACTAATGCCAAGGCTCCCTTTAGGGTGTTAAATATTGGTAATAATAACCCTGTAACCCTGAGGCGTTTCATCGAGGCGATTGAGAAATCTGTGGGTAGGAAGGCGATTGAAAATTTACTTCCTATGCAAGCAGGGGACGTGCCCATTACATACGCAGATATTGAGCCTTTAACGGCGCTTTGTGGCTTCCACCCTAATACCTCTATAGAAGATGGTATTGGAAAATTTGTAGATTGGTATCGCAATAGCTAAATCTATTTCAATCGTGTTTAGTTATTTGTGACTATTTGATTTCAGTCGGAGTATTTCTTGCCTAAAATTTATTTATCCAATGGTATAGAGTTTAATAGTGTAGATGGCCAGACGATTCTAGATGCAGCTAGACAAAATAATACTGCTATTGAGCATAGCTGTCGAAACGGACGATGCGGTGTTTGTGTTGCGCCTCTTTTGGAGGGTGAAACTGATGCGGCAATAGACGAAGAATTTCTAGGTAAGAGTAAGGGTAAGGTTAAGGGTAAGACAGAGGGCGTTAATATTCTTACTTGCTGTAGAGTTGCAATCTCCGATATTTATCTGGATATTGAAGACCTTGGCATCATTGGGAGTCTTCCACTTCTCACGCTCCCATGCAGAATAGATAGTATAAAGAAATTAAATGATGATGTAGTCGGGATTGTTCTCCGGTTGCCCCCAGGAAGTGATTTCATGTTTTGTGCGGGCCAGTATATTGACTTAATACATGCTGGGATTAGGCGCAGCTATTCCATAGCCAATTCTCCTCGAACGGATGGGAAGTTAGAGCTTCAAGTCAAGAAAGTTCAGGGAGGTGTGATGAGCGATTATTTATTTGATCAGGCAGCTCAAAATGACCTTCTTAGGTTAGAAGGACCGCTTGGAACGTTTTCTTATCGAGAAGATGAGGCCGAAAATATAGTATTGCTAGCTACTGGAACCGGCATTGCTCCCATTAAAGCGATGTTGGAATATTTAAGTGAATTCAGGGTTAAAAAAAATATCTATGTTGTTTGGGGTGCGAGACGTCACGCTGATTTGTATTTAGATACAAGTACGACTGGCGCAAAGCATAAGTTTATTCCAGTTTTATCCCGCGAAAAACGAGAAGACATATTTTGTGGATATGTCCAAGATGCCGTTCTCGATCTAAGTCTAGATCTGAAAAACACTACTGTATATGCGTGTGGTTCGGAATTGATGATTCGGGATGCTCTAACGTTACTAGTTAAAAATGGACTTGTGCCAAGTCGATTTTACTCAGACGCATTTTTAAGCTCAAAATAAGGACATAAAATGAAAGCTGTTATTTTAGCCGGCGGTTTAGGTACGAGATTAAGTGAAGAAACTAATAGTCGCCCCAAGCCAATGGTGGAGATAGGAGGAAAGCCTATCTTATGGCACATTATGAAAATGTATTCATCGCACGGTATCAATGACTTTATAATATGTTGTGGCTATAAAGGCTATGTCATAAAGGAATACTTTGCTAATTATTTTTTGCATATGTCAGATGTTACTTTCGATATGGAACACAACAGTATGACTGTACATAATAAACGTGCTGAGTCGTGGAAAGTCACTTTAGTAGACACAGGAGACCGTTCCATGACGGGTGGCAGACTTCGTCGTGTTAAGGAATACCTTAAAGAAGATGATTCTTTTTGTTTCACATACGGTGATGGTGTTGGTGATATAGATATCACTAGCTCCATCATGTTTCATCACAAACATGGTAAAGAGGCAACATTGACTGCTACATATCCGCCTGGGCGCTTTGGCGCATTAGATTTAGTTGGCGGCGCAGTTCAAAATTTCAAAGAAAAACCAAAAGGTGATGGAGGAATGATTAATGGAGGCTTTTTTGTATTAAAGCCTTCAGTTATTGATTTGATTGAGTCAGATGAAACCACATGGGAGCAAGAGCCTCTAGCAACGCTTGCTGCGCGAGGTGAATTGATGGCGTTTGAGCATAACGGTTTCTGGCAGCCGATGGATACGCTTAGAGATAAAGTGCACTTAGAAGAATTATGGGCTGCAGGCAAAGCCCCATGGAAAATGTGGGAGGACTAGCAGTGAATCGAGAGTTTTGGAAAGGTAAAAAAGTATTTCTTACAGGACACACAGGCTTCAAGGGAGCTTGGTTAAGCTTATGGTTGCAAGATTGCGGCGCACTAATAGCTGGCTATGCATTAGCGCCAAATACAAAGCCGAATTTGTTCGATGCGGCATTAGTTGCTGATGGGATGCAATCAGTAATCGGTGATGTTAGGGATCTAGATAAGCTTACCAAGACCATGCGTCATTTTTCGCCAGAAATAGTTATTCATATGGCTGCGCAACCATTAGTTCGCCTTTCATATAAAAATCCGGTAGATACCTACAGTACCAATGTAATGGGAACAGTGAATCTTCTTGAGGCAGTTAGAAACACGGGGTCGGTCAAAGCGGTAGTTAATGTGACCACCGACAAATGTTATGAAAATAAAGAATGGATTTGGGGTTATCGTGAAGATGAACCTATGGGAGGGCATGATCCCTACAGTAATAGTAAAGGGTGCTCTGAGCTTGTAACTGCAGCATATAGAAGCTCATTTTTTAACTATTCAGGATCTGCAAAAATTGCCTCAGGTCGGGCGGGAAATGTTATTGGTGGTGGCGATTGGGCAGACGATCGGTTGATACCTGATATTTTCAAATCCTTTGAAAATAAAGAATCAGTTGTGGTTAGAAACCCATCCGCGACCAGGCCATGGCAACATGTTTTAGAGCCTTTATCAGGCTATTTGGTTTTGGCAGAGCGCCTATACCTTGACGGCGATGAATATGCCGAAGGTTGGAACTTTGGTCCTCACGACGACGACGTAAAGCCAGTCAGTGAAATTATTGAATACTTGGTCGAACGGTGGGGAGCTGGTGCAAGCTGGATCCATGACGAGTCTGAGCAGCCCCATGAAGCGCAACTATTAAAACTGGACATTTCTAAAGCAAAAAAGTTATTGGGATGGGCACCTAAATGGAGCCTATTTACAGCACTTAATAGTATTGTTGAGTGGCACAAAGAATGGCTTAATGGTGGTGATATAAAAGCAATAACACTCAAACAAATACATAAATTCGAAAATTTATTAGGTAAATATTAATGAGTAAAGAACAGTTAAGAGCTGAAATATCTGACTTAGTGGCGAAGTATGCAGCACTAGAATTTGCGGAAAAAATATTCGTTGGTGGTGAGACGGTAATCCCACCCTCAGGTAAAAAGCTGGGGGTCAAAGAATTACAGAACATGGTTGATGCATCATTAGATGGATGGCTCACCACGGGAAGATTCAATACGGCATTTGAGAAGAAACTAGCAGACTTCATTGGCATCAATCACTTGATCACAGTGAACTCAGGTTCGTCTGCTAATCTGGTTGCTTTCAGTACGCTAACATCACCGCGACTAGGTGATCGAGCAATCAAGAAAGGTGATGAAGTTATCGGTGTGGCCGCAGGGTTTCCAACTACGGTAAACCCCATTGTCCAGTTTGGTGCTGTTCCTGTATTTGTGGATGTAGAAATGGACACGCATAATATAAACGCAAACTTAATAGAAGCGGCGATAACGCCTAAGACAAAAGCTATTATGCTTGCCCATACTTTGGGCAATCCTTTTAACTGTGCAAAGGTCAAAGCAATCTGCGAAAAGTATGATCTTTGGTTGATCGAAGATTGTTGCGATGCTCTTGGTGCTACCTTTGATGGCCAAATGGTGGGAACCTGGGGTGATATTGCTACATTAAGTTTCTACCCTGCGCACCATATGACTATGGGCGAGGGAGGTGCAGTGTTTATGAATGATCCACTTCTTAAACTTATTGCAGAGTCTTTCAGGGATTGGGGGCGTGACTGCTACTGTGCACCTGGTGTTGATGACACTTGCGGTAAGCGATTTGGTCAACAATTGGGGACCTTACCTGACGGATATGACCATAAATATGTCTATTCGCACCTTGGGTATAATCTAAAGATTACGGATATGCAGGCCGCGTGCGGTTTAGCGCAGCTTGATAGTCTGGAGAGCTTTATTGCTAAGAGACGGGAGAATTTCAAATATTTCAGTGGTCGACTGTCTTCACTGTCAGAGTTTATCGAACTTGCTACGCCAACTGAAAATAGCAATCCTTCTTGGTTTGGATTTCCAGTAACAATTAAAGAATCTGCTGGGATAAAACGTTTGGATATCGTTAAATATCTTGATCAGTATAAAATTGGAACAAGATTACTGTTCGCAGGAAACTTAACTAACCAGCCATATTTTAAGGACATTGAGTATCGGATTGCTGGTTCACTTGAAAATACAGATAGAACTATGAATCAGACATTTTGGCTAGGTGTTCAACCAACATTGAGCGAAGAGCATTATGATTTTGTGGCGGGTAAGCTCGAAGAGTTTTTTGGCGTTAACTTTTGACACTAATGCCTACCATCCTGCTCACTGGCGCAACTGGTTTTCTTGGAAGTCATTTATTGGAGGCGTTATTAAACAGAGGTCATAAAGTTATTATTTTAAAACGATCAACTTCTGATTGTTGGAGGATCTCACGCTTATTAGATCAAGTGGTCAGCTATGACGTCGATCTACAGCCGTTGGAGCTGCCGTTTGAGCAACAGCCCATAGATATGGTAATTCATACAGCCTGTCATTATGGACGTAACGGAAGTGACCTAAATGAGATTGTTGAAACAAACCTAATGTTCGGTCTGCGGCTATTAGATTTATCTTTAGTATATAACACAGGCACGTTTATCAACACGGACACGCTATTAAATAAAAATTTAAATGTGTATTCCTTATCCAAAGGACAATTTGTAGAGTGGCTAAAACAAAGTTCCAACAATATTAGAGTCATTAATTTAAAGTTAGAGCACATGTATGGTGGCAAAGACGACATAGCTAAGCTTGCACCTTGGGTGCTTTCACAGTTAAAAGCTGATCAATCAGAAATAAAACTTACTAAAGGTGAGCAAGAGCGTGATTTTATTTATATTGATGACGTGGTTTCCGCTTATCTAATACTACTCGAACAATTGTCAGATCTATCAGGCTTTAATGAATTTGATGTGGGTACTGGCCAGTCAATTACAGTTAGATGTTTTATAGAGGAGCTTAAAAAAGCCTACGAGGTTGATTTTGGGATGTCGGACACCAAGCTTAGTTTTGGAGTAATTCCCTATCGCAAAGGCGAAATGATGGCGGTAGAGCTCAATAACCAACCGTTAATTGATTTAGGATGGTCAGTTAAATCACGATTACACGATGGGTTAAAAAAAGTTATAAGTCAGCTGAGCCAAGACTTAGTATGACCATGTATTTTTATTACACAGAGTTTTATTGTTCCCCCCTAAAGAGGGTTCTTTAAAGGAATCTGCATCTTAAATGTCATCTAAAAATTAATTAAATTAAATCTTATCGAAAATAGCTGCAAGGAGTATTTTATGGTTGTAGGTTACACATCAGGAGTGTTTGATTTGTTCCATATTGGACATTTAAATTTGTTAAAAAATTCAAAAGCACTTTGCGATAAATTAATTGTGGGCGTGACAACTGATGAATTGGTTTCATATAAGAATAAAAAATCTGTCATTGATCATGCTGAGAGAATGGAAATCGTTAGGAATATTAAACATGTAGACCTTGTAGTACCGCAATCCGACATGGATAAAATGAAAATGTGGAAGCGACTTCAATTTGACGTCATGTTTGTTGGGGATGATTGGTTTGAGAGCGAAAAATGGGAATCATACGATAAAGAATTTAAAAGTGTAGGAGTGAAAATTGTTTATTTCCCCTACACCGTAGGAACATCCTCCACTTTAATAAATAATATTTTAAAGAATACTAGACATGAAAATAAATAGTAAAATATTGTCTGTTGCCGGCTATGGTTCAACAGGCTCTAGTGCGGTGGTTAATTTCTTAGAAGAGTTCAATACATGCCATGTCATGGGTGGTGAATTTAGGCTAGTTCAAGACCCAGATGGCCTAGAAGAACTATGTTGTAACTTATCAAATTCCTGGGGGTGGAATAGATCGGACGCCTATATCCGGCGGTTTATTAAATACACCGACATTATTGGTCGACGTATTTCGCCTATAAAGTATGGAGAAAATCTCAATAAAGCGTTTAATTTCAATTTCTTCGAGCATAGAGACAAATTTATTGCAGACATTGTAGATACAAAGTGGACAGGCCATTGGTTTTATCATGATTACCATGAACGCAATTATTTAGAAGTGCTAATTGAGAATTTTAAAAGAAGTTTGTCATGGCATTTCGGGTTTTCACGGTTGTGGCTTAGGGAAAATACTAAGAAAAGCGCAATGTACTTTGTCAGATCAGATAAAGATGTATATAGTTCAGCTCGAAAATTTTTGAATGAATTATTTAACGAATTGGATATAGCCTCTGAATACCTTGTATTTGACCAGCTTATTTTGCCTTATCATAAAGAAAAGTTCGAACCATTGTTTCCAAATTTTAAACAAATAGTAGTGGATAGGGATCCTAGGGACGTCTATCTTGATGCCAAAAACTATAATGCATACCCCATTACTAAAAACATAGAATCTTTTATCTCATTTTATGAATCATCTAGGAAGGTCAATGCACCGACTAATAATGAATCTACCTTACTGATTCAATTTGAGGATCTGATTTGTAATTACAACTCAACGACCAATAAAATTGTTGATTTTCTTGGTATCGATGTTGCGAACCATACAAAACAATTAACTCGATTTGATCCTAAAATTTCTATAGCAAATACTAAGACCTGGCTGAAACCGGAAAATGCTTCCCATATTGGCGATATGGCTATTGTAAAAGATAGGCTTTCGAAGTGGTGCTATGAATATTAAAAATATTAAAAATATTAAAAATATCCTAGGAGAAGCCAATGTCCGTAGGTTTTATTATTTAATTCCACTAGATATTACTGCGTCTCTTTTAGAGATACTTAGCATTTCAATAATCATCCCTTTTGTGGTTGCTGTGTCGGATAAAGAGAGGGTCCTTGCTTCAAAATATGCCCCATTTATTAGTGATAAATTTGAGAGCTACAATGACTTTTTAATTACATTAGTGGTTATTCTGATTCTTGCCTCTCTAGCATCTATGTTGCTTTCTATTTTCTCAAACTCAAGAAAGATATCCTTAGCAAACAGAATCGGTCAAAACGTTAGTCAATTACAATATAAAAAATATTTATATGCCGAATACAAATTCCATTCCAATATTAATAAAACAGAACTTTCGAAAAATTTGATGGCGGAGGTAAATCGGTTCACCAACAACGTTCTGATTGCAATTGTTACTATGATATCGAAAGGATTCTTTCTTATTGTGGTTTTGGCATTCATGATGAATGTTAATGCTTTCGCTTCCATCACCATTATTTCTTCAGTGGTGGGGGTATATGTTTTGATTTATAAGGGCCTTAGAAATAGGTTGCTTAGCAATGGCCAACATATTTCAAAATCTATGACAAATCTGTACAGCTTTATTGCTGAATCACTTAATGGAATCAAAGAAACAAAATTTTATCAATTAGAGAATTACTATCTCGACAAGTATATCGAAGACTCAGACACTATTGCTAAAAAAACCGCTTCAAGCCAAATAATTTCTATTGTTCCAAAAAGCGTTATTGAGTTCATTATTTTCTCCACTCTGGTGACAATTTTAATTTATTTATATGGAAACGGAAACTTAACTGAGAATCTCCCGGTTATAACTTTTTTCTTATATACTGGATACAAAACGCTTCCTGCTGTCCAGCAAATTTATAACAGCAGCGCTTTGATTAGAGCGAACTATGAATCAGTAAATAGAATTTTAAAGTTCGATCATCTTATTAAAAATGATGACGAGTTTGAACAATTGATTGTCAGTACCAATTTAAGCTCAATATCAGTTAAAGATGTGGGCTTTAGGTATGGTAATCACAAAGTGTTATTTAAGGATTTTTCATTAAAGATATTTACCGCGAGTTTCGTAGCTATTATAGGAGAATCCGGCTCTGGTAAAAGCACACTCATTGATTTAATACTAAAGCTTAACCGTCCAGATTCCGGCGAGGTTCTAATAAATAATAGGGAGTATACCTACGGTGACGCTAGATCTATTTTTGCTTATGTTCCTCAGAATATTTATCTATCAGATTCAACACTCTTACACAACATAGCGCTAGGTGATGTTAACAAATGCGTCGACCATGAATTGGTAGAAAAGAGTTTTAAGTTAGCTGGGTTAAGTGGATTGATTCAAGATCTCCCTGAAGGTATCAATACAAAAATCGGTGAAAATGGTTCAGCACTGAGCGGGGGGCAACGAAAGCGCTTAGGACTAGCTAGAGCGTTCTATAGTCAGAAACCAGTTCTTATTTTGGATGAAGTCACTAGCGGACTCGATAGCGACACTGAGTCAAAGATCCTAAGTGATTTAAAGTTGATGTCTAAAAGCAAGTTAATAATTCTAGTGACGCACAATGTCCAAAATATTGATGTATTTGATAAGGTGGTAAACCTAAATCTGAGAAAAAGTGTCTAGATTGAAAAATAAAGTATTACTTATTAATGAGGGTTTGTCAGATAATTTCGGCGATCAGGTCATCAAGGAGTCAATGTCTTATTTGATAAACCGAATTGGGTGTGAGACTGAATTTCAAGACCTAACTAGACACAAAGCTAGTTATCATCATAGATATGATGTTGATGTTGATGTTGATGTTGATGTTGATGTTGATGTTGATGGTCGCGCAGTCAAAGCAACCTGGCTTTTACTGTTGAAGGGTTTTTTATGGAAGCTTTTGTGGGTTGCAAAAAATACAAAAAGAATCGCCCGTGCGGCATTAAATCAATATGAAGCGATAGTAATTGGCGGTGGTCAATTACTGCTTTCTAATGGGATATTTCCGTTAGCTCTTTTCGTATGGGTGTCACTACTAAAAATTAGAAACAAAAAAAATATCGTCTTATTTAGTGTTGGCTTGCAAGGGTCTTATGGGAAATTTCAGCGGATCATCTTTTCGTATATTTTTGAAAATGTTAGTTGTATTTATGTGAGGGATGAACTTTCTAAAGAAATATTACAACGAGTTTTTAATAAACATTCAATAGTGACTTACGACTCGGCGTTCATTTATAACAATGTTTATCAAGTTAAGAAAACGCCACCTAAATATCATTATCTTATCGGCATAGTCGATTATCGGGTTTATTGTCTTTACGAGAATAGTCGACCTTTAACGCGTCACGAATATTTCGAAACTTGGGTTGCACATATAGGAGAGAGTGCTGATTTTAGTAAAACTGCACTAATTTATGCGACAGTCGAAGATAGATCTGAATGCCTAAACTTCAAAAATTTCATAAAAAAGTATTATCATGTGGACTTAGATATTTTGGAAAATGTGAATCACTATCAATTCTTGGATAATTTAGCCCTTGGAGACACTATAGTCTCGGGGAGAATGCATTCTTTGATCTTGGGTCTAGTGTCGCATAAGCGGATATTACCTTACGTCATCTCGGAAAAAATTGAGTTCTTTTTGGAAGCTCTAGAACGGGAGTCTGATCTGGAGAGTATTCAAACTATCGTTTACGCTGATTTTGAGAAGATGATTTCGCAAGTGTCTCAATGTTAATTAGCTCCGCTGCTGCAATAATACTTGGGTGTGAAAACTCGGATGATTAGAATTTCACCGCTAGTTATGAACCTCATTTATGTGCTGATCGTCTATATCGCGTTTGAAGAGTTTTTTCTAAAATGGTTTCCTGTCTCCGATAGTATTTATGAAAACCTGCTTGTAACAAGTGACGTTTTTCTACTTGTAATTTTTTTGCTTTATGCTGCCTCAGGTGCCATTAATTTTAAGTCATCGGTATCGAATTTTATCTTGATGATTTTCATATTTATTTCAGTTATTTCATTTTTGTTAGGTCAGGCAAGTTTGCCGGCGTATTTTGTGAAAATGTGGGTTTTACTGAGGTATATTTTCCTATACTTCATCGTTATAAATATTAACATCAACAAAACGAGCCTAGACCGTTTTTACACAATTCTTTTCCTTTGTTTTGCTGCCCATTTATTTATTGGTTGTCTGCAGTTTTTAGACATCTCTTTCATAAATGTTTTTTTTGAGGCTAGAGAGGGCGCCTCTAAGATTATTCTTACAGAAGATACTATAAAAGGTACCTTCAAATTTGGTGTTTTCTACGGATTTTTCATCCTGGTGTCATTTGTATTACTAAGTGGGAGGATCAAGAAAACTCACTGGCGGGTTTTAATCTATTTGTTGGCTCTAATGTTTGGCTATTTTAGCGGATCACGTATGGTGTTTTTAGGGTTAGTAGGATTTATCCTTTTCACGCATTATAGAAAGAACAAACTCATTATTGGCACTTCAGCTGGTCTTGTTTGTCTTGTTATCTATACAAGCGTTGATTTTACAAGCATAGGTGACATTGGATCCATGCTAGGGCTTTTTACGTTAGATTTCTGGATGGCTTCTCTATCTTCGGGACGTTTAGGTATTTTCAATATTGTTCCAATGTTCTTTGACTCGGATCTCAAAACGATACTATTTGGGTTCTCATATGATGGGGCAGGGATCACATCTTTTCTCTATAGGGACTACGACAACTTGTCAGCAATATTGCAAAACAATGCCATTATAGGTATCGAGGACGTCTATTGGGTCTCATTTCTATACTACTTTGGCATTTTTGGTATTGTGATCTTTGGAGGCTTTGTTGTTAATGTTTTATTCCGGATGAAGCGTATCGCAAAGATTGCTTCGACATGGGAGCATTATTCCGATATTAAGGCAGTGACTTATTTAATGTTTTTCGCTATTTTATGCGCGTTTGTGAACCAGATATTTTTCATAAAAACATTTTCATTCTATTTTTGGCTCTTTGCCGCTCTTGCTACTCATCCAGTAAGATTCGTTAAGTCATGAAAATTGCACACATTTATTACAGTTTGGGTTATGGAGGGATCGAAACTCTCATTTTAAATGTATCAAATTGGCAAGTTAAGAATGGCCATGATGTTAGCATCATACTTGTGAACGAGAATTACGAGAGCGATCTAATTAGTTTACTTGATGAGCGTGTAAAAATTATTAAGCTCAATCGAAAACCAAACACTAGTCCAATGTTCGCTGTTCTAAAGTTGAATTTTACGTTGATAAAAAGTCAATTCGATATACTGCATACCCATGCTGCTGAGTTAGGCAGAGTAATATTGCCGGTTTTTAACTTTAGTAAAGTATTACATGTCCATTCTACAGTTGGGATCACCAACGCTAAAGTCCCACAGTATCGTAAATGTATTGCTATTTCTGAGGTAGTTAGAGACGTTCTTGCATCAAAATACGGCGTTAAAAGTAAGGTGATTTATAATGGTATTGATTTTCATCGGTTTAAACGGAGAAAGTTAACAGCTGTTTCTAATAAAATTATTTCAGTTGGATCGCTTAATACTGAAATTAAAAATCAAGATGGAATGATCCGTCAATTTTCACAGATTGTGGACAGAGTTTCCTCGGAATTACACATTGTAGGCGATGGTCCTGACTACGAGAAACTTAAAACTCTGATTAAAGAATTAGGTTTGAGTGAGCGAGTCTTTCTTCTTGGCAATAAGAGTCAATGTTGGTTGCAGGAAAACTTGTGTGATTACGACCTTTTTTTACAGGTGAGTCATAATGAAGGATTGGGTATCGCTGCAATAGAAGCCGCAGCATCTTGTGTTCCGCTGCTTTTGAGCGCGGCTGATGGCCATATTGAGATTTCTAATAATGGTGAAAGATGTCAGTTGTTTGATCCTTATTTAGATGATGCAATGGCCGAAGGCATCATCAGTTTCTATCAAAATTCTGATAAGTATTTTAGTCAGGCTGTAGAGCATTATGGCAGTTTTGAATCGAAGTTCGACTTTGAGTTATACAATGAAAAAATTCTGAGTTTATATCTCTCAAATTACTAACTTTGCTAATTCATAATTAGCTATTAGGATCAAATATGTGTGGAATTACTGGCAAGTTATTTTTTGATGGGCAAAAGGATGTTGATCCCTATGAGTTAAAAAGGATGACTGACTCTATTTTGCATCGAGGTCCTGATGATGAAGGACATTATATTGATGACAATGTTGGTCTAGGCTTTAGAAGATTAAGTATCATTGATGTCAGTCACGGCCATCAGCCTCTTAGTAATAATAATAAAACAATATGGATTACCTTTAATGGTGAGATCTACAATTTTAAAGAGCTGAGAGCTGAACTAATTGCTAGAAATTATGTGTTTCGAACAAATAGTGATACTGAGGTTATCGTTAATCTTTATGAGGAGTTTGGAGAGCAGTGCGTTGATCACCTAAGGGGGATGTTTGCTTTTGTAATATGGGATCAACGGAATAAAAAATTATTTGGGGCAAGAGATCACCTTGGCGTAAAGCCATTTTACTACTATGTTGATAAGTACCAATTTGTTTGGGGTTCTGAAATAAAGGCTATTAAAGCGGCTGAAGCGGTAAGCACTAGGATCAGTATTAAGTCTCTTGATCAATATTTAGCTTACGGACATATGTTAAAGAGTGAGTCTATTTACCAAGAAATCCATAAGCTTCAACCAGGTACGTCTTTTACAATTGAGCCTCTAAAGAGCCCCGAAGTTCGATTTTATCAGTTTTGGACGATGGAGAATAAACCGGATGACTCCAAGAGTCACTCTGAATTTAAGGATGAGTTAAGATGTGAATTAGAGCAATCTGTGAAATTACAAATGATTAGTGATGTGCCCATAGGCGCATTTTTAAGTGGAGGTGTCGACTCGAGCTCTATTGTTGCAATGATGAGTAAAATTAGTGAAAGGCCTATTAAGACCTTCTCGATTGGGTTTAAAGAGCCGGAGTTTGATGAAACAAAATATGCTCAAATGGTGGCGAAGAAATACGGCACAGAACACCATGAAATGATCATTGAGCCGGAGTCCATAGATTTACTATCGGATCTTGTGAACTTATTTGACGAACCCTTTGCAGATAGTTCGGCTGTTCCTATGTATTATCTTTCTAAATTTTCTCGAGAGCATGTGACTGTTGCTTTGTCAGGCGATGGTGGGGATGAGCTGTTTGCTGGTTATAGTAGATATCAGAACATGCTTAGGTTACATAACAGACCATTTAACAATAAATTGTTTAATGAAGCTGCATCATTTGTTCATAAATTGACTCCAGATTATTTAGAGCTTAAAAAGTGGTCTTATTATTTCGGTATTGATAGTAATAATATTGGTGCTGTTATGGGTATTTTTAAGCCATATGAGAGGAGGCGACTATATAAAGACTGGGTCATCGGTGAACTGGACGATTATGAGAGTGAAGCTGACAAAGTGCATTTATCAGCCTCTTTTTCCGGAGATTTTATTTCACGTATGCAACAGTTGGATCTCAGCACGTATCTGGTTGATGATGTCTTAACAAAAGTTGATAGAACTTCAATGGCCAATTCTTTGGAAGTAAGAGTTCCTATTTTGGACCACAAGGTTGTCGAGTTTTCGTCTACTATTCCATCAAGCATGAAAATCAATAAGATGGATCAAAAAATAATTTTTAAAGATGCTATGAAAGACGCGCTTCCGCAAGAGATTATAACTCATAAGAAACAGGGATTTTCAGTCCCAATGTCCATGTGGTTTAGAGAGAGTTTGAAAGATTATCTTTCGGATACACTCCTTTCCTCCGACGCAAAAATCAATGATTATTTTTGTAAAGATGCAGTCAGAGAAATTGTTTCGAATCATAATAAAGGTTTCAGGGATTATAGTTCGAAGATATGGGCGCTACTGTTTTTAGAAGAATGGTTACAGAAAAATTGATCCCCAATACCTTTTAGTGGTGGTTTGAAGTTATGAGTATTTGTTTCTTAGTAGTGACGCATAAAGAATATCAGATTCCTGATGATCCTATGTATCTTCCAGTACAGTCAGGAAGTGCCCTTTATCCTGACCTGGGTTACCAAAGGGACGATCAAGGTCAAAATATTTCTCATAAGAATGGCGCCTACAATATTATGTGTGCCAAGTTCTGGGCTTGGAAAAATCTGACAGCAGACTATGTCGGAATAGTACATTACAGAAGGCATTTTTCTAATAAAAAATGGGCTACTAAGAAATTTGAAAATGTTCTTACTTCGATTGAGGCGGAAAAAATATTTCAAGAAGTTGATGTCATTGTGTCGCCCAAAAGGTATTACCCCTTCTTCACCATAAAATCACATTACATTTATACAAAGGCCGGTTACAAAGAGATACACCAGAGGGACTTTCAGGTCTTGAGGGATGTTATTGCTGAACTGCACGGAGATTATCTGGAGTATTTTGATCGTTCAATGGCAAGGTGTTGGTACCATAGTGGTAGCCTTTTCGCGATGAAGAGACCTTTATATAACGATTATTGTGAGTTTATATTCTCGATTGGCGACGAGGTTGAAAGAAGGTTAGTTGCCGAGCGACCAGATTTGTCGCGATATATTGCTTCTGTAACTGAGTTATTGTTGGATGTTTGGCTGGATAAAAATAACCATAGTTTTAAAGAGATTGGACTGATTGATTTTGAAAGGCCTAATTTTTTCTGGAAGCTATTTTTATTTTTGAGGCGTACTTTTACCGGATATTACAAAGGCACCTAAAGTTAGAGTATTCATTTAGTTGCTTCTTTTAGTAGTGTGTTAGATCAAAAACTTCAGCTCAACCTTATCATCGATCCAAAATTTAATTTTAGTAAACGTTTCTTTAGAGCGGCACCATATTATGTTGTACATCAAAAAACTATTGAGATTTATTCTAGCGAAAGTACGTGGAAAGACCGTATTTAAGCAAGAGCTTTTGCTTATAAAAGCGCTAAAAGAGAAAGGGATTAACCGAAATGGCTTAAAGATTGAATGTGATCATGATCTAGGTTTGAACTATGTTAACGGGATTGAGTTCGGGATTAAATATCCTGATAGCTTTTTTTTTAGAGCTGTTGAATTGACCTCTAAATCTAAGAAGGTAGATTTTTACTTTAACGGTTATGTTAATAAAAGTGGTGGAAGGGATATTTTACTGGAGCCTTTTCGTTCGTTGCCCAGAAGCTCCATCATTGCATCTAGTGAGGGAAGAGCTGATAAAACAAAGGACATTTTTAATTTGGACTACTTTGAATCGCTTGCTCAAGCCAAATTTGGACTGTGTCCTCACCAGCTTGACTGGCCTGGCTCGAAGGAGCATTTGTGGACTTATAGATTCATCGAGGCCTGCTTTGTCGGGTGTATTCCTGTTTCTTTTCGTGCTACCCCTCTCGGAGAGAATTTTACGAAAGACTATTACTATGTGTACGATGATGAAGTTTTAGATAACTTTAGTTCGACTGTCGTTAAGTATGGTTATAAAGAGGGCTTGGCTAATCAAGCTCTGGCTAAGAAACAGTTTTGTTTCACTGATGCTGAAATTGAAAGGATTATTTTGACGTTATGAATGTGGGGTACTGATGATCGTTAAGTCCCTTTTTAACAACTGATTTTTTAGGAAAGATATGTGCGGAATATTGGGAAGTATACGCTTCAAAGATAACTTTGACTTTAATGTAGGTCAATTTAGAGATGCTTTGCAGTTGCAAAAGCATCGCGGTCCTGATGACTACGATGTTGTGGAAGGTGAAAAATTTATATTTGGACACCAAAGGTTAAGTATCATAGATCTTAGCTCTCACGCCAAGCAGCCTATGGTGTCAAATTGTGGCAAATATACTTTAGTATTCAATGGTGAAATCTATAATTATAAAGAGATCAGGCAGGAGCTGCTGGATAAGGGGTATAAATTCAATACTGAAAGTGACTCTGAAGTATTGTTGAATAGTTACATTGAATACGGGATCGAGTGTATAGGTTTATTCATCGGGATGTTTGCGTTTGCAATAGATGATCAGGTATCCGATACCACTTATATTGTAAGAGACCGGATGGGAATCAAACCTCTGTATTTCCATAGGAGCAATGACGGTTTTATTTTTTCATCTGAAATCAAGTCCATTCTAAGTTTACAAAAAGATCACCAGCAGAAGCTAAATGTTGATGCTCTATCTTCATATCTTTCGTTTAGGTACCCAATACTAAATGACACGTTTTTCGAGGGAATTGAATCACTAGCTCCTGCGCATTACATCAAGCTCACTTCATCGAATATTGAGTTTAGTGAATATTGGAATATTGCTCATCATTTTCAGAAACAAAAAGATGATAAAGGTGAGGACTTTTATATTTCAGAAATACGTAAACTTTTAGACTCTGCGGTTGAATATAGAATGATTTCAGATGTGCCGATTGGCTCGTTTTTATCCGGCGGTGTAGATAGTAGTGTCATTACGGCAATAATGTCTAAGCACTCTAGTGAGACTGTCAAAACGTTTACTATTGGATTTGATAATGACGGTTATAACGAGTTCGAGTACGCCAAATTAATAGCGGATAGATACAAGACTAGCCATAAAGAGATTACTCTATCTGGTGAAAATTATATTGGCACGATGGAGAGGTTAATTAATTATAAGGATGCGCCGTTATCTGTTCCAAATGAAGTTCCCTTATATTTGATGTCTATGGAGTTGAAAAAGTCTATTACAGTCGTGCTTTCTGGAGAAGGGGCTGATGAGATATTTGGTGGCTATGGTAGGATCTTCAGATCACCTTATGACTATGAGCGCATAAAAAATATAGATAGTTTGGATTTGTCCGAAATAGAAAAAGATGAATTATGTAGGGCATTTATTAAAAAATATGTTAGTTCTTCATTTGAATCTGAGGTTGACCATTTTATAGATATTTATAGCTACACATCCTTTCTTGATAAGGAGAAGCTGCTCAACAAGAAAATTGATTTAAATCGGATCGAGACCAAATTTGTTGATAAATTCATTTCGTATTTTGACGAACTAGATGATGAGTCTTACTACAATAAGATGATGTATACCTTCGAAAAGATACATATTGTGGGGTTATTGCATAGAGTTGACACTACTACAATGGCGGCCTCAGTGGAGGCGAGAGTGCCGTTTTTGGACCACAGACTAGTTGAGTTTGCGGCTAGCATCCCCATTAAATATAAACTAAAGTGGAACAGTGAAGAGGATAGAAATAGATCGAGATTAATGATGAGCGACGAAATATCCGAAACTTATGACTGTCCAAAGTACATACTCAAAAAGGCGTATGAGAATATTATTCCCAACGAAGTATTATATAGAAAGAAAGTGGGATTTCCGGTACCCCTAAACGATTGGCTTGGTGGTGATTTTAATGAATATGCAAAAACTGTATTGCTGAGTGAGAAAGCGGCGAGCAGGAATCTTTATAATATGGAAACCCTGACAAAAATGCTTAGTGATGAAGGAACATTTTCTAGTCATAGCTCTGCAATGAAAATATGGATGTTGATTAATGTTGAATTGTTTATGAAAAACAGCTTTGATAAAAACACCCAAGATTAAGCGCTTAAAATGGAATTAATTACGGCGTTATCGGTGTAATTGTGACCCACCACTAACTGTGAAGCTTCAAGTCTAAATTCAGGGCTGAAAGTCGGCCTTGTACGTTTTTCATTGGTACACCTAATTGATCCGAGATGATCATAACATCTCTTGTTAGGTGGCCAACTTCTCTTTACCACAACAGATATAAGCATAAACAATTAAAGGACTTTTAAATGAATAAAGCTCATGTTAAATATTTGATATGCCCCGAGTGTAATGATCCTTTAAACTTGATTTACAATGAGCTCTGTGAGGGGGATCGCATAGAATCAGGGGCATTAAGGTGCTCTAAATGCAATATAGACTATCCCATTATTCGGTCTATCCCACGCTTTGTTGATTTAGAGAACTATGCTAGTGGTTTTGGTTTTCAATGGATAAAACACTCAAAAACTCAATATGATAGTTTTAGTGGTGCAAACCTGTCTGAGAAGCGGTTTTTTGAAGAGACCAAATGGGCGCGCGAGCTAAACGGCGAAGTTATTTTAGAGGTTGGCAGTGGTTCAGGGCGATTTACTGAACAAGCGGCCTCAACTGGAGCAATGGTTGTCTCGATGGATTACAGTATTGCCGTAGAGGCAAATTTTGCGTCTAACGGACATAAAGATAATGTGCTCATCGTTCAAGGGGATATATATAACATGCCCTTTAAAAAAGAGTTTTTTGATAAGTTGTTTTGTATTGGTGTTCTACAGCACACTCCGGACGTAAAAAAAGCCTTTTATAAATTACCGCTCTATCTAAAGAGCAGAGGTAGTATTGTTGTAGATTGTTACAAAAAATATCCTGCATATATTCAAATATTTTTAACCAAATACTGGATCAGACCAATAACAAAACGAATCAGGCCTGAATTACTGTATAAAATAACTAGCACTTATGTGAAGTTAATGTGGCCATTGTCTAAAATTATAAGGATCCTCCCTTATGGTAGAAATATAAATTGGCTGTTGTTTGTAGCTGATTACAAAGGAATGTTTGATCTTGAAGATAAGATGTTAAGACAATGGGCAGTTCTAGATACCTTTGATATGTTATCGCCTGCCTACGATTATCCGCAAAGCATTGATACAATTGAAAAATGGTTTAAAGATAATGATCTAACTAATATTGATATTCATTATGGATATAATGGAATCGAAGCTCGAGCATTGAGATTATAAGTAATACTTTGGGCCTAACTAAAATGTTGCTTAGGAATATCAAAACACAATCTCTAGTTTAATTAGGTTAGTCGCTTTTATATGAGAATCTTATTTATACACACCAGAGGTTACCATTCCTCGGGCCCTGAGACCTATTTAGACAATATGTCACGTATTCTAAAAATAGAGAATATTAGCTATGATCTGTTTTGCTTAGATTACAGCCAAAACAATTTCGAATATGTGCTCCCGGATATGCCAAAGCCGATAGGCGCAGCAGATGTGTACAGGTATAGCGACCAAAAATTATCATTGCGTGATAAGGTCAGGGTCTTGGTAGGGTCTTGTTTTAGATTGGGCGTATTTTCCAGATTGGATAAGGTGCTCAGTGAAAAACAATATGATCAGATAATTGTCTTGCAGTATTTCCTGAAGCTGTCTCCTGCTGTGTTTCTAGCGGCCAAGAAAAACTCGGTCAAGGTGACGTTTAGACAAAGCGATTTTGGTCTTATCTGTGCCCGCAACACTTTCTATCGAGACGGGGCTGTTTGTATCCTGTGTACTAAAAACCAGTTGAATATGGTGGCTAACAGGTGCGGTGGCGGCCTAATATCCTCGGCTCTTCTGTATATTACTTATAAAGTAAATCACCTGTTGATTAGGTACGCGAACCCTACAATAGTTTGGACAAATCGTAATTCTTTCAATATTGGCCGTAAGGCTAAGGTATTGATAGGGCTGGAACATACCTTGAACTACACCCCTGTAGGTATAATTGCTTCTGACAAAGTACTAACAGATAAAATTTATGATTTCGGATGTATCGGTCGTCTGTCCGTCGACAAAGGTGTTGATTTTTTACTTGAGCAGTTGTTGCGGATGCCAAAACTTGATTTTAACTTTATTTTTGTCGGTGAAGTTGATGCTGAGTTGATTGAGCTTGTGGAGTTAGTAAAAGCTAAGCATCCAGAGCAAACGGTTTTTATCGACAAGGTTCCAAAGATATCGGTTGCTGGATATATGGATAGCTGTCGTTATTTGGTGTTTATGAGCAGCTGGTTTGATAACTTACCGAATTCGTTAATTGAGGCTTATTCCAGAGGAATTCCCTGTATTCTGCCGGATTTTGGTTGTTTTTCTGAGTTTATCCCATCTCAATTTCCACGCTTAGGTTACCTCAAGAGCGGTGACCTTCCTTTTGTTGAGTTTGCTGATATAGGTAAAGATGAGTATATGCATATGTCTGAGTCAGTAAGATTTATTTCTGATACTAAGTTTTCAAATGACCAACATTTGAGGGTGATTTTCAATGAAACTAAAATTAGTTAGCTGGCTTTCTAAGGTGTCTGGTAGGCCCACTATAGATTTGCAATACACATACTATGCGTTAGCGGTTATTTTTATTGGTTATGCGTTTAAGTTAGTCCGGTTCCATCTGCATAGACCTTTTCTACTGCGCTCTCCGTTAATTGGTTTTATTGGGCCTGGCTCGAAAATTCATTATGGACGGTATTTTTCAATTGGCGCCAGTGCAAATATTGGCGCCCAGGTGGTTATCCGCTGCCTTAGTAAAAAGGGAGTGGTGGTTGGTGATAACTTCACAATACGCGACTCATCAAAAATTGATTGCATAGGTGTGCTCTCAGAGCCGTCTGAAGGGCTCTCTATAGGGAATCACGTAGGTATATCAGAGAATTGCTTTATTCAAGTTAGGGCCTTTTTGGAGATTGGTGACGATGTTATTATTGGCCCCAATTCCACGATCATCACTGAGAATCATAGGTTCGATGACCCAGAAATAGCCATTAGACTGCAGGGGACTGAGAGAAAGGGTGTTGTGATTGGTAAGAACGTCTGGATTGGTGCTGGGTGTACGGTTCTAGACGGCGTAAATATTGGTGATAATGCGATAATAGCGGCTGGCGCTGTTGTTGTTAGTGACGTTCCACCTTATACAATTTTTGGCGGGATTCCGGCAAAATTAATTAAAAGGAGAGATAGTAAGTGAAGATATTTATGGCAGGTGTGGGCGGTATGCTTGGTGAGGCTTTTTACCAGGTATTCACCGAGAAAGGTTATGAAATACAATGCTCTGATATTGATGTTAATGAATCATGGCTTCAGCACTTAGATTTTAGAAATTATGATGCTTATAGATCTGCGGTGATTAAGTTTAACCCTGATTACATCTTCCATATCGGTGCTTATACGAGCTTAGAGTTTTGTGAACTCAATCCATTAGATACTTACTCTACGAATACATTAAGCGTCGAGCATGCGGTGACACTCGCGAATGAGTTGGATATACCGATGCTTTATATTTCGACAGCCGGTATTTTTGATGGCGAAAAGCCTCTCTATGATGATTGGGATTTGCCTAACCCACTAGGCGTATATGCAAGATCTAAATTTATGGGCGAGCGTTATGTTGTGGAGAATGCTAGGCGTTACTATATCTGCCGAGCCGGTTGGATGATGGGTGGCGGCCCAGGAAAAGACAAAAAATATATCTCTAAAATTATGAATCAGGTTAAGAGCGGTGTTAGTGTTCTTAATGTGGTGGACGATCGTGATGGAACACCGACCTATACTTTAGATTTTGCGGCAACCTGTGAGGCGCTAGTAAGAACAGATTATTACGGTTTATATAATATGGTCTGTACGGGGCAAACCAGTCGTCTTGAAGTTACTGCAGAGATTCTTTCGGTTCTTGGTCTGTCTGATGATATCGAGATTAAGTCTGTTACCTCAGATTTTTTTAAGGAAGAGTATTTCGCCGCGAGACCTGTGTCAGAAAGACTTATCAACACAAAGCTAGGGCTGCGTAATTTAGATCTTATGCGAGACTGGAAACTGTGCGTTAAAGAATATTTGGATGCTCGTTATAGTAATTATTTATGACTATAAAAGTAAATATAGTGGGTTCTCATGGGCTTTATGCTAGTTATGGTGGCTGGGATCAGTTGGTCATAAATCTTGCTGAGCGCAAGGATGAACGGGTACGCTATCTAATATTTAATCCAAAAGAAACCGCGGTTAATAATCAACTACCTAATGTGTCGGTCAAACAGCTGCCTCTTTCTGGTAGTGGTGGTCAAGGATTTATCTTTGATGCTGTATCTCTTTTTCTAAGCTTTTCAGCTGACGCAGTTTTAATGCTGGGTATGAAGGCAATGCCAGTCGCTGTAATGTTGAAAATATTCAGACCCAAGCTCAAGTTGATTGTGAATATTGGCGGCATTGAATGGGAACGTCCCCAGTTTAATCCGCTTTTCAAGTTTTACCTGCGGTTTTGTTTCTATTTAGCCAAGAAAGTGTCGACTCAGATGGTAATTGATAACAAATATTATCAAGAGTTGTTTGATGGCGGCGATATTGTAAAGGTTAAGACAATCTCTTACGGGGGAACAATCGATAATAGTTTGCAGATGGCTGATGTCATCGACGAGTTTAATTTTGTCGATTCGGATTACTACTTATCTATCAGTCGCTCCATTCGAGATAACAAAATGGAAGAGCTATGCTCTCTGTTTAGTAACTGTCCTGATAAGAAATTGGTTCTTATATCCAATTTTAGTAATTCTGAGTATGGCCGTGATGTGCTCGCCAAGTACAAGGGATATCCGAATATAGAGCTAATTGATGGCCTGTATGATAAGCCTAAGCTGGATCTGGTAAGACGTAATTGTAAAGCCTATATACACACTCATACTTTGTGCGGCAGTTCGCCTTCATTAATTGAAATGATAGTGTGTAGAGTGCCTATCTACTCTATAGATGTGATTCAAAATCGCCATACATTGGCTGATCAAGGATTCTATTTTTCTGGCTTTGATGAACTTCAAACATTGCTAGAGGATGATCTGTTACCGAATTCACCGTCTCTTGATTTCTCATCTCAATATAATTGGCAGACTGTTGTAGGTGAATATGAAGGATTACTTCTTTAGGCCTTTGTTGGTAAGTACCTAAAACACTAGATCGAGTACGGATTGTTAGTACTTTGTCTGCTGACATCATCTTGGCTGTCGTAGCTGCCTATTACAAACTAAGAGTGCATTTAAGTATGAATATTTTAGTTACCGGATGTAATGGTTTTGTGGGTTCAGCATTAATCGATGACTTGGATAGTATTTCAGATATTGTTGTCACCGGTGTGTGCAGGGATAAAAAATATAGTGCTAACAGTGATAAGAAAGTACTTTACATTAGTGACTTAGCGTTATTGGCTGATCAACATACTATTTTGCAATCAACGGATGTCCTTATTCATACGGCCGGTAAGGCGCATGTTATGGAAAAGAATGACAGCGATGATGAGCAAGTTTATTTTCACGTTAACACCCATGTGACCATAGAGTTGGCAAGAATGGCAGCGAGCTACGGGGTTAAGAGATTTATTTACCTTAGCTCAACCAAAGTTTTTGGTGATCCAGTCCCTCCAGCTGTCTGTTTTAACTCGGTGTCGCCCACCAATCCGACTGATGTATATGGCGAATCTAAGCTTCAAGCCGAGCTTGAGCTTACATCTATAGCAAAGGAGACCGGCCTAGAGGTCGTAATAATTCGACCACCTCTCGTTTATGGTCAGGGTGTGAAAGGAAATATGGCAATGCTTGCTAAATTAGTCAGGAGTAATCTGCCACTTCCTTTTAGGGCTATTTCAACTAATAGACGCAGTATGGTCTCGCTAGCAAATTTGATTGATCTGGTAAGGCATTGTCTCATCAACCCCGATGCCATTGGGCAGACTTTTTTGGTAAGTGATGATCATGACCTATCTACCTTCGAGATCATTTGTTTATTGAAAAGATATCTTGGCAGTAAATCCATAGTTTTTTCAGTACCTAAATACATTCTTTATGCAATCGGTTGTGTTACCGGTTCTACTAGTAAAATTAATAGGTTAGTTGAGTCTTCTGTGGTGGATATAGAGCACACCAAAACGACTCTTAATTGGAGCCCTCCGCAGAGTGTCGAGGAAGCATTTAAAAACATGGTCAAGTAGATAACGTTTAATAGCACATCAATATGGATAGATTATGAAAATTCTTATTACAGGTGGGGCTGGTTTTATTGGTTCAGCGCTAGTGAGACATATAATTGATAGCACTGAGCACAGTGTTATCAATCTGGATTGCTTAACCTATGCTGGCAACAAGGAGTCCCTTGCGAATTGTGAATCTAGTGAGCGCTACTCGTTTGAATTGGCGGATATTTGCTCAAATAAAGCGGTTCGAGATGTTTTCAGACGACACTGCCCAGATATAGTAATGCATTTGGCCGCTGAGTCACATGTCGATAGGTCTATTGATGGCCCAACAGAATTCATGCAGACCAATATTATTGGTA
>Ga0315339_1000931_pt1 | contig 29875 bp, 49 predicted proteins | sample ASW17metaG_FD_204514 | JGI IMG/M metagenome (GOLD analysis project Ga0315339, IMG submission 204514) | Ammonia-oxidizing marine archaeal communities from Pacific Ocean, United States - ASW #17 | ecosystem: Environmental > Aquatic > Marine > Oceanic | place: USA: California | collected 2016-12-05 | reverse complement strand
TCCGATGAAAATACCGCAAATCACAGAATCGATATTGTGAAAGAATTAAATGATGTAACCGATGGACTCTCATATTTGAAGGGCAGAATCAACGGCAAGGCTTAACGACTCTAAATATAACACCAGAATACGCCTGAAGCCTCCATATTCGCCGAATACGGGGGTTTTTTGCTTTTATTAGAGATAACATCGACCGGAAAGCGATACGGCTTTATTCGGTGGATTATTTTTTAAAAAAAACCTTGTTATTGTTATTGAAATGATCGAGATTCCACCATGCTTAAATCGATTCAATCAAACAATTCACCGGGACATTCTCACAACAGACTTCCGTCTGTGGTCGATTTAAGCGTTGACTCTTGTCCCGGTATCATTTTAAAGAGGAATAATAAAATGAAACACACAAAAGGTGAATGGGTTTCCTTTGAAATAGAAAAAACAGGCGAGTTCGCAATATTTAGTTTAAATACTTTTATTGCACAGACTCAAAACCCGATGGTAAATGAAGAACCAACCAAATCAGAAAAACGATCCAACGCAAAACTAATGGCATCAGCACCCGAAATGCTTGAATTGTTGAAAGATATTCTCGCAGAGGTTCGTCCGGAAATCAGTCGTGTTAATGAAGCAGCGGGACATACAATCTTTAATCCAGTTGCGACAGAAACAATAGATATGGCGAAAGAATTAATCGCCAAAGCAGAAGGCAAATAACCCAATGCAAAGAGGAACAAAATATAACCGTCTTGGGGCAAATTCCTCGCCTATTGCCGAATCTTCGGTCAAGGCGGTTTCATTAAAGAGGAATAAAACAATGAAACAAGAAAAAATAGACGCAATACGACAAGCGGTTCACCTGGTTGAGGAAGCCTGCCAATTAGTGGATAGCACAATGGATGATCAAGCCTATGATGAAGGCCAGTACGAAGCATACGGGAAATATGGATTTAATCAGCTGCTTGGAAATGGCAATCCTTACGATGGTAGTCTTTTTACTTTAATTGAAAAATTGGAAGGGCAGGATAATGACTGATCAAACCTATAATGGATGGACGAATTGGGAAACCTGGAATTTCAAATTATGGATTGACAATGATGAGGGATCATACAAAATGGTTATAGAAATGGCGGAAGATGTTAATGGTCGGGAAAATGCCAAGACTGATCTTTCTAAGGAATTAGAATCCTGGGCTTTGGATTGTAGGAATGATTATTTAATGAAAATTAAAACTGGTTTCTTTGCTGATGTCTGTAATTCAGCAATCAAGGAAATCAATTTTCATGAAATTGCAGAATCATATCTATCGGAGGTTAAATCATGAGCAGAACAGGTGAATATTTTTTAGAAATGGCAGAACGAAATAACTGGATCGAAGCGGACAAATATTACGAAGAATTAAAAAACGATCAATACGTATGCCTGCATAAAACTGTCATAATGACAAAGCTAAACGATGAATCAATCTTGGTTTGTGAGGATTGCGGCGAGGATGTGACGGAGGAAATAATTGGCTAAAGTTATATACAGAGCCATCATCGAATACAATATACCTTCCGGCGATACGAAGGATAAAAATGTCGTGGAGTTTTCCATCGATGAATTGGCTGATGAAATTGTCAAGGCGGGTGATAGGTGGACCGTAAACCACGCTCACAAATGTTATCCGCCATTGAAAGATGGTAAATATAAAAAGGTGGTATCGGTTACGGATGATGTACGAACCGCCGTTGAACTTAAACGAGAGGAATTAATATGAATATATGCGATCACCATTTCTTTGGATTGATTATATTTTTTGCGGTTGTAATTGTCGGAATTATTTCAGTAATAAAGGAGGAAAAGTAAAATGCCTGTAATGATACACAATAAAGAATACCATACCGTTGCGGAGCGAATACATCTGCTAAACGGTCTGCTCGGAAAACAAGAAAAAGAATATTCACTAAACACCGAATTGATTAGTTGGGAAAATGGCGTGGTAATTATGAAGGCGATTTTAACAATAATCACCGGCGAATCTGTTTTAACCTATACCGGCCACGCATACGAAATAGAAGGCTCAAGTCAGATTAATAAAACGAGTGCTTTAGAGAACGCAGAAACTTCGGCGATCGGCCGCGCGTTAAGTGCTGCCGGATATGGCGGCGGGGATGAATATGCTTCTGCCAATGAAGTCGAAAACGCGATCCATAAGCAAAAGCCATTAATGACCGGTCCCCAGGAAAAGAAAATTCGGGAGTTAATCAAATCCCATCATCTAACCGATACACAACGAATATCAGCTGAAGGATGGCTATCAGACCCGCAAGGACACTCCAAAGAATCCGCAACGGCAACAATCGATATGCTTACTCAAATAATAGAAAAAGCGAATGGATTGGAGAAATAAAGAATGGTACGATCTAATTCAAAGATTCGCAAACGCTCAAAATCTGATGGGATGGAAAAAGACGATTCGCATCAAACAGAGACTTTTCGGGGATCGTCCGAAGCTGAATCATTTATTGGTAGCACAACTTCGGCGACTATTAAACGAATTAGAAAAGGTTTGGCGCGACTCACAAAAAGAGATAAAAGATGATCGAAAAGCTGAATAACACCGTGAAGAATATTGCGAACCTATTCCTCGAAATAGAAGATATAAAGAACGGTGCAATCGTTGATCCAAAGACCGGGATTATTTTAAAGGATGATAGCGGCAACACTATTTTTTATAAAGATTCTTGTAAATTCAAAAGGGATAACCATAAATTGAGAGAGCAATAATGAACACCACATACCATAAATCCAAGCCTTATGAAGCATAGAATTTTTTATTTTTACCCACCGTTTAATGGCGGACCATCAGTAATGATCGTTCCAGAAGATCAAGTTGAATTTAACAATGGTCATTTCACTAAAACTATTCGCCGATATGAAGCAAAGAATTGGAGCGTAGAAGAAAAAAAACCAAAAGAGGAACACAATGAAGAATCACAGATACATCCCCAAACAGGCAAACCAGTTTGATCGGTTCATATACGGATTTATGAAGCTATTCGCTTTGTTTATGCTATTCCAAATTTTCCGGGCGATTGCTAACGGTTGGATTTAGTGGCAAAGCGATTCACAGATACCGGCAAATGGAAGAAGAAATGGATCCGCGAATTGAGTCCAGAGATGAAATTATTCTGGTTCTATTTATTGGACAACTGTGATCACGCCGGAATATGGGAAGTGGATATTGAATTGGCAGCGTTTCAAATAGAGGTTGAACTTGATGAATCGGAAATACTAAATACGTTTAATCGCAAGATCGTTGCCTTCAAACCTGGCAAGTGGTTTGTTCCGAAATTTATCGTTTATCAATATGGAGAATTAAACAAATCAAACAGAGCGCATTTATCTGTTATTAAAATTTTAACAAAATATAAGCTATATAAGGGGCTTAATGAAGTTGAACAAGGGGCTTATAAAAGTCTGGAAGGAGCTAAAGACAAAGACAAAGACAAAATCAAAGAGTTGGATAAGGTTAAAGACAAAGACAAAAAGAGCAAAGAGTCTCAATTATTAACAATCGGAATACAGCTTGTTGAATTACAAAAGGATGATCAGTTTAAAAACAGGAATGTTAAAAAAGAATTTGAGGATTTTAAGGATTATCTTTTGGCAAACAACAAAAGGTATAGCAACTATGCCGCCGCATTTCGCAGATGGTTAAGGAACGACAATTATCGCAAAACAGAAGATGCGCCTGTAAAAAAAGAAGATATAATTATTGCCTGTCCTAATGGGCATGGAAAACGAAAATCGAAAAAAGGAGTGATTGCCGTATGTCCAGAATGTCGCGAAAGTTTAAGGCCGATAGAAGAAATACAGTTGGAAAGGGGGATAGCATAACGATTCTTGAAGCAATCGCATCGGGACACGATACAAACACAACCGGATTGCCAAAGGTTTATTCAAGTAAAGCCGAAACAACCCGGAACATGAATATTGATATGTTAATGCTTGTCTGCACTGATTGTTCAAGGGTCTGGCAACGCCCCATATCTGGCGGAGAAAGGAATAGTTTTTATTACTATGAAGATTTCCCAACCATAGGTAAAAAAAGAAAGAAGTGTCCAGAATGCACAAAAAAGAAGTAGATGAATTAGATCGCCGTTGGATCAATGCAATTATTGATGGACGGCCAGAACCAGAGATAAGAAAGCGTAAAAAAGAATACATAAAAGCATCGGAGAAATATGCCGAAGAAACCAACCCGAAAAACATTAGTCCGCAATCTTGATAAAGCCGTTTCACAATATATCAGAAACCGGGACGGATATTGCGTTCAATGCGGAACTACGGAACGCCTCAATAATGGTCATATCTTCACACGGAAAAACTATTCAACCAGGTGGGACATATCCGATGACGGCAATTGCCACACACAATGTTGGCCGTGTAATTATTCACATGGCTCCGATCAATGGCCTTACTTCAAATGGTACATCGATAAATTCGGACAGGATAAATTTGACGCATTACGAAGGCGGCACAAGACAATCCGCAAATTTAAAAACTTCGATCTTGAAGAATTGTTAGATGAAATTAAATCACATTGTTAGGTTATTAAATGACGAATTTTGATTCAAAGAAATGGCTTGATGAAAAAGCAGACGAATTACCAAAAAAAGAAGGTATCAATTTGGCCGAATGGTCTAACGATCCAATAGCCATATCATACGGTGGAGGGACCAATTCAACCGCGATGCTTATTGGATTATATGAAAAAGAATTGAAAGTGGATTTGATTCTTTTCTCCGATACCGGAGGAGAAAGACCGGACACTTATGTTTTTATTGATATATTCAACAAGTGGCTGATTGAACATGAAATGCCAGAAATTATTTTTGTAAAACATCCAAAAGAGACTCTCGAAGAAAACTGTATTAGAAATAAATATCTTCCTTCGTTAGCGTATGGATATAAAAGTTGTTCGGATCATTTTAAACTTCGACCCCAATGGAAATATAAGAAAAAAAGGTTTGAAGCCGAACTTAAAAATGGACAAAGGATTGCTGAATATGTCGGTTTTGATGCGGGGGAGTTTCACCGAATGAAATTTTTTGAAACAAAACAACGCCACACAGAATATCCTTTGGTTTATTGGGGGTGGGATAGAGATAAGTGCGTGGAAAAAATTAGAGAACACGGATTGCCACAACCAAAAAAATCAGCTTGTTTTTTCTGTCCGGCAATGAAAAAAAATGAAGTAAAGCAACTTGCAAAAGTATTCCCAGAATTAGCGGAGAGGGCAATAAAGATGGAAGAAAATGCCGAATTGACATCGATTAAAGGGCTTGGAAGAAATTATGCTTGGAAAGACTTAATAAACGCTGACGAACAACAAGAATCTTTATTTGATGAATCTGGTATTGAATTAATTTGTGATTGTTACGATGGGGAATGAAATAAAAAATGATTAGACAGGAGACACTGTTTGATATAAAGCCAAAGGAAAATGATGGTGTGTTGGAAACGACTGAAATTGAATATATACAACTTGCCTTCGCTGATGATAAAAAAATTGAATTTATAAGAATGTTAGAAAGATTATGTGATATTTCCAATTATGAATTCCATCAAGATTTTTTATTCGATTTGATTAAGGAGAAATACAATGAAAAAAATAATCGCTGAATATCATTTAACCGAACAAGAAACAAAAAAATTAGAAGGGTCATTTCTTGGCGAAAACGACTTTGATACGCTAATTGATTTTGATTGTGATTGTTATACTTCAACAGGCCAACCGTTGTTGTTTTTCAGGAAAAATCACATAGAACCAGAAATCTTAAAAACTGCTTATATAAATATGATTGGCGCGGCGGGACCAACTTCGAATCGCGGTCCGGCTTCCGGCGGTGAAAGAAAAAACGCATTGTTATCATCTGGAAAAAAATCCAGGTCCACAATTACTTACTTGCCGGGAACAGATCAACCGTTGTCAATAAACAGTGGAATTGCGGGCTATTTCGATAGAAATGCACGTTTAGATTTTTGCAGAACAACGGCCTTTACAAAAAAACATTTGAATAAATTTAAAAAAGCAATGCCATTATTTAAAGCGGTGGATAATTCCTTCAAGAATATCGTCCCAGAACGCCATGAAAAACAACTTGAGATGGCAAAGGCAACACATCCAAATTATATTATAGAAGGAACGGCTTTTACAACTATAACAATTAATAAAAATTATAGAGCAGCCGTACATACCGATGCCGGTGACTTTGAAGAAGGTTTCGGGAATTTAGTTGTATATTTAGAAAACGTGGAACCAGTCTATTTAATTTTACCGAGATTTAGAATTGCCGTTAATTTGGCAAAAAATGATTTGTTGTTAATGGATGTCCATCAACATCATGGAAATAGCGAGATAAAAAAAACAACTCATGATGGGATAAGGTTGTCTTTTGTTATGTATTATAGGAAAAATATGTATAAATGTTTAAGTCCTTCTGAAGAATTAAAAAGGATACAAAGGAATCAAAGATTAATAGCAAAAAAATATGCGGGGATAATATAATGCCATTTATGTACAGAGAAAACACAACGGATGAAAAAGTAATCGATGAGATTTTGAACAGGAAGGCCTACAAGAAAAAGAATATTAATTTTGATGCCGAACCAGGAGACGTATGGTTAGACGGCGGCGCACAGATAGGAATTTTTGCAGAATATGCAGCAAAAAAAGGATCAAAAAAAATTTATTGCTTTGAACCAGAAAAATCAAACTTTGAACTCCTGGAAAAAAATACAAATTATTTAAAGAAAAAATATGATGTCGAAATAATCAACGATAAAAGAGCAATAACCCAAAGCGATGGAAAAGCGTTATTACACATCGCACCGAACACCTGGCGACATGCGATAAACACGCATTATAAAAAAGAATTAAAAAAACAATCAATTGATTGCGTTGCGTTCGATAATATTTTACAAATTTATAGCGATATAAACGCTATTAAATTGGATATTGAAGGTTCTGAATTAGAAATACTTGAAAACGAACATGATTTTAGAAATATAAAAAAACTGGTATTTGAATATTCATTCACAAAAAATAGAAAAATGGATGATTTTTTTCATTGTATTGAAATATTAAAAAAGCATTTTGAAATAAAGATACAAAACAGTTTTCATAACCAAAAACATAAAGGCGAAAAAGGTCTGTGGGGCGGATTTATAGATCAGATAATTTTTTGTAAAAAACATGATTGAAATTACTTTAAACGAAATAGAAATTAGACTTGCGAAATGTGTTGGAAAAAAACGCCATGAACTCGCAAGGAAAAAAGGTAGACCAAATCTTCGCGTTGGCAGTCAAAGCGATTATGAAACCGATTTAAATGGTGCTGCCGGTGAAATTGCATTTTGTAAAGCAATGAACGTATATCCTAATCTTATGGTTGGAGAAATTGATGAATACGATGCGGATATACCCGAAGGAACAGTGGATGTAAAAACAACAAAATACAGAAACGGTCGTCTGTTGGCAGTCCGTTCAAAAAAAATGAGACAAGCCGATCTTTATGCTTTGTTAACAGGAAAGATACCTCATTTTAGATTTATAGGAATGGCGAAAGGATCGGAATTGTTCAAAGACGAAAATATTAAAGATTTGGGACGCGGACCGGGTTATGTCTTGGATCAATCAGAATTAACCACATACCAGAGAGAAAACAATGAAAGCGATTTGTCCGAAGTGTAACTCTACATTCTCAATTAAACATGGCGTTAGATTTTCAAATTCGTTAGAACGAAACCTACAAAGATACAAGTGTAATAGTTGCGGGCGGAGGTTTTCGGTTCCGATGGATTCGCCACAAACCGATTTACCTAAAATCCTCCTGTTTGATATTGAAACTGCATTGATGGAAGTATATGTCTGGGGACTTTATAAGCAATTCATCCCCCACACGAATATAATTAAAGACGAAAATGGTGAAGAAAAGTCGTGGTTCTGTTTATCCTGGGCGGCGAAGTGGCTATATGATGACACGATCTTATCCGATATTGTTACTCCAGACGAATCAATAGCAAGAGATGATAGCCGTATTTTAAAGTCCATCTGGAAGCTGCTTGATGAAGCGGATATTGTTATCGGTCATAATGGTGATAGATTCGATATAAGGAAATTGAACGCTCGATTTATTGATAACGAAATGAACCCGCCGTCACCGTTTAGGACCGTTGATACGCTGAAGGTGGCAAGAAGGGAATTTGCCTTTGTTTCATATAAGCAAGACTTCCTCACCAAACACTTCAAACTTCCACAGAAATTATCGACAGAATTTAAGTTGTGGGTTGATTGTATGGCCGGGGATCAAAAAAGACTCGATGAAATGGCTGAATATAACCGCCACGATGTAATGGGATTGGAGCAAGTATATTTAAAACTCCGGCCTTATATCAAGAATCATCCGAATCTGGGTGTATTGATGGAGATGGATGTTTGCCCGAATTGCGGATGCGAACACCTGGACGAAACAGAAGCCACATATTTTACTTCGGCTAATCAATTCCCGGTGTATAGATGCCAGGGATGTAAAACACCATATATCCGGCATAAGAAAAACTCCAATTATGCCCAAACTAATATGAGAAGCGTAGCAAAATGAAGGTGGATAAACTTTACCCGAAGGTATGCAAACAAGGTTCATGCCTTACCAGGGCTGACTATGAATTTACAGATATAAGGGATGGAGAAACGATTACGCTTGCTTATGCCTGTTCAAAGCACGTTGAGAATGTAAGGGAATTATTAGAAGATATTTACAAATTGAAACTTGAGGTCAAAAGTGCATAACCACGATCTTTTCGTATGTTGACTATAGAAAAGAGTCGATTGTTTGGCCGGAGAATGCTGCCGTGACCTCAAAGAATTAGAAAGCGAATATGCCAAATAAAAAAGCAAAACAAAGAAAACGGATCAAGATAATCAAGCGAAAAGAAATCGCAGAATACAAATCAAAGAAACGAAGGGAAAGAAAAGATGCCAGAAAAACAGTACATCAACAAGTGCAAGATAGTTGAAAAGACGTTTGACGATGGCGGGAGCCTACTAAATGTCGCCTTAAACGTGGATGAATTGGTCGAGATCGCCGAACCGAATGGATGGGTGAACCTTACCATAGCTAAACGCCGGGAGCCGTCTGAAAAAGGCGCGACACATTATGCTTATAAAAATGAGTTCAAACCTAAAACGAATGATGGGTTGCCGTTCTGATGGATTGGATCGTCAAATTATCTGGATCGGTCTTATGTCTGGGGATGGGAATGGCGTTGTTTGCCTTTGGATTGGTGATGTTAAGTGCTTTTTGCCATGAAATTTATGATAGGTATTTTAAATAATGGATCAAGGCTATAATTTAGAAGCGGCGGAACAAACTGAAAAAGCGATCAAAAGATTAAACGTTTTCAAATTAGCCGTAGAATATTTATATCATAAGGATCAATACGATTCCGATGAAATGAATTTTGCAAAGGATACCGAATCTGCATGGCCGCAACTATCTGATTTACAGAGAGATATAGTATATATGCACACAATACAGGGGTTCTCATTTTCGGGGATCGCCGATCTCAAGGGCATGTCCCCGCAAGCGGCATCTCAAGCCTTCCATCGCGCCTGCAAACACTTCCAGACCGTTTAAATCACCACAATAGGGTAGAGGGGTGTCTCATTGCCCTACCCGCATTTCTGGCAAATCAGACAAATGACAGGCGGTAAACAGGAATAATGGGCGTACCTCTATCGCGATAGATGATACGATACGACTTCAAATGCAATCATTGTTTGTGGGTCTGGGAAACTCTCCGACCTATGGACGATGAATCAGACGAACAATGTCCGAAGTGCGACTCATTTCGTACGGATAAAGTAATATCACAAATATCATTCATACTCAAAGGCACGGGATTCCACGATACCGATTATGGTAAATATGGACCAAAGTGAAGGCGTTGCATTAAACGTGGAGTTGGTTGGTATTAAGAATCTCAAGATGACACACACCTGGAGACTCGAATTTGACGTATATGAGATTGATTCTCACAAAGTAAAAGATTTAATGGACAAGATAGATACGCCTTTAGTAATGGCGTTGGTTGATAACGATGGCTGAAGCGACGGCAAATCGACGGTCTAATGGACAATTTACCAAAGGAAATTCGGCGGGAGTGCAGTTCGAACCGGGTAATAACGCCAATCCAAATGGTAGGCACGGATCAATGTCAGACTTATTCAAAGAACTTGCTGAAGCAGAAGATGGTAAAGGCAAGACGAGGAAAGAAAAGATTCTAAATAAAGTATTAAGTATGGCAGAGAATGGATCGCTAAAGGCTGCCGAAATATATATGAACCGAGTGGAAGGCAAGCCGAGAGAGTACGTGGAGCAACGCATTCGGAAAGATGAAATTGTAATTGAGTGATCTTTCGTATAAAAAAAGACAAGATGCTCAAACATCAACGGCGATTCTGGGATATGCCAAATCGAATTGTCCTATTGATTGGCGGGTACGGATCGGGCAAGACTTATATCGGGGCATTGAAATCCCTGTACATGAGTTATTTGAACAGTCCTGTACCGGGAATGTACGTGTCGCCTTCACATCAATTAGCCACCAAGACGATCATTATAACGCTGAAGGAATTATGTAATCGTGCCGGGATTGATTATACATACAATCAGCAACGAAGCGAGTTCATCTTCCATAATTGGGGCGGCAAACTATGGCTTGGATCCGGAGATAAACCAGATTCATTGCGTGGTCCGAATATTGGATGGGCGGTTATAGATGAACCATTCATACAAAAGCGTGAGGTATTTGAACAGATGATCGCCCGTGTACGTCATCCAGAAGCGAAGAAGTCGCAGATATTTCTTACCGGAACACCGGAGCAGCTTAACTGGGGATTCACATTAGCTAACGATCCCGACCTTGATATAGGTATTATACAGGCTTCCACGTTAGACAATCCATATCTTCCCGACGATTATAAGCAGAGTCTTTTACAGGCTTATTCAGAAGAACAGATCGAAGCCTATGTGCATGGTAAGTTTGTCAATCTAACACAAGGGCGAGTATATAAAGATTTCGACAGGGAGAAGCACGTCATTGAACGGTTAGACCTAAAGAGCAAAGAATTGCCCATTGGAATCTCGATGGATTTCAACGTGGATGCAATGAGTTCAGAGATATTCTATATAGGTCCCAATTGGATACACGTATTCGATGAAGTAAGACTAAAGAACGCGAACACTTATGATATGGTTGAGGAGTTGGTAAAGCGATACCCGGAAGCCAAGATATTTCCCGATAGTTCCGGATCGGCCAGAAAATCTTCGGCAGTCGCATCAGATCATCAAATCATTAGGGATCACCCTGGTTATAGTATATCCGCACCAAAGGCAAACCCGCCCGTTAAAGAGCGTGTAAACTCCGTGAACAAACTGATACGTGACGGCAACTTCTCTTGTGAGAACTGCCCGAATCTAATCATGGACTTTGAACGCAACGTATGGTATGGAAACGATATAGATAAGCGCGACAGCACCCAATCTCATGCGAGCGATGCAATCGGGTACGGGATTAATAGATTGTTCCCGGCAAGGCGTAGAATTATGGAGAGTGTTAAATGGTAGCTTTCTTAATCGGAGTATCATTGACGTTCAACGCCTTCTTCATTGGCTTATGGATTTATGGGCTTCACATTGATAGGAAGATTAAAAGGGAAGCAAAAGGTTTAATAAATAACACTCACAAAATGAGTTCTGATATGTATAAGAATTGGATGTTTGAAGCATGATGACAGTAAACGACGTAGTCCTCCCGAATCATTCCGAGCAGATCGTACTTGAATCCATACGCCGTGCGCAAAAAGGATTTGAAGAAAAAGAAAATGCAGAGCGTGAAACCGCTTTGGATTTCTATTATCACACGAATGTAGATCAGCATATTGAGCAATGGTTCTCCCCTTCCACATTAGAACAAGTGCCGCCTTTTCCACAGAAAATCGTGCCACGCTTCGCCCGCGCCAGGAATATGATCTACAAGAATCCACCGAAGCGTATGTTAAATGGCGAACAGGCGGATGATTATATGGAGTCTGCACATCACCTCGATTCAGTCGCAAGAGAGTTCAATGAAACATCGTGGCTCACGGGCGGTATGGCGTTCCGAAGTAAGTGGGGACGTGACCAATTAGAATACGATTTGATTCCTTACTTCAAGAAATACTTCATTGAAGGCGAATCTCGTGCGTTCGGTGTCTCATATGAGGTAGGCAGAGATGCAAAGAATAACCGCATATTCGTATTCTGGTCGGAAGCAAGAGACGGAGTCCCTGGAATCCACTTGAAGTTCGACCAAGCCGGAAGAACGATTCAAGTCAATTCCGACAATATCAACCCATATTCTCGGATGCCTGTGACCTTCGTTGATTATACGACAAGTGCTTCAGATGTTATAAGGGCAGCCGTTCAAATAGGCATTGCGAACACAGAGATAGCATTGGCAACCCGGTTCGCTTTTGGTCAGCCTGTAGCAACGGGGATCGAAGAAGCAACCCGTATGAAACTGGGTATAGATCGCGTTTTATTAATGCCACCGGATAGTTCGTTTTCTTTTGTATCGAGTCCCGCCAATCTTGGTCAGATGATCGAGGTAAGTAAATCATTCGCCAATCAAACGGCTATCAATAACCATCTACGAATCAAGTGGGATGAATCGGGTAATGCACCAAGCGGTGCAGCATTGCGTTTATTAGAGATGGAAAATTTAGAGAGTAGAATATCAGATATACCTAAATGGCGAGATTGGGAGCATGAAAGATATGAAGTGGATCGTGAGATTATCCGTGTACATACGGGCAAAGATATGGGTGAAAATTATTCGGTGGATTTCGCCGAAATAGAATTTCCTACAGATCAGAAGCAAGAGTTTGAACGCCTTGAATTTATGATGGCTAAAGGTCTAATGGATCGCACGGACTTGATCCGGCATTTCAATCCAGACATTTCAGAAGAAGATTTAAAGACACTCCTGGAAAGAGTGGACGAGAACAAGAAGGCCGAAGCAGAAGCGCAGCAACCAGAACAACCCGCAACCGCAATCCAAAGGATATTAGGTGGCTGATCCAGTAAGCAAATTTATGAGCCAAATCCAAGCCATTGAGAAGAAATTGCTTAATGACCTAAAGACCATTGCAAAAAGAATGGACACGTTAAGCGATACAGAACTTGTGGCGATTGCAAAAGAATTAGATTTCTTTCAAGAATTATTGGATCGTGGATATACCAATGCCGTTAATGGTTTAATGGAAGCCTATGAGGGGAAAGTTGATGTAATAGCTAAAGAAGCCGCAAGGCGTGGAATCCCGACAGTTAAGGGTGCAACGATTGGACAACTTGAGTTATTACAAGACATGGAAGCATCGACATTATTAGGTAAGGCAACCGTATATGCTAACGATTTAAAAGATGGTTTGTTTAAAGGTATTATATCTGGCGAACGTCCTTCATCCATAGTAAAAAGATTATCAGAAACAATTAACCTTGAAACGCATCAATTGAATGTAGCGGTGAATGACGGCTTTAGGCAATTCGATAATCTTGCGAGACATAAGGTATTTGAAGGCGAAGATGTTCGATGGACTTACGTTGGTCCGCTTGATGACGTTACCAGGGATGAATGCGCCACAACTTTAGGCGATGAACCGGACAAAGGATATACCGAAGCCGAAGTAATGGCAAGCCTAACGCCTTTTGGTGTACGTGGTGGATTTAACTGCCGGCACGATTGGATGGTAAAATGAAGGCGGAAGATATTTTAAAATTACCAAGTTCATTATGGGCGAAGATTGGTGGCAAGGCTGCAACTAAAATTGTAAAGGATTCAGATAAAGGATTCGGAACGAGTGAAACAGGGAAGCGATATAAGTTTAAAGGATATACATCTAAATATGCTACGAAGAAGGCGGCGGGTAAGGCCGGTGCTAAAGGCGTAAGTACATCCAAGCAAACAAGCCCGCCTAATTTAAGATTGACAGGACAAATGCTTGGTTCCATATCAGCACAAAAGCCAACGAATGTAGGTGTGGATATTGTATTTCGTGAGGGCTTAAAAGTTAAAGGTAATGCGGACAATGACAGAAATATATTTGGGATCAATGACCAGAATCAAAAAGAAATTATTAAAAACATAAGCGACTTTATTGGCAAGAATGTCAAGAAGTATGCAAGCAAACCAATCAACATTAGCATTGGTTAAAGATTTACATAACTCAAACAAGAGGTTAAAATGAGTGAACAACAAGTCGAAGTCCCAGACGTAAAACAGGACACCGCTACAACTGCAAGCGAAGAAAAGCAGCCCGTCAATCAAGTCCCTTACGCACGGTTTAGTGGATTGGTGGACGAAAAAAACGCATTGAAGGTTGAACTGGACACATTCAGAAAGGATGCAAAGGAACAGGCCGAATCCCGGAAGCTGAAGGAAATGGAATCAAAAGGTGAATACGAACAGATCATGGCGAATATGACAACCAAACTTGAAGCAGCCGAAAAGAAAGCCAATGCCTTCGATGAATACAATGTAAAGAAGCGAGATTCTTTGCTCGCCGAATTACCAGAAGAAGATCGTGCTATTTACGATGGATTACCACTTGAAAAATTGGAAGTCCATGTCAAAAAAGTTTCTACGACTCCATCACCGGCTTCGGTAGATAACTCTAAACCAACATCGACGGGCGGATATGCTTCGTTTGAAGAATGGGCTTCACTTGATCCATCTGGATACAAGAAGGCCAACAATCCGCAAACGTCCGGCAATATAAAGATCGGTTATGGCAACTGATCTATTTAAAAAGGCTCTTGATCCAAACAATGACCTTCGTCACAAGAAAGTAGATCGTGGCGAAGATGTTGAATGTACTTACAAAGGTTCTTCCGTCAGTTATGACGATTACCTTGATATTCATGAAGAACGCGGGGAGCGAGTACAGAAGGGCAAAAAGCCGGAGAGCGTTGGTGTGTTTAGTGGGTTCGGACCGGGGACGATGAAAAAGCCGTATGATGACTGAATTTTTAAATACATTAAAAGGAGTTTAAGCAAATGGCTTTAACTAATACCTCAACCGCTGCCGGTGGACTCGGAAGAACCATTGGCGATGCGGTGATTGCGTTCAATCATGTGAACGTAATGTATCCACTTGTGACTGTAAAACAAGCCGTAAGGGGATCAAACCATGTCCAGTTTTCTGATTGGACAAAACTAACATCTGCGAATGTAAGTGCGGCGACACAGGCAACCGCTACAACTGCGATTGCTATCACGTCAGCGGCTCGTACTGCGACTGTTTCTGAACACGTAATCGAATCACAAGTAAGTGATCTCGTATTAATGGGTTCCGGGGATGATGTTGAAGGACAAGCCGGTCCGGCTCTCGGGAATGCTGTGGCAGCGAAATTGGACGACGACCTCGTGGAGCTTGGCAAAACATTTTCGCAAACTGAATGTGGCGCGGGGACTTCCCTGGCATTGAGCCATATTTTTGGATCGATGCGTCAAATGAGAGCAGCCGGTTCGCCAATGCCGTATTCATTAGTTCTTTCTCCAAAACAAGTTTGGGGAGGAAAAGGAATCATATCCTTGCTACATAACGCGGCATTAGATACTGCCGGTTCAAGCACAACCGATACCGCAACCGCACGTCCTATCGGAATGATGGGTTCTAAAGGTGAAGAAGCCTTCCAGACGGGATTCGTGGGTTCAATCGCGGGATTTAACGTGTATTGGAGCGACCAAATTGATGAAGATGTGGGCAGCGGTGGAGATGCAGCCGGGTTCGCATTCAGCAAAGGTGCTGTTGGTCTTGGTGTTGGTGCAGAAGGTTTATTCCGCATTAGAACACAAAGGGAAGAATCTGAACGTATGACGAAGTACGTTGCAACCGGATTCTGGGGACAAGTTGAGATAAAAGATACCTATGGTGTCTATGTCTTGAGTGACGTTTCCTAATCTTAACTGATTAACGATGATGGGCGGGGTAACTCCCGCCCGTTATTAAAGGAGTAAAAAATGAGTAAGTATTTTAAAAAGCCAAATGGTGTAGTCGTTGAATATGATGATAAGAATCACGATCTGAAATCACTTAAAGACCGGTTCCAAGAATGCAATGCAGACGGAAGCAAAGTTGAGCCAAAGGCTAAAGTTAAAAAAGACGATAAATAAATTTAACCTAAATGCCCATGAGACTGACCGCTCGGTAAGGCATTTTAAAGGAGAAACAATATGTCAATGAGAGAATATGGCGTTGTTGAAGCGCAGAATTTAGCAATGGGACAAGCCGGATCAATATTTGTAACCGGCACGACTGCCGTTACTTGTGGTGCGGGATCGGGTGTCTTTGTGGCAATCCAATTCATCGAGGATACGGTATTCGCTTCCGGTAGCGGGGGACTAATCGCAGAAACAGAACAACTATTCCCAGACGATACGGGAACGGGTACGCTGATTGATGCGAATGGCGGTGCTGCAATAGATGGCGAAACATTTCCCCAGGGGATGACAATCTACGGCAGATTCACAGGATTTACATTAGCATCTGGTGCGTGTCTCGCATACGTCGGCTGATGTTAAAATTAGGATTAAAATTCGTCACTATTCCAAGCCAGACAGCACGTTTGGTTCGGGATTTATGGCGAAGTATAAATGACACTTGGACGAGAGAAGAACGCAAGTGGCAAAACATTGTATAAATTTAAGGAGATATTAAAATGGCAGCTTTAGGCGCACAATCAATCGCTTCATCATACGAACAACTTTTACACGTTGATAGAGATGGTGGCGGAAACACAACAACACACGTCAGCGTAAAAGACGGCGACAACGGTACGACCTTCGGGTTTACCATCGCAACGGATGCGTTGATGATGTCAAGCACCAACCGATTAGAGTTTGGTGACACAGGAACTTATATACATCAATCGGCAGATGGTGTGCTTGATCTGGTTTCTGATACAGAGATCGAAATAAACGCAACCACAATCGATATGAACGGTGCATTGGACGTATCCGGGACAGTAACCGTTGGTGCTGATGGAAGTGGAACGGACGTAATATTTTATAGTGGCACGGCGGGTGATAATTTCACCTGGGATGCTTCAGAGGAATGTCTAACTATTACTGGAACAGATGGCGCACAAGCATTAAAGATCGCTGATGGTGATTTAGTTGTTGTAGATAAGTTATATATATTCGATAACGATGGCGGTGAATATCTATCAGGAGATGGAACAGATTTAACTATAACCGCAGGAACAGATTTAAATTTAACAGCAGGAACAGATATTAATGTACCAGTAAATGTAGGATTAAGATTCGGTGATGGTGGTGAAAATATTGAAACTGATAATACAGATTTTACAATTACTTCAGGGGGCAAATTAAATCTTACTGCAACATCTGATGTTCATGTAGCAAACGGTACTGGCCTTGTTGTTGGCAATACCGCACAAGTTGCGATGGGAGAGGTAACGGCAGAAGCGCAGATATTAGGAACTACTGAAACAGATGCTACTCTTGCTATTGGTTTATTTAGTACAACAGATGCCCTTTCACCAAGTTTGAAATTTGTAAAGGGTGGTCATGCTACTATTGGGTCAAACACCACAGTTGCGGATAATGAAGAACTGGGTAAGATTCAGTCTTATGGTTCTGATGGTACAGACCACGATACACTTTCTTCAGAGATTGCATTCAATATAGATGACGATGGTGTTGGTGCGGGTACATTAGGTGGTGAGATACTATTAAAAACCTCTGGTAAGGATGGAACTTTAGATACAGCGGTAACTATTGATAGTTCACAAAATGTCGGTATTGGTGGGTCGCCCACGGCAATAACCAATCACAGAGTACTTGAAATAACAAATACGGGAAGTAATGGAAGGGCGACTTTAGCCTTAACAGCTAACACAGGAGAGTATTCCAATCTTTATATGGGAGACAGTGGTGACATTGATATAGGTGGTATTCAGTATTATCACGGCACAAATCAGATGGATTTTTATACAAATACAGCAAGCAGAATGACCATAGAATCTGGTGGCGATATAGATATTCAAACAGGCGACATCGTTTTTTCAACTGCCGGTAAAGGTATCTGTCTTGGCGTAACATCTAACACCGATTCAAACACTCTCGATGATTATGAGGAAGGGACTTGGACTATGACTGCAAACAACAGTGTGACACTTCATGCCGCATCTGATTTGGGGTCATATACAAAAGTTGGACGGTTGGTGACTTGTGAAGGACAAGCGCGGGTTAATGATGATAACAGTACAGCGGAGCTGTCTTTAAACCTTCCATTTACATCAGTAAGTACCTTTGGAGAAGGTGCAAACTTATGCGTGGGAAGTCTCTCCATATACCAATCCGCATCACCAGCCAGTGTATTATGGGGGGTAGTGCAGAATGAGGCTAATAGTATTATATTGCAGGTCTCTGGGAATAAATCGTCAGCGGCGACTACGCCATTTTTAGCCACAGCAAATGGGTATTATACGTTTTCTATAACGTACTTGGTGGCATAATTTAATACTATATGGATATATAGTTGGAAACGAATAACAAACAGGAGTAAATAATGGCTTTAAGTAAAGAAGTAATATACGATTACGAAATCCGGGGTGAGTATAAATTTATCCAGGAACGTGCAAAAACGGCTATCATAGAAGATGGGAATGAACTTTCATCTTCATATCACAGGCGGGTATTAACTCCCGATGCGGATGTATCCGGCGAAAGTTCAGAAGTACAGGCATTAGCTTCAGCCGTATGGACAGATGCAGTAAAAGAAGCATACGAAGCAAGCAAGGAATAAAATAATGGGAGGCGAAGAAATGGAAAAAAGAATCGAGCAACTGAAGGCAGAACGCCAACAGTTAAATATGCGATTAGGCGAAATCAATTTCTTGATTAACGGTTATGAAACCACAATTAAGGCTGAAAAAGAAAAGCCAAAAGAAGAAAAGAAGGATGAACAAACCACAGATTGATGAATACCGTTTGGACATAGTGGATCGTTTGGCACGTATAGAATCGACGTTGGCAGTAGTACATCGAGATTCTCACGATACTAAACTTGAGATCCAAATGCAGAATGGCCGGGTACGAAAACTTGAAGGCGGGATGGCATCCATTCAAGGTGTGTTCTCCGTCGTGAGCATCATATTTGGTGGGTTCATAGCCTACCTATTTAAAGGGAGATAACATGAGTGATTGGTTTAATTGGACGAATTTCTTTTACCTGGCGGGATTAATTGTTGCCGGGGGTGCGACGTTTGTCGGCTTGAGATATAAGAAGTTGGTTGATGAAATAAAAGAAGTGTTTACGGTTTTACAGGAAGCATACGAAGATGGGAAATTGGATAAAGACGAGCAGAAGAAGATCATGAAAGAGATTCTTGATGTGTTTTCGGCTCTATTAAAGATTGCCTGGAAGTGATAAGCCCGACTCAAATTAAATCGCTCATCAAATCCACTTGTGAAAAGATGGGCGAGAAATTTGCTTCTGATGATGCGGTCACACTCGTACACGAAACGGGTTTGGTTGAATCCGGGTATAAGTATCTGCGACAGTTGGGAGATGGTCCCGCGAAAAGTTTCTGGCAGATAGAGCCGGCCAGTTGTGTAGATAATCTTGTCCACTATCTTAAACATCGCAAGTCGTTAATGGGGAAATGCGCCGAAGCGAGTATGGTGGATTTAAAGCATTGGCAGTCTTACGATGAAAAGATATGGTCAGACATATTAGAAAAGAATATTGCCGCCGGGATTGTTCATTGCCGGATCAAGTATTGGAGAGTGCCGAAATCTATGCCGAACACATTGGAAGGCCGGGCGAAGTATTGGAAGAAATATTACAACACAGATCAAGGAAAAGGTACGGAAGAAAAATACATCGACACCGTGAAGGAATATTTATGACATTGGGCAAGTCCATTAACATCATTAAAGACAAAGCGGAGAGCATCAATTTGAATACGCTTTTTGAGAACCCGGAAGTCTATTTCGAGGACTTGGTGGAATTATTGTCCGCCATTAGAGATATGGAAGAACCGACACGAATTAATTTAAAAGATTTAAAGAATAAGGTGCATCAAGCATGAGTACATACGAAGCCACCTATTGCAACACGAATACAGACCTTCAATTTATTGAACCGAATATAAACAACTATAATTTAAGGCGGGTGGTCCCAAGCGATTGGGTGGCATCCGGTACGACTGATTTATATTATCTTTATTCGGCGGGATATGTGACACAACTTTTTAAAGACGGTGAAGAAATGACTTCGGTTACAGATACACCAAACGCCAACAAAGAATTTAATTACGCAACAGGAACAGGCTTATTGAGTTTCTTTTTAGAAAATTCATCTACATCGCTTTTGGATAGTGCCGTGATCGAGTCCGGCCGTGATTGGTTGGAAACGAAACAAGAAAGCGTTCGTAAATCGAGCGACTTATGTCGCAATGTACTTCCCGTTCCGATCTATCCGCGCAAAGGTGTGGGAATGTCATCTGCTTCATCTGCTTCCACAAGTTCAGATTGGCCGGAGATTATTGTAAGAAGCGCGGCGATCATTGCCTGTGCTGATTTAATCCGTCCTTATGATAAAGAAAAAGGCGATGAATTAATGGCAATGGCTATGAATCCCGAAGGTACGGGATACCTTGATATGGTTCGGACCGGCCAGATCGCTCTTTCACAGGATGAAGGATTGGCGAAACATTCTGGAATTATACGTGAGATTGCAATTAATGCAAGTACCACCGGAAGCATAATTGATGTGCGAGGAACTCCGGGCGTGGATTGGGATGTGATAAAAATTATTTGCAGTACGGCGGGAACCTTTACTTCGGGATCGGCTTCGGGTGTGAAATACGATACCTATGTGGCAGATGATACAGGCTTAAAGATTGACAAATCAAGCGATGCAGAAACAATCGATGGTGGATTTCAAGATGTAGGTCACGGGATGCAAGTTCGATTCTCACCGGGCGTTTACACAATTAATGATGAATGGGAATTAGAAATTAGCGGTGTTTTGGACAGTCGGACAATGGCAATTAAATACGCGACGGCGGAAAGAATTTAATGGCATTAAATATTCAATCACCACTTTGGGCAGAGACATACGAACTTTGGAGTTCTGTAACTGGAACTACGTTTGCCACTGGTACTGATGATTCAGATAGTTATGCCAATGTCGTTTATGAAAATGTAATAGAATCATTACAGGATATTATTAATACAGAATTTAAAATTCCCATATTTGATGAACATCGCGGCAATCAATCTTTTGTAATTGATCCACAGGAAGATACATTGATTGAATACTTTGCTTCTGGTGAATCTCGAAGCTATGATATGGACATTGTATATACTTTAATGCGTGGCGGTGGATTTAAAAGTGTCAAAACACAATTGACAAGCACCGCCGAACATTTAAAAAGGTTAATACATAACAACACAAGTTACTCGCCATCGGGTGTTTATAAATATCACGATGGACGAATCGAATCAGTTACTTATGAACAAGACGAAGATAATCTTGATTTATGGAGAGCGAATATGGCTTTCAATTGTACGGTAACAGAAATTTTTACATAAAGATGATGATACATCATAAAAACAAAAAAGGAAATAAAAAATGGCAAGTTTAGACAACACAGTCTATTCCGGTAAGCAATTTGAATCGTATATATCTTTGCAATCAGATGCTTTAGGTGTTAATGTTGTATCGGGTACGCTGTATAAATTAAGAACACCGGAAGTGAATGATATTGATTATTCAGCCGGTTCAACTTTTGCGGATGCAATCCGATCTGGACAAAGAGTTCAAAGGCCGACAGATCATATCGCTATATTTAAAGGCGGTACTTTTACGTGGTCATTTAGTGATTACGTAATTGAAAACGAAGCGGTTATACAACTTCTATTGCAACTGGTAACTGAAGATGCAACTCCCGCAGTAACGGCGGCAATGACAGGAACTCAAGCCACAGTAGCTTATGAACAAGGAGCGACAACGGGACAATATGCCTGTATCGTTATTTCTTCACCGGATGCAGATGAAGATAAATTGATGTTTTCGTCAATTCTTCAAGAATTAACATTGAGTATGAACCCAACGGCTAACGGTGGAAGATTAACCGCAAGTGGGACTTTCTGGTCTGGCTATCAACCCGTGATCGGTACAGAAGGTACTTCAGCGAATGCCACAGCATCCGATTATACTGAAGGATTTTTTGATTGTACGACGATGACTATTGGCGGCGATAATGTAGTGTTAAGCAATTTTGATGTTACGATTTCTAATCCCGCAACAAGGGTTGGATATGAAACAGTCAATTCGATTGAAGCTGAACCTTCGTCTTATATGCGGGGTGGAATGATTGAAGTCACCGGAAACGTAAGTGCGAAATTGGATGATAACGTAACTGATACAATAGCTGATTTCACAGCCGGAACTTCTGTTGCGATTGATATAGGTGACGGCTCGGCAATTAATTTTAATATTCCAACGGCTAAATACACGGGATATTCTCATACGAGTACAGATAGCGGGGTATTTATTGATTTACCGTTCAAAGCAACGGCAGACGGTTCAAATGCTCTGATTACAATAAAAGCAACTTGATAAATTAGGGAGGTCTAAATGATTGTTAAGGTTGGGAAAAAAGAATGGGATGTAAATGATTGCACATACGCTGAACGGCGAGAGTTACATAAACTCAACGCGAAAGTTTGGTGGGATGGCAAGATGGATGTGGAGTCATATTACGAGGTCCTTGAAAGAGTGGGAGCGATCGCCGGTTTAGGTGAAAACGATTTCAAGGATATGGACATGGCTAAAGTCGATGAAGTCCTTCAAGCGGTATTCTTGGAATACCTGGGGATTGAACCGGCAAAAAAAGATTCCGGGGGTTGAGCCTTGCGGTTTGGGCATGGCAATTTGGCTTTCCCGAACCGCGTGACATATATAGAAGCCTCCCCTATACGGTGGCGAAACTCCCGGTTACTTACAAACACGATCCGGTGCGAGTGCAAACAGTTGATGATATATGGAGCATAATAGATGAAACGTGTGAACCAAGCAAAGACTTTACAGATGGTCAAATTTTGTACTATTCTGTTCCGTTCTTCGCAGACTGCAATCAAATTGTCGAACCCTGGATGATGGAAATGATTAACGAATATAATTACACAACCAGATTCAACGTATCTCTTGGAGAACTCGACAATATTTCAGCGCACCGATTGGATTGTTTTTCAATTATAGATATGGAAATAAACGCCTGTATGGCAGAAAAATCAAAGAAAGATAATGGCTGATAAAAAACTCAATCTTAAAGTCCGTACTCAAGGGGCGAAGAAAGCCAAGAAAGACCTCAAAGGTGTTGAAGGTGGAATGGCGAGCATGGGGAAAGCCGCCGCCAAAGCCGGTGCGCTTTTCTTTGCTGCTAAAGGATTAATCAGCGGATTACGCACAGTAATCGATTTATCGGCAAAACAAGAATTGGCCGAGAAAAAACTTCAGGCCGCTTTAGGCAAAACTTCTAAAACCTTATTGAGCTATGCTTCATCGCTTCAGAAAGTCACTATGTTTGGAGACGAAGCAACGATTGAAGCAATGGCACTTATGGCTGCGTTTACAAAAGATGAAAATGCGCTTAAAAAATTAACAGCGGCGACATTGGATTATGCTGCCGCAACCGGGACCGATTTAAATGCAGCGGCCGCACTTGTTGGAAGAACTTTCGGAACATCCATGAATGCCATGAGCAGATATGGCGTAGCGGTTGAAGGTGCTGCGGGATCGACAGAAAGACTTGATTCCTTAACTGGAAACCTAACTGATATGTTCGGCGGACAGGCTTTAGCACAAACGAATACAATGGCAGGATCGATTGAGCAAATGAAAAATGCTGCCGGGGATGCCGCTGAAGCACTTGGAGACGTATTAGCACCAATTGTAATAGGTGTCGCTAAAGCATTAAAAGGAGCAGCGGAATGGACTGAATCCTTTGTAGATGGATTAAATAACCTATTAAAATTTGGGAATGTAGTTGGTGAAATTGAAAGAAATACTAAAGAACTTCTCGAAGCACAAATTGCGGCAAATAAAATAATTATCGATGATTTGATTGTCCAAGAAAGATTTAAAGGCGGAATAAACGATCATGAGAAAGAACAATTACAAAACGCTCGATTCTTTCTTGATCTTGATAAACAAAAATTAGCTGTATTGCTATCCATTGAACAAATGCAAAAGGCTGAAGCCGAAAGAGTAGAAAGAACAAAACAAGTATCTGCTGATTATTTGGCAGCCCAAAAGAAATTGGCAGACAAAGCAGCCGAAGAAAAAGAGATAAGAGAGAAGATGGCTAAATTCGCAGCCCAAACGTCAGCATCCCTTTTAACGTCTGCGGTCATGGGGGACAATATAACCGAATCATTAAAACGTGCCGTCGTCCAATTAACGATCATGGTTGCCCAAGCCAAATTGCTTGATTTTTTTATGAACGCATCTAAAGGATTTGATTTTGGTGGAATTTTGGGGGGGATTGGCTCATTCTTATTCGGTGCATCTCCTACACAAAACGCACCAAGTGCGGGAGCAGCATCTTCCAGTAAAATTACAATCAATCAGAACTTCGGGGGTATGGGTGTCATCGATCATAATTTCGCTGCCAATAGTATTATTCCGGCCATAAATAAAGCCATAAATACGGGACAGGCGAGGATTGGGTAAATGTTATCATTCGATTCCGGTCTTACCAACGCCCTCAAAAATGCAAATACAACGGCGTTCTGGGTACTCAAATTATATTACAACGATGAATCGGCTTTCATTGGCGTAAGTGATCGCCATCGACAGGATGGCACGGATATATATTACGGATTGGTTACAGCCTGGGGAACGTACCGCCAATCATTAGATTTTTTTAACTTCACGACCTCAATCGGAAACATGGGCGTTACGCTTATTAACACCGAAAATTCCATCAAGGGAAAACGATTCTCCGACCTCCTCGCTACTAACAATTTTGCAAATCGCAAATGGGAATTGTTTCTAAATACAAACGAAACCGCAACACTTGACACCGCCGCACGAATGATCGCATCTGGCGTTATCTCTGGTGAAATATCATACGATGAAAACAGTACCACCTTAACACTTTTCGATAATACAACTCGATTTCATAAAAAGATTCCCGCGAACAAAATTGATTCAGCCACATATACAAATGCTCCGGCAAACAATATCGGCAAACCAATCCCGTTGACTTTTGGAGATTTTTCGGTAGATAGCAATGCGCCCACAAGCACAACGGAATTTGATAGGCATTTTACAAAAGCAAAATTCCCCGCCATTATATCCGACGAATGGAACGCCACAAACGCAAGAGTGGAAGCCCTTGTGGATGGACACGCCATTAGTACACTTAATAATAAAAATATATATGGATATAAAAGTGGATTGTATTTTCCTGTCGATGATGCTAATGCGACTGAAACGGAAGTTGGTCCGGCAACAATATCATTCAAGGGGGGTACTTGGTATGTATATCTCCCATTAAAAAAACACAATACTTATATAACCGGGAATTATGCTAACGAAATAGATGGAGACTTCACTACGGCGGGGAGTTCGATGGATGCCCCGTATGATAATGTTAATGTGCGGGGATACCGTGTGCCAAAAATTACAAAATTGGGAGTCTATACTTCCATCCGGTTACTAATTGATTTTAAGTCTCAATCTGGCACACCCAACCCCGGTTTATATGTTTCAAACAATTCCGGTGGCAATGATATTGCGACGACGTGGGACGGAGCAGATCAATCGGTAAACATTAGCACCTTATTTGGCGCAACCGCACGAACTAATTGGGATTTTGAGAGTGATTTATTTTTAGATTTAGATAATTCCGATGCAACTTCGGGAACGGCTTCCTTTGATCTATATGAAATGGGAATTGAAATTGGATTCACACCGGACACGGAAAAAACATACGCACAAGAGATTCAAGAAACATACGAAAAGATTATCCCTGGCGGGATGGGTGGATATGCAGTAAGAACGCAATTTGAAAGAGAAGATGAAGGCGTTGGTTATGCAGAGGAAACAACAATTCTCACAAGGACAACAACAAAACTCACGCCATCCATTATTGATTATATTTATTGTTCTGGCAAGGGAAGATTATACGGCGCATATATAGATGCGGACTCAAGGGATCAAGGATATACAAAAGCTGCTCTAATTGAAAACCCGATTTTTATGATTGAAAATATTATACGATCTGAATTAGGTGTTCTTTATAGCGGATCGGGAACAAGCACGACTTCAAATAAATTAGTGGATTCTAACGCTGCTTTTGCCACAAGCATTGTTGGACAAACTCTTTACAATCAGACAGATAAAACAAGTGCAATGGTAACGGCAAGAGATAGCGCAACGACATTAAGTATCGGTGCGGATATTATGGCAAGTGGAGAAAGTTATATTATCAGCGGATTGACTTCCGACCAAATTGATTACGTTTCGTTTGATGCTTCTGGCGATACAAGTGATGGATTTTTGGGCGACATATATGAGGATGCGGTTGGCGATGTGAAGTTTGCCTTCTCACAATACAGATTTATCAATTCAAAAGATATGCTCGAAAGACTTGGAAAACTTTGTCTATCTTATGTGTTTATAGGCGGGGATGGAAAATTCAAGATCAAGACATTAAGGCGAACCGATGATTATTCTTCTGTCGATCAGACCGTTGACTTTTATGATATTAATTTGGGGAAGATCGGTAAAACATCGATTGGCACGGTTAAAAATTCCATCCTGGTTAGATACAATCACGATTACGGTTCAAAACAAAACAAATCAGAAGCCACCGCAACCGATTCAACTTCGCAAGGAACTACGGTAAACGGATACAATCAAACGATGCGACTCGAAATGGATGCCAATGAAATAATTGATTCGACAACCGCATCTGCTTTGGCGGCGGCATATTTACACATTATGAAAGAACGGCACGATACGGTCAATTTTAATTGCGCTCGTCCGAAATACAATCACCTTGAGATTGGTGATATAATAGATTTTAGTAATTGGTCATCTACGTTAAAGATTTATGGAGCCGCAATGACCGGTTATTTTATAGTTGCAGACATTACCAAGACGGTTAGTGGATGCTCAATTAAAGCGATAAAGGTAAGTTAAATGGCAAACATGAATATCGGAACGCCACGTTTTTATACAGATCAAATAAGTTATTTAATGTCAAGAGGAGTGGCGCAGAATGGTGAATTTGATGTTACGGCAACACACGCCGGGAATACTTTTATGGGAACATTCACGACAGGATCGGAACCAGAATTATTTGATATGCGACCATTGAATAAATGCACATTCGATACAAGCGCAGATACAGATGGACACGTTCTAATAACGATTGACACACAAAATGCGACATTGAAAAAATCTTACATCGCAATTTTAAATCACAACCTGGTTTCGGCGGTTGGTAAAATAAGAATCTTCGCCGGAGATGAAGCGAGTGATGTTACCGCAATAGATGGGGCAAACGCTGATACAGGCAATATAACATGGGAGGATGATACTTTAACGGAAGTCGTAAATGCTGATACAACAACCGCAGCTTCAAATGATAAAAGCGTTGTGATCGAACCGGCAACTGATGGATCAACGATTGTCAGCTTTGCAGAACAAACGAATAGATATTGGGGAATCCAATTTGAAGGCAACACAACAAACACCGGAGTCGCTACGAATGGAACATGGGGAAGTACGGATATGTTTGTCGGCTGTATTATGATTGGCGAATATTACGATATGCCACATTCTCCAGACCTTGACATTACCCGGATGATTTCATATAACAGAATGAACGATTTGCAAGAATCTAATGGTGGGCAACGATTCAGCAACTTGAAAACATACGGTAGAACGGCGGAGAGTACGTCTAAATCGCCTTTTACGACGGCTTCAACCGGATATGATATGCATGGTGGCCGAATCATTTATGATATGAAATTCAGCTTTATTAACAACACAGATATTATGCCAGATGAATATGATATTATAGCGGCTGATGATAATTTTGTAAACGATGTTTGGAATATGACCTCGGGAAACCATCTGCCATTTATTTTTTCGATTGATAAAAGTTCGGTAGGGGACAATGCGGAGTCTGAACATATTTTTGGCCGGTTCGCGAATAACAGTTTAGATATGCAGCAAGTCGCGCCAGAGATATATAATCTAAAATTAACCGTTGAGGAAGAATTTTGATGAAAGCAATCGCGTTTTTTATTATCGGTGCTTTGTTTGGACTCACCGTATCGGAATTATTGAAAGATGCCAAGCCTGTTCAGAAGATAGTTATATACGATGGATATAGGATGCGATATGATTATCCACATTATTATAGGGGCGGATATGATTACTATTACCGACCTTTAGAATATCGTGTTGGTGGGCAATCTAATACAAGAAATGATGGAGAACGTAAAGGTGGTGGTGGTGCGAAAACAGAAACTCATGCCACGACTAAAGAAGTGTATGATAGAAAGAAAAGTTGGGGAACTAAATACTAATGGCACAAGAATTATCACAAGATACAAAATTTACTCTTTCAATTCAAACAATGATTAGTATTGGCGTAGGAATCGCAACGCTTGTCGGATTTTATTATATGATGATGGGAGAGATACAGGAAGCAAAGGAATTGCCAGTACCTTTATCGCTATTCTCTCAAGAGTACCCAAGTAAGGGGATTAGTGATTTCAACTGGAGTCCTTCCTATGAGCAGTACAAACAACAAGTGGGCAACCTTCAAGAAAACCAAGACGACCTTTATGAGACTATCGAAGGACTTCAAGACGAAATTAAAGAACTAAATAGACAGATTACAAACTTAAGGATTGCAGTCCAATGAAATCGCTAATATTATTAATGTCATTTGTATTTGCCCAACCTGCACAACAAGTAGTGAACGATGACAATTTTAATGGGGCGATCTACAAGGGGATGTGGTTAGTTCGTTTTACCAGTTCATGGTCATCGGAAGATGGAAGCAATTTTTACAAAGGAAAGTTTATTGTATCGGGGGATTCTGCATATATGGGGACAACAATGATGATATTGCCCGTGAAAAAAGTTCCCGATGTTGCGAGAAAATTACGATTAAGAAATTTTCCAAGCGTAGTTTTATTCAAAGATGGAAAGAAAGTAAAAGTGTGGAAAGCAGATTTTGATGGGAAACTTGAATTGACAACAGAACAAGTCCGAAAAGCTATTAATTGGCATTCAAAAGGAAAGGTTTATTAGTGACATGGTTTTATTTACATTGTGTGATTGCGGTTGTGATTCTGATTGCGGATGCCAGGGGAACTCTGGAACCAACGATAAAGAATTGGGAAAAGAAACTGGGAATACCCGTACCAGAAGAAACCGTAAAAGAAGATGCGGACAATACTACACCACGTGATTACAATAGTACGCACACGAACAAGATTGAGAAATAAACAATGATGCGGGTTTATGCTGAATATGGAGCAATCGGAGTCGTTTGTTCTTTGTTCGCTTATATGATTATGAATTTAATCAAAAGCCAAAAAGATCAGACCGATGATTTAGATCGAGTGCGGCAAGCAATCGCCAAAATGGAATCAACCATTGAAAACGTGGAAGGCATTGTCATAAAACTTATTGATCGATTTAATAAGTCCGATGAA
>Ga0315339_1000928_pt1 | contig 29929 bp, 28 predicted proteins | sample ASW17metaG_FD_204514 | JGI IMG/M metagenome (GOLD analysis project Ga0315339, IMG submission 204514) | Ammonia-oxidizing marine archaeal communities from Pacific Ocean, United States - ASW #17 | ecosystem: Environmental > Aquatic > Marine > Oceanic | place: USA: California | collected 2016-12-05 | reverse complement strand
CGCCTGCTTCAAAATGCCCATGATCTGCGCGTCGCTGTATCGTGCTGTCTTCATCAAAAATCTCCTCAGATATCATGCCGGGAGAATTCTACTTTCAAACACCACTAATTTCAGGGGGGATTACCCTCTAGTTGCCTGAGTGCTCATTGTGGTGCCGAGATTCGTGAACAACGTGCCAAGCGCGTCACCCAGCGCAGTGGCGCCAGCGATAATGGCAACGCCGATAAGCGTGGCGATCAGGCCGTATTCAATAGCCGTTGCACCGGATTCATCTTTTGAGAAACGAACAAGAAGGGTCTTCATGGGGTTGAACTCCTCAGCCTCGTGTTTGATTAGTATTGGTTCCAATTTCTGCGTTTAATGCAGCGGCAACCAGGGACGACACTAGCAACAACTTCCTGATGTTTAGTAAACTAGAAGGTCACTAATTCTTCTATTAAAACACGAAACATTAATGATTAAGCAAATATTACTATGTCTTGGTTTTTTGAAATCGCGACTAATTGTATACAATATGGCCGAATTTATTATTACAGGTGAATTCGGCGGCGGGATTCACCATCGAGAATGCGGAGCGGCGCTCAGATTGATCGGCTGGCGGCCCGGAATGCTTAAATCTTAATTCACCATTTTTTGGTAGATTCTGCGTGTTATCGCATTCGCCCGGAGGAATTAATGCGCCGCGAGCCATCAGCATTGAAACCCAGACGCACGCTCGCCCTTACCGCAATCTTGGCACTCGGACTTTTCCTGGGACCATCGGCGACAATGGCACAGGAGCCGATCGCCATCGTCATCGACCGCGCCAAGGTCATGCGGATCTCGCGTCCTGCCGATACAATCATCATCGGCAACCCGGGCATTGCCGACGCGACGATTCAGGACAACCAGACGCTGATTATCACCGGCCGCAGTTTCGGATCGACCAATCTCATAGTGCTCGACTCCGAAGGCAAGGCGATCGCGGACGAGATTCTTATGGTTAAGTCGAGCGACGAAGACGTTGTCACCGTTTTCAGAAGATCCTCACAGGTGACGCTCAGTTGCACACCGCAATGCGCACCAACACTGACCATCGGTGACAATGGTGACGCCTTCAATTCGGTCAATTTGCAAATCGGTGCGCACAATTCCCTGACCGATTCCGCCGAGAATTAGAAAACTTTCAAAAAATACGAAACCGTTTGACTTTGGTTTCCACTATCACAGGCTAGGTGCACCCGGGACGGCGCAGCTAATTGTCACGATCGCAGCCGAACCTGTCCAATCACGCCGCTTTATTGGTTGGGTGCCACTGGCGCGACCAACGCCGCAATCGGCGCATAAAGGTCGGGATTGGCGGCGACAAGGCCCAAACCTCCGAAGCGATCGACAGCGTCAAGGGCGGCCGGTCTCTCAGACGCCATTTCGACAAGTGCCGCCGACAAAAGCGACTTTAGATCTCCAGGCAGGTCCAATCGGATGGTGTGGGGCCCGAAAGGAATCAAAGGCGACTGCCAGACCACCCGAATTTGCTCCATCGACAATTCGCCACTACCCACCAATGCAGCCAGGACGCCGAAACTGTAACCGGCGGAATAGTTCCCCGTAAGACTCGACCAGGCAACGGCAAGATCGGCATCACCGGCCAATAGTGTGCTGACTGCCATTTCCGGATCGCGTGTGTCGACGATTTTCGAGAAGAATTCGGAGGGGATGATTCCCTCTTGCTGGAAGGCATTCATCGGCAGCAGCCGACCAGCAACTGAGTCAGCCCCAGCAAGGGCAAGGCGTGCGCCTTTTGCATCGGCAAGCGACTTAATGGCCCCGTCGGCGCGGGAAATGAGCAGCGCGTAAAATCCGATCTCTCCGCCGGAGCGCGTAGGGACCACCAAAGGCTCGACACACTGACAAAGTGCGGCGGCGGTGGAAAAGGCCGTGGCGCTATAGATCGCATAGTGGACGCGCGAGCGCGACTGGCCTTCGATCAGCGTGGCGAAGTTTGGAGTCGGAACAATTTCCACCGGAACGGCAAGTCTGTCCTCAAGATAGGCACGAAACGGCTCGAGTTGTGCCAAGCGATAAGGCGCGTTGATGCCCGTCATGACACCAATGCGAAAGACCTTGATCTCATCGCGCCAGTCGGCAAGCGCAATGGTCGATGTAGCAAAGAATGCGACCGCCAAACCGGCAGCCAAGTGGAACCATCGCTTCGTCAAAAAATTCATAAGCGCCCTCCATCGCGCTTACCCATCCTGCCTGATTGCGGCAGCGACTGAAAGGGTCGGTCGCCAGGGTCGCCAAGCCGACACGGAGCGTCGCTCGAGATTCAAGCACAAAGCGGCATACCGCCCGACATCACGAATATCCGCATCATAACCAGTGACGCGTTGACGATTAGTTCGGCTTCGCGATCAAGAGCCTTTGTAGAATAGGGGGGCGTTTGATGGGATCAAATCGTCTGATTGTAGTCGCCAACCTCGGGATTTTCGCGAAGGATACCGTCGATCGCCGTAAACATTTCACGCATGCGCGCTTCCGACACCGGGCTTTCGACGACGACGACCAATTCGGGTTTGTTTGACGAGGCGCGGACAAGGCCCCAGCTTCCATCATCGACGACAACGCGAATACCGTTGACTGTGATGAGATCGGCGATGTCGTGGCCAGCAATAGTTTCGCCGGACTTTGCCATCTGTCCAATGCGCTCCTTTACCCGCTCGGAAACGGCATATTTGATCTCGTCGGGACAATGGGCCGACATCGTCGGCGAACCCCAGGTCTTGGGCAGATTGTCGTAAAGCTCGGCGATCGAGCGATCGGGATTGCGCTCAAGCATGTCACAGACGGCAAGCGCGGCGACAAGGCCATCATCATAACCGCGGCCAATCGGCTTGTTGAAGAAGAAATGGCCGGATTTTTCGAAACCGACCAGCGCATCGAGATCATTGACCCGGCGCTTGATGTAGGAATGCCCGGTCTTCCAATAATCGGTGTTCGCGCCAAGTTGTGTGAGCACCGGATCGGTCGTGAACAGGCCGGTCGATTTGACATCGACAACGAAACGCGCGTTTGGATTTTGCCCGGCAATATCCCGGGCAAGCAGAACACCGACCTTGTCGGCGAAGATCTCTCGACCGCGATTGTCAACAACGCCACAGCGGTCGCCATCGCCGTCGAAGGCCAAGCCGACATCAGCCTTGCTTTCGATCACCGCGGCGGCAACGTCATGGAGCATTTCCAGGTCTTCGGGATTGGGATTGTAATTCGGGAAATTAAAGTCAAGACCGGTGTGAAGCGGCACGATTTTGCAGCCAAGAGCTTCCAGAACTTGCGGAGCGAAGGCGCCAGTGGTGCCGTTGCCGGTGGCGACGACAACTTTAAGCGGGCGTGCCAGCTTTGGCCGGTTGCAAAGATCGGCAATGTAGCGCCCGGCGAAACCGGCAACATAATGCCAGGCACCACCCTCGGCAAAACGAAATTCACCCGAAAGAACGATCTCCTTCAAGCGATTCATCTCGTCCGGGCCGAAGGTCAGTGGCCGCTCGCAACCCATCTTGACGCCGGTCCAGCCGTTTTCGTTATGCGAGGCGGTGACCATGGCGACCGAGGGCACGTCGAGATCGAATTGAGCAAAATAAGCCGTCGGCGACAGGGCCAGGCCAATGTCATGGACCCGACAACCGGCTGCCATCAGACCATTGGCAAGCGCCATCTTGATCGACGCGGAATAGGAACGAAAATCATGTCCCGTAACGATGTCAGGACCAACACCGCGCTCATGGAGATAAGTACCAAGCCCGAGGCCGAGCGCCGTCGCACCAAGAAGATTGAGCTCCGGCGGTGTGTCCGAGCCGGGATGACCGAACCACCAACGGGCATCGTATTCGCGAAATCCGGTCGCCTTTACCAGCGGTTGCGTCTCGAACTCGAAACTGTTGGCCGCAAGTTCGGCAGACGGAATTGGGAACATATGGCTAGCCTTCACGGTTCTATCCTCACTATACCGGCCGGAATTTCCAGCATAGCTACGCAAATTATTGCGTCAGGACCAGCTCGCCCTTGTCAATCTCGAAACCTGAAAGCCGACCAAGAAAACTCATGCCGAGGAGATTGACCCCGAGCACGTCTCCGGGAACGATGGCCGCATTGACATTGCGGATGGTGACTTCGCCGAGTCGAATTTCTGAAAGGACTACCGGCGCCACATCAACAACACCGTTGGCCGTGCCAATCGACGCGCTGTAGGCACTCGCCGGTGGAAGAATACCCAGTCGCCTTGCGGTCTCGGCATTGAGCGCCACGACACTAGCGCCGGTGTCGACCATGACTTCGACACGACGACCGTTGATGCGGGCGGCGGAGACGAAATGGCCACGCGGGTCTGCATCGAGCACGACTTGGCGCGCTAGCGTGCTGCGCTTCTGTGCGGGCGCTGCGTCCGGTTCCCGCGCCACGGTGGAATCCCGGTACTCGACAAATCCGGCGATGAAATCGCTTGCGACGACGGGCGCGAGCACAGCGGCAATGACAATAATCCCGGCAAAGAAGGCAAGGCGAGAGATGGACACTGGGCAACCCGATCTACAACGGGAAGGTATACGCCTCGCCATTTTGCCAGATTGGTCGTTAAAGCGGGGCCCCAGATCTGCAAAAATCAACGAAATTTTTGCAACTGCTTAAAGATAGGTTAAAGGCGCCCGGTTGCAGGCATCCGGTATCCGACACAAGCTCCGACTAGCGCTTGCAGGGGCCTCGTCGCAGCGAGAAACAGGGTCGTGCGAGCTTTATGCTCGGGCCAGAGCGGTGCTTGAAGCACTGGATGGCTTGCCACTGCGACGCCGTGAGGCGCGGTATATGCCGCAATTTTCTTGTTGGGCGCAGACTCCCGGTACCTATTTCGTTCCGTAGAGCCGATCGCCGGCATCTCCGAGCCCAGGGACAATATAGCCGTGATCGTTGAGATATTCGTCGATTGCCGCCGTGTAGATCGGAATCCCGGGCTGGATCCGTTGGAGGCGCTCGATCCCCTCGGGCGCGGCGAGCAGGCATACAAAACGGATATCCCTGGCGCCACGGTCTTTCAGTTTCTGGATCGCGGCAGAGGCTGAATTGGCCGTCGCCAGCATCGGATCGACGACAATGACGAGACGGTCGGCGAGATCGTCCGGCGCCTTGAAATAATATTCGACCGCTTCAAGAGTATCGGGATTGCGATAGATGCCGACATGGGCGACGCGGGCCGAGGGCACCAGATCGAGCATACCTTCGAGAAGTCCATTGCCAGCACGTAGAATCGAAGCAAAGACCGGCTTCTTGCCTTCGAAAACCGGCGCGTCCATGGGCGCCACCGGCGTTTCGATGCGCATGGTGGTGAGCTTGAGGTCGCGTGTGACCTCATACGTCAGGAGAAGCGATATCTCGCGCAAAAGCTGACGAAATCCGGCCGTGGAGGTTGTCTTGTCGCGCATCAGGGTCAGCTTGTGCTGAACCAGCGGGTGATCGACGAGAGTGACGCCTTGCATAGCGGAATATCCGTTTCGAGAATTTTTCATTCCTAAACTAGCCCGCCGCGAGCCTCACGCCAATCGGCCATCGCGTTGGTGCGATCTTGTCCCCTGTTTGAATCGAAGGCTATTCCATATCGACCGACTTGCCTAAGCTGGGCATGTTCACTCTCTCTTGGTTATTGGGACGGAAATCATGAAGCGCGCGATCCTGATCGTGCTCGATTCCTTCGGGATCGGCGGTGCCGAGGATGCCGGGGATTTCGGCGACGCTGGCGCCGACACATTCGGTCATATCGCTGCCGCCTGTGCTACCGGGCGGGGCGACAGAAAAGGATTGCGCGGTGGACCTCTTTGCTTGCCAAATCTCGACCGGCTTGGGCTTGGCGCGGCGGCGGCGGCCTCTACCGGAGAAAAACGGCCCGAGCTTGGCCATCACGGAGCGCCACTGGGCCGCTTCGGCTATGGCGTCGAAATCTCTAAAGGCAAGGACACGCCGTCCGGACATTGGGAAATCACCGGCGTGCCGGTGACACTTGATTGGGGCTACTTCCCCGAGACAATTCCATGTTTCCCGAAAAGCTTGACCGATACGCTCATCAGCCGAGCAAGCCTGCCTGGCATCATTGGCAACAAACACGCTTCGGGCACGGCTATCATCGCCGAACTCGGTGAGGAGCATATCCGCACGGGGCAGCCGATCTGCTATACCTCATCGGATTCGGTGTTTCAGATCGCCGCACATGAGATCCATTTCGGTCTCGAACGGCTCTATGAGGTCTCGAAGATCGCTCGGCTTCTGGTCGATCCGCTGAGGATCGGACGGGTTATCGCGCGGCCCTTTGTCGGTGAAAACACAGCCGAATTTGTCCGTACCGCCAACCGGCGGGATTATTCGGTTCCCCCGCCCGAACCAACGCTCCTCGACCGGCTTCATCAGCGCGGCAATCGCGTTATCGGAGTCGGTAAGATCGGCGATATCTTCGCTCATCGCGGGGTCAGCGAAGAGGTCAAGGTCTCGGGCAATGACCAGGCATTCGATGCGACGCTTGCCGCCCTCGCCCGGATCGGCGACGGCGATTTGATCTTTGCCAATTTTGTCGACTTCGACAGCCTTTACGGTCATCGCCGCGATGTTGCCGGCTATGCGGCGGCACTGGAAGAATTCGACCGGAGGCTACCGGAACTTGAGGGCCGGCTGAAGCCTGGTGATCTTGTCATCATTTGCGCCGACCATGGCAACGACCCGACTTTTCCCGGTACCAACCACACACGCGAACATGTGCCCATACTCGCGTTTGGACCTGGGGTCGGTGCCGGACCGATCGGGCGACGCGGCACGCTTGCCGATATCGGCGCGACAATCGCCGCTCATCTGGGCCTGGAACTCGGCGTCCACGGCCAGGCTTTTTACGTGGCGCCGCAAGCTTGAACCTTGGCCAACTGGCCGTTCAAAGACGCGACACTATTAATACCAAAATCAGAGTTGGGAACTGGCGTCCGGACCGATCCGCTCGAGAACCGGCGATGCCGGTTCAATCGGCTGGTCGCCAATTTTATAAGCTGTCAGAATCGACGCGGCAGCCCGATCGGCTGCAGCTTCTGTCCTTGCATGGACGAGCGCTAGCGGTGCCTCGGCGTGCCCGATCGCTCGACCAATTGGCGCAAGCTCGGTGAAGCCGACAGCGTGGTCCACCGGATCGGATTCGGCGGCGCGACCGCCTCCGAGTTCGACCACCGCGATGCCGACCGCACGCGTATCGACCGCTTCGACAATTCCGCTTCGAGGTGCCGGAACAGGGCGGACAATTGGTGCAATTTCGAGATAGGTCCCCGCCCGCTCGATAAAATCAACCGGACCACCGAGTGCGGCCACCATCTTATCAAAAACCTCGGCGGCGCGGCCGGAAGAAAGAGCCGCCTCAATCTTTCCCATGGCCTCGTCAATGTTCCCGGCGAGCCCGCCGAGGAGAAGAAGCTCGCTGGAAAGCGCGAGAGTCACTTCATCGAGACGCGCGTCGCGACGCTTGCCTGTCAGAAACTCAACGGCATTGAGGATTTCAACAGCATTGCCGGCGGCCGAGGCGAGCGGCTCATTCATGTCGGTAATAAGAGCGGCGGTTCTCAGCCCGGCGGCATTGGCAATTTCGGCAAGGCTCGCGGCAAGGTCTTGCGAATCGGCGTGAGACTTCATGAACGCGCCATTGCCGGTCTTGACGTCGAGAACCAGGGCGTCGAGACCCGAAGCGAGTTTTTTCGAAAGGATTGAAGCTGTGATCAGTGGTATCGATTCCACGGTCGCGGTCACATCGCGTACTGCGTAGAAACGCCTATCAGCGGGCGCAAGCTGGGCGGTCTGGCCGATGATTGCGGTGCCGGTCTCGCCAACTGTTTTACGAAAAAGGTCGTCGCTCGGTTGGCTGACATAGCCGGGAATGGAATCGAGCTTGTCGAGTGTGCCGCCAGTATGGCCAAGGCCGCGTCCCGAGATCATCGGCACATAGGCGCCGCACGCAGCTATAGTTGGTGCCAGGATCAGCGAGACATTGTCTCCGACACCACCGGTCGAATGCTTATCGATGCGCGGCGCGTCAAGTTCAGACCAATCGAGCACCAACCCCGAATCGCGCATGGCAAGGGTCAAGCAAACGCATTCCCGGCTGGTCATTCCTTTGAAATATACCGCCATGGCGAAGGCGGCGAGCTGGCTATCGCTAACCGATCCGCTTTCTATCCCTTCGACAATCGCGACGATTTCATCCTCGGTGAGGCTATCGCCGTCGCGCTTTCTGCGGATGATTTCCTGGGGAAGCATCGCACTACCGGCGCTCACCAACTACGGCGATCGCGCAGAAAGCGGCAGATAACCCGCTCCATCTTGGCCGCGCCGAATGGAGCAAGGCGCTTTGTCTCATCATGGGATAGCTCCGCTCCGGTCATGCCAGCGCCAAAATTGGTAATGCTCGAAATGGCGGCGCAGCGCATACCGAAAAATCGGCCGAGAATAACCTCCGGTACGGTCGACATGCCAACGGCGTCAGCACCGACAAGCCGCGCCATGCGGATCTCCGCCGGCGTCTCGAAGGACGGGCCGGAGAACCACATGTAAACACCGGTCGACATCGCAACGCCCTGGCGCTCGGCAGCACCGAGCAGCGCGGCGCGCAGCCCGGCATCATAGGCGCCAGTCATGCCAACGAAGCGCGCATCGGTCGGTTCGCCAATCAGCGGGTTGCGGCCGGTCTGGTTGATGTGATCGGTGATCAGCATAATCTCGCCGGGACCAACCTCGGTCTTCAGCGAGCCCGCGGCATTGGTCAGGATGAGAGTGTCACAACCAAGCGCGCGAAGGGTTCCGATTGGCGTGCGCATGGCGTCGGCATTGCCGTTTTCAAAATAGTGCGCACGGCCAGACAGGACGATGATTGGAACGCCCTCGACAGTACCCGCGATCAGCTCGTTGGCATGGGCCGAGACCTTCGAAACCGGAAATCCAGCGAGTTCCTCGTATGGAATCCGAACTGGGTCGACAATGTGATCGGCGACCCCGCTCAATCCGGAACCAAGGATCAGGCCGACTTCGAAACGAGCATCCAGGCGGGTACGGATATATGACGTGGCTTTTTCGATGTCACCGATCATGCCGACGGCTCCATGGAAAAGGCCTCCGGCAAAAGGTCGTCCAGACGAAATGTACGACCAATGCCATCGGCGTTGGCGACATGGACGGCGGTATCGGGGTGCGAGAATTCAGCAAGACGCTGGCGGCACCCGCCGCACGGGGTGACAAATCTGCCGTCGATCTGATCGGCGACAACGCAAATCGCGGCAATACGACGGCCGGGCTCAAGCGACGAAGCAGCAATCATGGCGGCGATCGCCGAGGTTTCAGCGCACCACCCTTCAGGAAATGAGGCGTTCTCAACATTGCAGCCGGTGTAAATGGTCCCATCCGCGGCGCGAACCGCCGCCCCGACAAGATACTTCGAATAAGGCGCATGCGCGCGTTGACGAACCGTTCGTGCTGCCTCGAAAAGCTCGCGATCCATGGACGCCCCCCGGGAGCAGAATTTGCCGTTTCCCGGCCGACACCTCGCCGGCTGATTGGCCTCATATTCCTGCGATATAGGCAGACACGCAATGAAAAAACGTTCACAATCCGATTTCTTCGCATAAGTCGAGGCCTCGACGACGACCGATGGAAATGCGAGGCTTTGATCTCGATTTGTGACCTGATCGATTTGTGGGTGTTGGCTCGCATTTTGGAAAAGGAATAGTCAACGAAAACTACCAGCTGCGACCTAAGCTCCGGTCAAAGCCTTTATCTTGGGACAGGAGGGACAAGTGAAACATCTAGCAACCACGACAATTGCCGCGCTCGTCGGGGCCCTGGTGATCGCCAACCCGGCTTATGCGTTTAAGGCCTGTCAGGTGACCGACACGGGCGGTGTCGACGACAAGAGCTTCAATCAGACGGCATGGCAGGGGGTGACGACCGCCGAGGCTGAGCTTGGCATTGACGGCATGCTTTTGGAATCAGACGCTGAAACCGATTACGAGCCCCACATTAACTCGTTCATTGCCGAAAATTGCGACCTCATCGTCACCGTCGGCTTTCTCCTTGGCGACGCGACCCAAAAAGCGGCCGAAGCCAATCCCGATGCGAAATTCTCGATTGTCGACTTCGCCTACGACCCAACAATTCCAAATGTTCTTGGACAAGTATACGCAACCGACGAGGCAGCCTTTCTCGCCGGGTATCTAGCGGCCGGCGTGTCCCAGACAGGAATTGTCGGAACTTTCGGTGGCATTAACATCCCGCCGGTCACCATCTTCATGGATGGCTTCTATCATGGCGTTCAGCACTACAATGAAGTGAAGGACACCAGTGTGAGCGTGCTCGGCTGGGATCCAGGCTCGCGGGAAGGTCTATTCACCAACAATTTCGATTCGCTCGACGATGGTCGGGCATTCGCCAAGAATCTTCACGATGAGGGTGCCGATATCGTTATGCCAGTGGCTGGGCCGGTCGGGCTCGGTTCGGCAGCACTCGCCGTTGAACTCGGCATCGACGCGCTTAAGATCATCGGCGTCGACGCAGACCAGTACCTTACCGACCCGGAAAAGAAGCACGTCTATCTTACATCTGTGCTGAAGCGTATGGATTCGACTGTCGTTGACGCCATCAAGCAGGTGCAAGACGGTTCGTTTACCGGTGGCGTTCTGGTTGGTACGCTGGCGAGCGGTGGCGTAGGAATTGCCCCCTTCCACGATCTCGAATCCGCGGTTTCGGCGGAATTAAACTCCGAACTCGAAGCGCTTGCAGACGAGATCAAGGACGGCTCGATCTCGGTCAAGGGCTGAGCCGCGTCGCCGACGATTTAACCCTGCCGCGCCGAGAGGCGCGACGGGGCTTTCTCGGGAACGGGTACAGTTATCGTGGAAGTCGAGCTACGCGGCATCACCAAGCGTTTCGGCGAAGTCGTCGCCAATTCCGATGTGAATTTGAAAATACGGGCCGGCGAGATTCTCGGCCTGCTCGGTGAGAACGGTGCCGGCAAATCAACCCTTATGAACGTTTTGTCGGGACTCTATCGCGCCGACGATGGCCAGATTCTCATCGACGGCAGCCCGGTTCATTTCCGCGATGCCAAGGACGCGATCAATGCCGGCATCGGCATGGTTCATCAGCATTTCATGCTGGTACCGGTGTTCACCGTTGCCGAAAACGTTGTCCTCGGCGTCGAGCCAACAGGGGTGCTTGACCACCTTGACCTCAAACGCGCCCGCGAGCAGGTCCAGGCAATCAGCGCCCAGCACGGGCTTGAAGTCGATCCTAACGGGTTGATCGAGGAAATGCCGGTCGGCCTCCAGCAACGGGTCGAGATTATCAAGGTTCTGTTTCGATCGGCAGATATCCTGATCTTCGACGAGCCGACCGCGGTTCTCACACCGCAGGAAGTGACAGAGTTTTTCACTATCATCCGCTCACTGCGCGACGCTGGCAAAGCTCTGGTCTTCATCACTCATAAGCTTGGTGAAATGCTCGAGGTCGCGGACCGGATCAGTGTGTTGCGTGGCGGTAAAATCGTCGGTGAAGGCGATCCAAAGACGACAAGCGACGCGGAGCTGGCGGAACTGATGGTCGGCAGACCGGTCAGTTTCGAAGTCGAACGGGCACCGACGACAGCCGGCGAACTTCTCCTTGAGGTCAATAAGCTCAGGGTCTTGAACGACCGTGACGAGGCTGTGGTCGACGATATCGATTTTCAAATCCGCGCTGGCGAAGTCATTGGTATCGCCGGGGTGCAGGGCAACGGGCAAACCGAACTGGTTGACGCCTTGACCGGATTGAAGCCCGTGGCCAGCGGATCAATATCATTCCTCGGCCAAGACATTACGATGGCCTCGACGCGCCAACGACATCGTTTCGGCATCGCTCATATCCCGGAGGACAGGCAACGCTCGGGCATCGTCGCCGAATTCACAATCGCCGAGAACTGTGTCCTCGATAGCTACTATGACGATCGATATTCGTCTGGTCTGACGCTGCATTGGCCCGACGTCCACAAGGCGAGTGCCGAGATCGTCCAGGAATTCGATGTGCGTACCCCGTCGGTTTTTGCCCTTGCCGACCATCTCTCCGGAGGCAACCAGCAGAAGCTCGTCGTCGGTCGCGAACTCTCGCGCGATATCAAGCTGATCATCGCCGCGCAGCCGACCCGAGGCGTCGATGTCGGATCGATCGAATACATTCACAAAAGAATCATCGAGGCGGCGGACGCCAGCGTCGGCGTTCTGATCGTTTCGACCGAGCTCGACGAGATCAAGGAGCTTTGCGACCGTATTCTGGTCATGTTCCGAGGACGCATCGTTGCCGAATTCGACAGCGGCAAGGCCGGCGTCAAGGAAATCGGCCTTGCCATGGCCGGCATTGCCCCCGGATCGCTCACTGGGGGCACCGCGTGAGTGAGGCACCGACCCATGCGACGATTCAGGAGCAATTGCTTAGGCGCGCCGTTACATCGCGCCATGATTTCGAGGAAATCTTTCTAGTACCGATCTTTGCGGTGTTGATCGCGCTTGCCCTTGGTGGCGCAACCATGCTCGCAACCGGCGTCGATCTCGCAACAATCGGAAAATCGTTTGCGGCGCTTTTGAACGGCTCGCTCGGTTCGGCGTCAGCACTCTCGGAAACGCTGACGGCAGCCGCGCCGGTGACCCTGGCAGCGCTCGGCATCGCGCTCGGCTTTCGTGCCGGCCTGTTCAATATCGGGGCGGAAGGCCAACTACTGATAGGCGGCATGGCGGCGGTTATCGTCGGCTTCGCGGCACGAGGGCTCCCAGCGGCGATCCATTTGCCATTGGCGCTTCTTGCCGCCGCACTGGCCGGCGCGTTGTGGGCCTCGATTGCCGGCTGGCTAAAGGCGGCAACCGGTGCGCACGAGGTCATCACGACTATAATGCTTAATCTGATCGCATTTCGGCTTGTCGACTTTCTTCTACGCAGTCCACAAATCCAGCGGCCAGGGCGCAGCGACCCTATTTCGCAATCGATACTGTCGAGCGCCGAACTCCCCAAACTCCTGACCTGGATCGAGCCCAACCTGAGGCTCCATGCAGGCATTCTCGTTGCCGTCGCAATGGTTTTTTTGGTTTACTGGCTCCTGTTTCGAAGCACGCTCGGCTTCGAGTTCCGTTTAGCCGGGCTCAATCCAGATGCGGCGCGCTATGCCGGTATGCGCTCGGGCCTGATTGTTGTTCTTGTCATGGCGCTGGCCGGCGCGCTGGCGGGTCTCGCCGGCGCCAACCAGGTGCTCGGTGTTCTCGGACGCGCATCTCCGAATTTCTCCGGCGGAATCGGATTCGACGCTATCGCTGTCGCCCTGCTTGGCCGCTCTCATCCTATCGGCGTTCTCGTCGCCGGACTTTTGTTTGGCGCGCTCGAAGCCGGCGGGCGGCAGATGCAAGTCTCGGCCGGCGTCAGCATCGATCTCATCGCCATTATTCAGGCGCTTATCATCGTATTCATCGCCGCTCCAACGCTGGTGCGCACCGTGTTCCCCTTCGCCTTCGGTAAAGAGGTCCGGCGATGAGCAATATGGTGCTTGGCGGGACCGATGAACTCGACCGCGGCAAGCGCCGCCGGACAGTTCTCACGGGCTGGCTTCTGCTGACTTTCGCAATATTCGTTGCCGTCGTTTTCGGGCTCGGCACGGAAGGCGACGCGGTTTTCCGCCTTACCCTGCCGCGCGACGCGATCACCCTGCCGAACCTCGTTGTACCGGCGATGCCCTATGCCTATTTCGTGTCAGCACTTCTCGCCTTTCTCGGTTTCCGTCAGTTCATGATCGGTGGCGCGCGTTGGTCGAGCATCTCTCTTGGAACCGGACTTTTTCTGGTTGTCACTGTGTTTCTCGTCTGGGCAACGGCGGGCAAGTCTTTTTCCCTCACCGGCATGCTGGAATCGACGTTGGTGCGCGCCGTGCCGATCGCTCTTGGCGGCCTGGCCGGCGTTCTTTCGGAGCGCGTCGGCGTCGTCAATATTGGCATCGAGGGGATGTTGTTGGCTGGCGCCTTCACCGGCGCCGTCGCCGGTTCGCTGCTCGGTGGTGTTGGTGGCACAATCGCCGCCGTCGCCGTTGGCGGACTATCGGGATTGTTGTTGGCGGCTCTCGTCGTTACCCACCGCGTCGACCAAATCATTGCCGGGGTGGCACTCAATGTCTTCGTCCTCGGCCTCACGTCCTATCTCTCAAGTCAGGTTCTGTCCAAGCATCATTTTCTCAACAGTGCGCCAGTCTTCCGTCCAATAAAGATCCCCTTCCTTAGTGAGCTGCCAGTCGTCGGGCCGGTTCTCTTTCGCCAAAACATCTTTGTTTATGGAGCGTTGATTCTTGTCGCGATCTCTACGTACTATTTGTTTCACACAAGAAGTGGCCTTCGCGCCCGATCGGTCGGCGAACATCCCGAGGCAGCCGACGCTGTTGGGCTCCATGTCTATCGAATCCGCTATATCAATGTGACACTCGGCGGGATGGTCGCCGGGTTCGGCGGGGCGTGGTTCACGCTTGGCAGCGTCGGCCGCTTCGACGAGGGTATGACCGGTGGACGCGGATTTATCGGGCTTGCCGCAATGATATTCGGGCGCTGGCATCCTGTCGGGGCATTAATGGCGGCGCTTGTCTTCGGTTTTGCCGACTCGCTACAGCAGAAGCTGGCCATCTTGCACACACCGATCCCGTCGGAGTTCCTCGCCATGGCGCCCTATGTCGCGACAATTGTATTGGTCGCCGGGCTCATCGGCCGGGCAAGACCCCCAGCCGCCGACGGCAAGCCTTACATCAAGGACTAGAACGCGCGCGGTACGAATCATCCTCAGCCCGGCCCCCCGACTTTGCGCCGGAGCGTTTGTACGATCGCGCAAAAATTGGATCCCGGAGTCAGCCGATCGCAGCGACCGCGCGTTTGGCCATTACCTTGACCAAATTGGCGCGATATTCGGCCGAGCCATGAAGGTCGGAGAGCATCATCTCGGTGTCGATGGCCAATTCATCGAGAGCCTCGGCGTTCCACGATGTCGATAGCGCCTTCTCAATCGGCTCGGATCGGAAAACGCCCTGTTGGCCGGCTCCGGTGACTGCGACGCGGATGTTGCCGTCTCCCATCCTGGCGACGAAGACGCCGGCCATGGCGTAGCGCGATGCCGGATTGGCGAATTTCATATAAGCCGCCTTTGCCGGCACTGGAAAGGCGATCTTGGTGATGAGTTCGCCTTCCTCAAGCGTGGTAGAGAACAATCCCTGGAAAAAATCTTCCGCGCCGATGGTGCGCTTGTCGGTGTGGATGATCGCTCCCAGTCCGAGCGCACCAGCCGGATAATCCGCGGCCGGATCGTTGTTGGCGAGCGAGCCGCCGATCGTGCCACGGTGTCGAACGGCGGGGTCGCCGATCTTGCTGGCGAGAACGGCAAGTGCTGGAATGGCATTCTTGACCGCATCTGATGTGGCGACCTCGGCATGGGTAACGGCAGCGCCGATCGTAACCATTTCCTTGCCACCGGAAATGCCCTTGAGGTCGGCAAGGTGCGTGATGCCGACGAGGTCGGAAGGTGCGGCGAGCCGTTGTTTCATCGTCGGGATGAGCGTCTGCCCACCGGCGAGGTAGCTTGCGTCGGACGCACCGGAGAAGAGCGCCGCCGCATCGGCGACGTCCTTGGCGCGATGATATTGGGTCTCGTACATTATTCTTTTTCCTCGCCGTCTAGGCAGCTTGTCTTAGGTCGCGATGCACCATCTACATTCGGGCGGCGCCGTCCTGGATCGCCTTGACGATATTGTGGTAGCCGGTGCAACGGCACAAATTCCCCTCAAGTTCGTGGCGGACCGTGGCTTCGTCAAGTGTCCCGCCAAGCCGCTGAACCATGTCGACCGCGGTCATGATCATGCCCGGCGTACAAAACCCGCACTGAAGTCCGTGGTTTTCATGGAAGGCCGCTTGCATCGGATGCAGCTCCCCATTGTCGGCCAGCCCCTCGATTGTAAGCACTTCGGAGCCCTCTGCCTCGGCAGCGAGCATGGTACAGGATTTGATCGCCTTGCCGTCGACATGGACAACGCAGGCGCCGCATTGCGACGTATCGCAGCCGACATGCGTTCCCGTCAGTTCAAGATTTTCTCTCAAAAGCTGGACGAGAAGCGTTCGATCCTCAACATCGACCGAGACCGCCTTCCCATTTACCTGCATCGACACGGTGGTCATGACTAGTTCCCTCTAAATAACCAATACTCAGTTCGCGGCATGAGATCGTTTAAGCGGTCCCTCACCTGATGAAAATGACAATCGCGAGAACAACCGCCGCGATCACGATCAGTCCCCACATCTGCGGGCCACCGAGCCAGCCGCGTCCGGCAGCGACGTCGACACGCTCTTCGACATCATGGGCCACCGCAGCAACGTCGTGGGCGACCTCCTCGACGGCGTGCTCAGCGCGCGCGACGAACGACTCCTTGGCAGCCGTGTCGCTACCCGTTTCGCCACCGACCCGCTCAGCGAAGGCACCGAAGAATTGATCAGCCATCTGCTTGGCGGTGGCGTCAATCAGTCGAGCGCCGAGTTGGGCAAGCTTGCCACCGACCTGGGCCTTGGCGGTGTAGCGCAGGATCGTGCCGTCGCCATCCTCGTCCAGAGCCACGTCAGCACCACCCTTGGCAAACCCGGCAACGCCGCCCTTGCCCTCACCGGAAATGGTATAGCCGGCGGGCGGGTTAACGTTGGAGAGCGTGACTTCGCCTTTGAAAGTCGCCTTCACCGGACCGATCTTGGTAACGACTATCGCCGACATCTCGGTGTCGGAATGCATCTCCAATTCCTGACAGCCCGGGATCGAGGATTTGAGGATTTCCGGGTCATTGAGCGCCGCCCAGACCCGATCGCGCGGCGCGGCGATCCGGTATTCACCCGACATTTCCATAAAATCGTAATCCCTGACTTGCGTAGAGCTTCCTAATTACCCGATTTTCAAACTGGGGAACACAAGCCCGACAAAAAAACTGCCGCCGAGCAACCGACCTTTGTGATCGACATCGAGCCGAGCTACCCTATGGTTGCATGACGGGCGCCACGCCAGCATGTTTTTGATAGAACCGGGTCCATAGGGGAAGACTGTAGTTGGGTCGATTCGGGCTTCAGACACAAAAGTAGCTCACACTCTTACCAACATTCCTCTAGAACCTGTCGGGTAAATCCAACTGAATCCAGACCCGCCATAATGACATCACCCACGACCCGGACCAATCGCGGGCAATCGACGACAGCCGAAGGCCTTGTCCGGCGTGCGCCGGTCATGCTCGAAACCGAGGGCTGGAGCGACTACGCACTTCTCGATTCTGGCGGAGGGCGCAAACTGGAACGTTACGGGCCTTACCGAATCGTTCGCCCCGAGGCACAGGCATTATGGTCGCCACGCCGCGCCGAGGCCGAGTGGCAGGCAGCCGATGCGCAATTTGTCGGAATCGGCGAGGACGACAGCGATGGCCGCTGGCGCACCAGCAAACCACTCGGCGAGACGTGGCCAATTGATTATAGCGGGATCGTTTTCCTCGGCCGCTTCACGTCGTTTCGCCATGTCGGCGTATTTCCCGAGCAGGTCAGCCATTGGCAATGGCTTGAGCAAATCATCAACACCGCAGAACGGCCGATGAAAATTCTCAATCTCTTCGCCTATACCGGGCTTGCCTCACTGGTCGCCGCACGGGCTGGCGCCGAGGTTACCCATATCGACGCGTCGAAGAAGGCAATTGGCTGGGCGCGCGAAAACCAGAGTATTGCCGGGCTCGAAGATCTGCCAATCCGCTGGATCTGTGAAGACGCGCGAAAGTTTGTCGAGCGCGAGGTGCGGCGCGGCAACACCTATGATGGAATTATTCTCGACCCGCCGAAATTCGGCCGCGGACCGAAGGGCGAGGTCTGGGATCTATTTCCCGACCTGCCGGAAATAATGCGGAATTGCCGCAAGCTGCTTTCGGATCGGGCTCGGTTCCTGATCGTCACCGCCTATTCAATCAGGGCCTCGTTTCTGGCGATAGACGAGCTTGCCGCCGAATGTCTTGACGGCCTCGACGGGGTGCTGGAATCGGGGGAACTGGTGCTGCGCGAGGAAGGTGGCGGGCGGGCGCTGTCGACATCGCTATTCGCCAGATGGTCGGCCAATGGTTGATTCGGCTCCAGCGGCGCCCGGCTCGGTCATGCGCATCACCAGCCTTGCCAATCCGCTGGTCAAGGAGATCCGAGGCCTGGCGCTGGCGAAAAACCGCAAGGCGAGCCAACTTTTCCTTGCCGAAGGAATGAAGCTCGTCGCCGACGGGCTCGAGAGCGGCTGGACGATCCGCACGCTGGTGCATTCGGGCCGGGTTGCGGACCAATCTCTGGTCCAGCGGCTGTCGGCGCGGGCCCATGCAAGCGGCAGCCGAGTGTTGGTGGTCAGCGATGCGGTACTCTCCAAGATCACAAAGCGAGAAAATCCGCAAACCGTCGTCGGGGTTTTCGAACAACGCTTGACGCCGCTGGCGGCCATCGAGCCGGCAGCCGACGATATTTGGGTCGGATTGGAGACGATTCGCGATCCAGGAAATCTCGGAACGATTCTGCGGACAATCGATGCTGTTGGTGCCAAGGGCGCGGTGCTGATCGGACAGACCGTCGATCCGTTCTCACTCGAAGCAGTTCGCGCGACAATGGGTTCGATATTTCATGTCGGTCTGGCGCGGGCAAATGCCACTGAATTCACCGACCTTTGCAGCCGCTGGCCTGGAACAGTTGTCGGCACACATCTTTCTGCTACGCTCGACTCTCGACAAGCAAGCTATCGTCCGCCGGTGCTTCTGGTTATGGGTAACGAACAATCGGGTTTGGGCGCGACGATGGCCGGGGCCTGTGAATCTCTAGTCAAGATCCCGATGGCCGGGCGCGCCGACTCCCTCAATCTGGCGGTCGCGACAGGAATCATGCTCTTTGAAATCACCCGTGAAAGGTTACAGCTCAATGGTTGACGACACCGCAACTGACGACGACACGCCCGACCGGCCGATGTCATTGCTCGGACTTGGCGTGATCGGCCTGACGTTCGCCGTCGACCAGGTGACCAAGGGCTGGGCCGAAAAATTCCTTGAAAACGGGCAATTGATCGACCTCCTGCCGGTTCTGTCTCTGTATCGTGTGTACAATACCGGAATCGCCTTCAGCCTTCTCAGCGACGTCGGCGATATCGGGATTTTCGCCCTGACGCTTGGCGTCGCCGCCCTCATACTCGTGATCTGGCACAGGACAGCCGATGGCGGGCGAATTGCAGCAATCGGCTACGCGCTCATCGTCGGCGGGGCATTCGGCAATATCGCCGACCGCGTATCCTACGGACACGTCGTCGACTTCATGCTTCTGCATCTCGGCGACCGGCCGCTTTTTGTCTTCAACATCGCCGACGTGGCGCTGACGATCGGGCCAATACTTCTGATACTGGTTATGATGACGCCAGCGCGCCGGGCCGCACGTCGCGTTCGCTACAGAGCCGCGCGTGAGGCCCGCCAGAGCCAGTAGCGCGGTGTCTACGGACGGATAGAGCGAACGCGGGGTTGCTCATCCAAGCGTAAAGGCGTCGTGATAGGCACCCTGAACACTACCGCCGGGCACCGGGCCACCGCCTGGAACATGGACCATATCGCCGAGAACCGCGACAGTAGCGCCATGCAGGCCGTGGCGCGGGATGGCCATCGGCGCCAGCGCTTCCCAGGAATCGGTCTTGGGGTCGTAGGCCTCATTGGTGCCAAACACCTTACCCGTTGCCTCCCCGCCAAAGACCAGGATCTTGCCGCCGACATAGGCGGCAGACGGCCCGCTGCGCGGCGTCGGCAGCGGCGCCCTAAAGGTCCAGTTGTCGGGCTCGGGATCGTAGACGGCGTGCAGGCTGGTATTGAAATCGTATGAATCCATGCGCCCTGCAATAGCGTGGATTTTTCCATCGACGACGACGACGCCCATGTGATCGCGCTGACCGACAAAGGGCTGGGTTCCAGTAGAGCCTCGCATGCCGGCAAGGAATTGATACTTGTCGGTCTCGGGATCGTAAATCTCATGCCACTCGACCGAGCGTACGTCGCGACCGCCGAGGAGATGAATCTTGCCGTCCAGAACCTGCGCCGAGATGGCGCCGCGCGGCCGGGCAAGCGGCGCGATCGACGACCAGCTATCGCTCGCCACATCGTAGACGAAACATTTGCAATGGGGGCCTCGATTCTGTTCGACAAAGCCGCCAAACGTATAAATCTTGCCACCAACCGCCGCCAGCGAGATGTGATTGCAACGATGCGGGAACGCCGCCTTGAGCTCCCATTCGCCGGTCGCCGGATCAAAAACCTGATGAAAATTTCCATCGACGCGATGATGAGCATAACCGGCGACAATGTGAATCTTGCCCAGACACTCGATGACCCCGTGCTCGCCGACCGGAATCGGCATTCGCGGCTGCTCGACCCAGCGGCCCTGATTTTCAGCTGCCGGAGCAACGCTGGTCATATAGCGCTGCTTTTCCACGGTCTCGGGGATTGAGGTAATTTGCTTGTCGAACAGACCGAGAAAAAGTGGATCACTCATGTTTGCGACCTCTCTAAATAATGAAGCGGAATAGCGGTTGAATTCTATGCTTGGTAGCTCGGGACGGCCGCCTTCAAAAGCTCTTGCGTCAACACAACGCCCTCGCGTGTCACCTCATAGGGCGAACGCTCCCACAGCACCGGATTGGGCGCCTCGTAGCTGATCAAGCCGGTATAATTCTTCTCCGCCAAAAGGCCGAAAACCTCGTTCCAGGCGATGACGCCCTGGCCCGGCGGTAGCCGATCGGTCGGGCGCTTGACGCCGGTAACCGGATTTTGCGGCAAATCACTGTACTGGAAGTGCATGATATCTTCGCCGGGTACATCCTCGAAACCACGGCCGGGTCGTCCGCTGCGCGCCAGGTGATAAGCATCGAGGAGAATGCCGACATTCTCCTTGTCGGCGCCGGAGACAAGCTCTCGCTGGGTCTCGACGCTGTTCAGGTCGGGGTGCTGCGAGTTGAATTCGATGGCGAGCTTCAGACCGAACTCGGCGGCGATATCACCAGCGGTGCGCAGATAACCGATCGCGTCCTTGATCGGTCCGGAGAAAGGGCCAGGCGCGCTCATCAACATATCGCAGTCGAGCGCCACCGCGTTCTCGCATGATTTTCGGAAGTCATTGAAAATACGTTTGTTTTCGTCACCAGTTGCAAATAGAAAACCATATTCGACGCCGAGAACCGCGACCGGGACGCCGCTTTTCTTGACCATTTCGATGACCTGGTCGTTGGTCATGCCGGCCTCGTAGCAGCGCTTGAAATCGGTCCGGCGCAGTTCGGCGGCGGCGTAGCCGGCCTGCTTGATCGCGTCGACGGCGGTGCCCAGCGGCGTCGTGTCTATCGTCCATGTGTGCAGCGCCAGGCGCCCAAACTTGTCTGCCATCTGTCCTGGTTTAATCCCCAATGTTGAATTTATTGTCGGTGCGACTGGCGGGAAGCGCAGTTTCGCATTGGCGCTCCCGACTGTCCACGGTCAAAGGTTCACGCGCGTAGTCTAGATGGGGGCTCATATACACGCAGATTAACGGCGAACCAATGTCTGCCTTCTTGATGACCTTGGGACATCGCTTTGGGCAGGAGTGATTTCGGCTATGCATCGACGGGCGGTTATCTTGATCCGATTTGAAATGGAAACATCGATGCCTCAATCTTTATAGCCGATGTGGCGGCTCAGCCTCGCGCATCCACCAAAATGACTTTTGCCAGACAAGCAGCGCAAATCGTGCCCAAGCAATCGCGGCCTACCCGCGTTATTGTGGTTCAAATAGGAGAATTATGATGGACCTCACACTCGCACTGCTCGGTATCTCTCTTTACATTTTGATTTGGGAAAAACTCCCCGAATGGGGCAATTGGTTCAATGCTGGCCTAAAGCTGCTGCCCGGTCCGTTGCAAGCACTCTACGAACAATGGCGCTGTCCATTCTGTGTGGGTTTTTGGATGGCACTGGCCCTTCACGCCACGACTGGTATTTGGACGCTTCCAGTCCTTGCCGAGCTGCCGTCATTTTGGGGACCGGCCGCGCCGGTAATTGGCTGGATTCTTGACGCGCTGGCGACAGCTACGCTCATCTATGCCGGCAAAATCGCACTCGACGCGATAGGATTGCCGGCGATGAAGGGCTTCATGATGAAGGCTGAATTCATGAAGAGTTTCGACAAGGACGAAAAGAGCTAGAAGTTGCGTTGAGTTGGCCGACGACCGCCGGCATCCCCCTGGGTGGCGCGGCGTCGCTTTTGTATAGGCAACGGTCCTCCCCACGAAAGATGCCAGAATCGGATATCTGGCACCTTTCCAATTTGTCAGTCAGCTTGGTCAATATGGATGCCGTCAGTTGAGTCTGAGATTCTGTTGAGAGGTATCGAACCAGTCGAATTTTTCGCCGCTTTTATTGACCATGACAGCCTTCGTCGTAAAGTATTGATCGAATGATTCCTGGCCAAACTCGCGGCCAATTCCAGAATTTTTGACTCCGCCCCATGGCGACGCGGCATCAATGCGATGGTGATCGTTGATCCAGACAATGCCGGCCTCTAATTGATCGGCAAGCCGATGACCTCTCGCGACATTCTGTGTACGAACCGCGGCAGCCAGTCCGTAAGGCGAATCGTTGGCGATGTGCAGCGCCTCTTCCTCGCTATCGAACGGCATGACGACCGTGAATGGACCGAACACTTCTTCCTGAGAAATACGCATATCGGGCTTTGCATCGGCGAAGACAGTCGGCTCGAAAAAAAATCCACCACTATTGTCGAGATGGGTAGGAACATTTCCGCCCGCCACCAAACGCGCGCCTTCGTCAACACCGATCTTGACGAAATCCCGCACCCTCTGACGCTGCCGCTCGGAAATTAGGGGGCCCATTTGCGTGGCGGCATCGGACGGGTCGCCCACCTGAATCGACTTTGCCTTGGCGGCCAATTTATCGACGAATTCGTTATAGACGCTTCTTTGTACGAGATGCCGTGCCGAGGCGATGCATGTCTGGCCGGCACCAATGAAGGTGCCGAAAGCGGCATAGTCGACCGCTTGATCAACGTCGAAATCGTCAAACACCAATACGGCCGCCTTGCCGCCAAGCTCGAGCGTCAGATGGACAAAATTCGGTGCTGCGGCAGCTGCCGCCATTCGTCCGGACTCAGTGCCGCCAGTAAGCACCAGCTTATTGATGTCGGGGTGCCCGGACAATGCCTTTCCGGCCGTCGCGCCGAAACCGGTGACGACGTTGAAGACGCCCGGGGGCAGACCGGCGTCCGAGAATATTTCGGCAATCCGCAGCGTCGTCAGTGGCGTGTATTCCGACGGCTTGACGACAGTCGTGCATCCTGAAGCGAAGGTCGGCGCGAGGTTCCGCGAGGCGATTAAAAGCGGATGATTGAAGGGCGTGATATTGGCAACGACCCCGACCGGACGGCGCGAGGTATAGCCGAGATAAGGCCCGTCAATCGGGATGACCGCGTCGCGTCGGGTTAGGGCAAGACCGGCATTGTAGCGAAAGAGGTCGGGTACCCGGGCAAGCTGAGCGCGCGTCTCGCGCGTCGGCCGACCGTTATTCAAAGTTTCAAGCTCATACAATTCGTCGAGGTGTTTCTCCATCGTATCGCCGAGCGCATAGACGAGCTTGGCGCGGGTTCTGTCGGAAAGTCCTCGCCATTCCGGATCGTTAAAAGCCCGCCGCGCGCTCACCACCGCAGCATCGACATCTTCATCGCTCGCATTGACAGAATGGGCAATGACGCCACCAGTTGCCGGCGAAACAATTGGGAAAGTTTCGCGCCCATTCGCGGCTTGTTCTTCACCGTCGATGAAAAGGCCACGGACGGGTGCCGAAGCGCTCGAATTCTCTTGCCGGCCCACAGAAAACTCCTCTTTACGATTTAATTGGGCTCTGGACTCGTGATTGAGCCGACCTTTGCCCGAGGGAAAACTATCGAGCCAACATATTGGACCGGGTCGGTTTTCCCGGCAAGGCTGACGCCTCGCCACTGGATTTTCCTACGGACACAGTTGCACCACCAGCCGTGGTACTGCTAACGTCCGTTCAGCTCCCAACTCCAGATCTGCTCGACACGCGCTGTCATTTCCGAAGTTCGCTAGGAACAGACACTAGCTGCAATTTCAGTTCGTAGTTCCCATGAAGCATGAAAAGGGAATTTGTCTCTCGACAGCTCCAGGCCATTCTGGCTTTGGGCGCGGCTTCACGGATCGCGGGGTGTAGGCAGCCCCCGGATTCGACTATCTTGATCTGTCCTCCGTCGAGCGTGCAAGCGCGCGTTAGTGTGGCCGACCTTGTATATCGTTACCAGGGTAGCCCAGCAGGACGGGTCACGGGCTCGATGTCGAGCTTGAGTACGCCGCGAGCCGCTGCGAGTTGCTGCTTCACGGGCGCCAGCAGCGATGCGATCTCTCCTGCATCTTCTTCGGTCACGAACCGATAGCCGAGCAGCCTCGCCATATCCATGACCCACCCGGGTGTAATCGGCGAGTCGGTCGGAGCATGCTCCTTCGGGGCCGGATCCTCACCGAAACGGGGAGGGATGACATCAGGAAATTCCGGAGGGCGCGCCTGGTGCCAGCTTGTCGATTGTTCGTAAGCATGGGCAGTTCGCAAAGCAATTGCTTCCTCCCATGGCCGGGAGATTAACTGCATTCCCATCGGCGTGTTGTCTCGGGCAAACCCAATGGGTACCGACAGGCTGGGAAATCCGGTGAGGCTGATCGGGCGGGTTAAACTCGTCATCTCAGCGCCCCACGGCAGATTCCGGCGGCCGGCAATCGCCCGGGAAGGCTGCGAAGCAAGCGTTCGGCTCGTCGGCGTCGCAATCACATCGACGTCCCTGAAGGCGTTAAGAAACTCGCGGGTTACGACCTGGCGTAGCTGTTGCGACACAATCCTGTCTTCGGCGGAGCTCAGCCCGGCGGCCGCGATCTTGTGATAAAAAGCAGGGGTGTAATCGTGCGCTTTTGCCTCGAACCATGGCTTATGGATCACGAAGGATTCGCTGTAGGCGATAATCCACGATGCCGCCGGCCCGTATTCCGCGGCAGGCAGCGAAACAGGCTTCAATTCGGCGCCCAACGCCTCGAGCTGCCTGATCGCCGCATGAACGGCCGCGTCCACCTCCGGGTCGAGATCCACGAGAAAGAACGAATCAGGGATACCAATCCTTATCCCCTCGAGACCGCGATTCAGCTCAGCGGTGAAGTCCGGCACGGGCCGGCCAACAGACGTGTGATCGCGCCGGTCGATGCCCGCGATCGCCTCCAGCATCATTGCGATGTCCGCGACGCCACGGCCCATAGGACCGATGCTGTCCTGGCTCCAGCTCAGTGGAATGCAGCCGTGGCGGCTCACGCGCCCATAAGTTGCGCGCATGCCCGCAAGACCGCAGAAGCACGACGGATTGCGTACCGATCCGCCGGTATCAGTGCCGGTCGCAAGCGTAGACAAGCCGGCCGCGAGCGCTGCTCCGGATCCCGAGCTCGAGCCGCCCGGGAAGGCCGACAGGTTCCACGGGTTTCGTGCAAAGCCGTAGACACCCATACTGCCTGAGGCGAACTCGACGAGATTCAGTTTGCCGAGGCAGATCGCGCCGGCCGCCTTGAGCCTTGCCGAAACAGTTGAATCTTCCGCGGCGACGCGCGGTTCGATGACGCGCGATGCGGCAGTCGTCGGCATGCCAAGAACATCGATAATGTCCTTATGCGCCACCGTGATTCCATGCAATGGTCCTCGGTAGCTGCCTGAGACAATCTCCGCCTCGGCGGCCCGTGCCTGTGCCCGCGCGCCGTCTGCATCCAAATGGATGAACGCCCGAAGCACATCGTCGCAAGAGGCGATACGCTCGAGCTGTGCATTGACGAGCTCAACCGGCGAGACCAACCGATCCCGGATCAGCGGTGCCAGTTCGGCGACGGTCATGAAGGCAAGGTCGCGGGACATCTCAATCTCCACCGTTGGTAACCTCTGACATCGTTGGCGAGAATGCCAGTCCCGTCAATCGCTTCATAACGCGGTGGCATGCGGCAGACAAAGCCGGAAGACGTCCAGTTTCCTGTGCCAAGCTCTAAACGCATGCTGTGCATGTGGTCCCCCCAAAATGTTCGGCCTCTTTCGCAAAGCTCCTGTAGGGCTAATGCAATTCCTATGAGAGCTGTGCTATTCGGTTCCCATAAAATGACTTACACATCGCATACAAAATTCTCCGGTGAACTTGCCGGCCATCTCGGCCAAATCGTGTCGGTAGTGGTCTTCAGCGTTGGCATCATGGTCCAGAAGGACTTGGCGTCGCGCTACGCGGCCGCTGACATTGTTGCGCTACAATTTTCTATTTCCGCAGTTCTGATGTGGGTTGCCTGCGCGGCATTGGGGTATCTACCGAGACGGTTGTCCGATGCTGTCCCCGGCATTTTGTGGGGCATGCTGACGCCCGGCATCGTGTTTCTGTTGGCCAGTGAAGGTGCGTCGCGTACCGACGGTGTATCGGTTGCCCTCATCTGGGGAATGATACCGCTGTTGAGCCCCATCGTTGGCCGCTTCGTATTGGGCGAGAGGTTTCACTGGAGTCTACCGCTCGGTGCATCAATCGGGTTTTGCGGTGTCGTTGCTCTTACTCTGAATCGCCAATCAATCGGTGCAGGCGATGCGCTGGGTAATTTGCTCGTCCTTGCCGGGGTAATGACGGTGGTGATCGGGCAGATGATTGGCAGACGCCTAAATACACAGGGAGCGCCGTGGTTCCGAATGGCGACGCTTCAAATTACGGGCGCGACGCTCATTTCTATCTTTGTCATTGGTTTGGACGGGAGCTGGGTACCACGAATTTCATCGAACGATTGGGCCGCCTTCTCGGGATTAGCCTATCTGGTTCTGGGTATGACCATGGTGAATTTCATTGGCTACAATCTCGCACTCTCTCGGATCCCAGTTGCTTGGGTCTCGCTTTACAGCTCACTCAGTCCGGCTATTGGCACATTGACGGCGGTCATCCTTCTCGCGGCCCTTGTTCGCCCGTCCGATGCTTTTGGTATTATGGTGATTGTCGGTGGCGTGGCCCTGCCGCATCTTTTTCGTATCCTCAAGGGACGGCGAGCGGCCACGACTGCAGCGACCTGATCACTCAAGCTTAATGAATTGGGGAAACCCGTGGCACTTATCTGGCCGGCGTCCTATAGAATGCGGGAGCGTCTGCTATCCGACTGCCACGTCGCCAGCCTGAATGTCGCAGGTTACAATCCTGTCACCGTAGCCACAAAAAGAGGCCGCCCTTTCGGGCGGCCTCTATGGTGTTCCGTCGGGGTGCGGACCTGATTTGGCCAGATGCATTCGCGCACCCCAGTTCCGGCTCGGGATTTATGCCCAGCCCAACTGACGCAGTGCGACCCCGTCATTCCAGATCTTCGTCATGTGACGGATTTTGCCACCATCAAAGGCCATCGCATAAACGTAGTCCGTGGCAACCGTCTTACCTGTTGGCGGTACCGGGCCACCTTCACCCGTCTGTGTGCCGTGGAATACTGCGAAGGCGAGGACGATATTCCGTTCATTGTCGGCGGCAAAACCCTTGAGTTCATAGTGGCCGTCGGGCACCGGGGTTTGCAATCCTTTTATCCAGGTCGTGTAGCCTTCCAATGTAGTGGTGTCGGCCAAAGCATCGGCCTGACAATCGAAAGATGCATCGCTCTGGCACCACTGCTGACATACTTCCCAGCCTTTTCCGGTTTCGCAGGCTTCAAAAAAATCTCGTGCGCTTGTTTCGATAGACATGGTCTTGGCTCCGTTTCTTATTCGAGGAAATCCCGAATTTCGTCTGTGATTGAATATTTACGGGGCTCTGACTCTCCGAACATCTGCCAGGTGGCATAGGCGACGAAATTACTTTTCCATATGCCACCCTTTCCGTGCGAGGATCAGCCCAATCCGGGGGGATATATGTTGAAAACAAAGACAAATTTGCCACTTGAGCTGTCTTCGCTCTTGGGGCGCGACACCCAGTTATCGGACCTGCACAAGGTTCTTGGCGAACAGCGGCTTGTCACATTGTCCGGGCCTGGAGGCACAGGCAAAACACGAATTGCAAAGAAGGCAGCGCGGTCCCTTCTTGCAACTTTTGATCACGGTGTCTGGTTTATCGATCTGACAGGCGTATTCCGTGATTCCGGTGTAGCGGGTGCGGTGTCGCGCGTGCTCGGGCTTCTCGAAGAAGAGCAGATCCCGCTTTCCGAAACGATTGCTCGCCAACTGGTGGGACAAAAGATCCTGCTCGTGCTCGACAATTGCGAACAGGTTCTTGGCGGGTGCGCGGAGTTTGCCGAGAAGATCCTGACCCAGGCCCCGGACGCAAAGGTTCTGGCGACCAGTCGGGAGCCGCTTCACATTAGCGGTGAATCTGTCTGGCAGGTGCCTCCGCTCTCCGTCCAATCTGGCGTGGAACTTTTCTTGGAGCGCGCTCGGCAGGCGACTTCCGATTTCGCAACCGACACGTCGTCCAATGCGACGGTCGGTGAGATTGTCGAACGCCTCGACGGCGTACCGCTCGCGATCGAACTCGCTGCCGCACGAACATCAATGATGGGACCCGACCAGATACTGGTCGGACTGGACAAGCGTTTCGATCTTCTGACCGGCGGCGTCCGCGATGCAATACTCCACCACAAGTCGCTTTGGGCGTCGGTTGCATGGAGCTACGATCTCATGGCTCCCGACGAGCAGGCACTGGCTCGGCGACTTTGCGTCCTCCGAGGCTTCACTCTCGATACGGCAACCGCGATTGGCGGGGCAGGCACTTCGAATGACAGCGCGGTTCTTGATCTGCTCCAGCGACTTGTCGACATGTCGATCGTCCAAGTTGACCGATCACTGAAGGAGCCGCGTTATCGCTTCCTTGAAACGGTACGTGAATTTTTGCTCGAGAAACTTGAGGAGGCCGGTGAAACAAATGCAGCCCGTGCAGCGCATCTTTCGCACTTCATCGATTTTGCGGAATATCGAGCGCAGCGATTGATATTGGGTGACGGGCCAAAATTGATGGCTCAGATTCAAATTGAGTTCGACAATCTCGAAGATGCATTGGTATTCGCCGAAAGCCACGAGGATCCCAGCCTGCTCCTCAGGCTGCTAACGGCGCTGACTGGCTACTACGAGATCTGGGGACAGTACCAACGAGATATAGCCGAAAGTTGGTGATGGCCCCTGAGGGGCGGCATATCATGGCGGTGCTGATGCGCCGTCCATTCTCAAAGAGAAAGGATATGCCACATGGCCACACCTGCCGTTTTTCCGTTCGCGCTTCGATCGAAATTTTCACCTGACCCTCTTACAGAGGTGATCCATGCAGGTGCCCGGGAGTTGCTTGGCACCGCCGTTCTTGCCGAGGTCTCTGGCTTCATCTCTGAACACGCACATCTTCTGGACGAGGACGGCCGTCAGCGCCTGGTGCGCCACGGGTTCTTGCCAGAACGCGAGGTGATGACGGGGATCGGGAAGGTGCCAGTTCAGGTCCCCCGTGTGCGCGACCGGGGGACGAATGAAGACGGCAGCAAGATCAAGTTCCGCTCATCCCTGGTGCCGCCCTATCTGCGCAAGGCGAAGTCAGTGGAAGAACTGCTACCCTGGCTTTATCTGAAGGGCATTTCGACGGGGGACTTCAGCGAAGCGCTTGCGGCGCTTCTGGGCCCGGACGCCGAGGGTCTGTCGGCCTCGACGATCACGCGGCTGAAAGCAAGCTGGTGGGAGGAATACGAGACCTGGCGCAAGCAGGATCTCTCTGGCAAGCGCTACGTCTACATCTGGGCA
>Ga0315339_1000925_pt1 | contig 29988 bp, 34 predicted proteins | sample ASW17metaG_FD_204514 | JGI IMG/M metagenome (GOLD analysis project Ga0315339, IMG submission 204514) | Ammonia-oxidizing marine archaeal communities from Pacific Ocean, United States - ASW #17 | ecosystem: Environmental > Aquatic > Marine > Oceanic | place: USA: California | collected 2016-12-05 | reverse complement strand
ATGAAGCTAGAGGAATTGGTGGAATTTTTTTTGATTATAAAAAAGATAATTTTGAAAAAGATTTCAAATTTATACGAGATGTAGGAGTTACATTTCAAATGATATTTAATAATATTATTGAAAAAAAGATTAAGAAAAAATGGACTTTAAAAGATAAAGAGATGCAGTATATTAAAAGAGGAAGATACGCAGAATTTAATTTATTGTATGATAGAGGTACAAAATTCGGCTTACAAACAGGTGGAAACGTAGAAGGTATATTAATGTCGTTACCACCAATTGCTAAATGGAAGTAAAAAATGGATAAAGAACCAATAACATCAAATGGTTTAAATAAACTAAAAGAAGAATTAGTTTTTTTAAAAGAAAAAAAGAGACCAGAGATTGTAGCTGCAATTGCAGAAGCAAGATCACATGGAGATCTCAAAGAAAACGCAGAATACCACGCTGCTAAAGAGGAGCAGTCTCACAGTGAAGGAAGAATAACAGAAATCAATGATATTATTGCAAGAGCTAATGTTATTGATGTTACAAAATTAAATAATGATGGAAAAATAATTTTTGGTTCTACTGTATTTTTAGAGAACTTAGATAATGGTGAAAAAATTAGCTACAAAATTGTTGGAAAAGACGAGGCTGATCTAAAACAAAAATTAATTTTTTTTCAATCACCAATTGGAAAAGGATTAATTGGAAAAAATAAAGATGATCTAGTTGAGATAACAACTCCTGCTGGGGTTAAAAATTTTGAAATTAAAGACGTTAAATATATTTAGCTTTTAACAATTTTTTGGATTTGTTTTTCTGAAATTTGGAAATTATTTTGAACCCATGTTTCCTCTATCAATTTTAACTTATTACCCAATATCTTTCCCTCAGGAATATTATATTTAGTCATTAGCATGTTTGCGCCGATTGGTAGGGTTGGAATAATTTTATCTTTATAAGTCTCTATTAATTTGAGTAATTTTTTTTCAACTTTGATAGATGTAAATAGTTTAAAATTAATAATATCAAGCACTGTTTGTTTACCATTAAAGTAAAAAATCTTATTAAAATTCTTTTCAGTAAATTTTTTTATACTTACATTTTCTTTGTAGAAAAAATCAATTGATTTTAATCTTTTTTTATCTTTTTTAGAGAGATTAAATTTATAAATAAAATAATCAGTATTATCAGTTCCATCTACTATCATTAATGAAACTAGAAAGATAAAATCAATCTTGGATAAATTATCAAGAGCATAGGAATTTAATTTCTTAAAATTTTCTACGTTTTTTAGTTGAGGAAAGATAATTTTTATAAGATCTAAACTAATCTCATCCTTAAATATTTTTAAGAACTCATTTGATCTTGTTAATTTTTTAAATTCGTCTAGCAATCTTTCTGAAGATAATCTTGAAACACCACCAATATTTTTTTTAATTATTTTAATTATTTTAGGATTATGACTTTGATTTGAATAATTTATAAAAAACCGCACATACCTGAGAATACGTAAGTAATCTTCTTTAATTCTATTTTCTGCGTCTCCTATAAAATTAATATTTCCGCTTTCAAGATCTTTTTTACCATCATATGGGTCAAACAAATTTCCATCTTTGTCTGAGTATATTGAATTTATAGAAAAATCTCTTCTAGCTGCATCTTCCTTCCAATCTGAAGAAAATTCTACTTTTGCATGTCTTCCATCTGTAGAAACATCTTTTCTTAACGAAGTAATTTCATATTTGTATTTATCAATTATTGCTGTGATAGTTCCATGATCAATACCAGTTTCATAAAAATTAATTTCTTTTTTTTTTAAAGCATCACAAACTTCACTTGGTTTAAGATTTGTAGCTAAATCAATATCATCAACAATTTGTTTTTTAATAACTTTTCTTACACAACCACCCACATATCTAACTTCACTGCTCTCTGAGTAGGTGTTAAGTGCTTCAAAAATTCTATTAGCAGGTGTTTGAATTGTTAAATCAATAAGATTTTGACTTATATAATCAAAATTACGAGATCTAAAAAAAATTTTATCTAAAAAATTATCCATATATGGCTGGGGCGCTAGGATTCGAACCTAGGATGCCGGTACCAAAAACCAGTGCCTTACCACTTGGCTACGCCCCAATATTGTTTTCGTATAACACAAAAAAATAAAATTTATATAGTTTTCGATGTATTACACCAATAATTTTTAAATTTTCTTTTAAATTTAACTTTTGCTAATTCACAATCACGGTTTTTTTGATAATACGCAACTATTACCGAACCAGAGCCCGTCATTCTTACGAATAGAGGTTGGTTTAAATTTTCCAAAAAAGATTTTAATTTTTTGAGTTTTGGGTATTTTGAAAATGCAACTTTTTCTAGGGCATTTTCTTGTTTTAATAAAAATCTTAAATTTAACATATTTTTTTTTGGATTACTCAACACTGGTTTACTAAATTTTTTTACACCCAAATAAATTTTTTTTGTAGAGCATCCAAAATTTGGTCGCACAAGTAAAATATAAAAATTAGGACTTTTTAAAAAATTTTTAACAACACCATTGGATGACAAAATAGTACTTTTTGGATTAATACCCAAAATCACATCTGAACCAATTAAATTTGTAATTTGTAAAATTTTTTTTTGGTTAATTTTGACGAATTTTTTTTTAATTAAAAAATTTAAAATAGTTGCCGCATTCATTGATCCCCCTCCAAGACCTGCTTCCTGTGGGATATTTTTTTGCACCTTTATTTGAAATTTTTTATTATTTAATAATTTTTGCTCATCTAGAATTTTAAACAATTTATCAATTGTATTATCTTTTTTTATATTTCTAGAAAAACTTCCTTTGAAATAAATTTTATGTTTGTTGCTATCAATTCTCCTAATGGTAATTAAATCATACAAATGTATAAACTTAACAATGCTTTCAATTTTATGTAGTTTAGTTAGTTTACCAGTAATATGCAGAGCTAAATTTATTTTGGCAAATGATTTTACTTCGTAAATTTTCATTTAAGAATTATTGAGGCCTTCTATAATTTTGATATTTATTTTTTTTTTAATATTCTCATCAGTATCATCTAATGTTAAAACGTAGTTCCAAAAATATCTTGCTTGAATATTTCTATTCAACTTCCATAAAATATCACCATAATGATCATTAACAGTTGGATCCTCGGGCATTAATTCAACTGCTTTTTTTATATACTTTTCTGCCTCATTATAATTTTCTATCAAATAATGCGCCCACCCTATTGAGTCTGTAATATAAGGATCGTTACTTCTTAGAGTATAAGCTTTCTCTAACATTTCCATTGCTTCATCTATTTGATAATCACGTTCTAACCATGAATAAGCTAAATAATTTAAAACATATGCATCATCTGGATTAATTTTAAGTGAGTATTTTAAATCCTCATCTGCTTTTTGATAATCACCTAATCGTTCATAACTACTACCTCTTCTATATAATAAGTCAGATTTAATCTCCGAATTTTTACTCAAAGATGAGATGATTTCGGTGTAGTACTCAATTGCTTTTTCGTAATTTTTTGAATTTTTATAGAAATTTGCAACATCAAAAACCATCTTCACATTCGGATTTTTAATTTTATTAAACTTTGAACTTATAAAGTCTATTCCCTCATTATAACCTTTATCTTTAATTATTATTTGAGCTTCTTTTTTTATTCTAAACCAATAATAAAATTCATATTCCTTATCAAAATTTTTTAGAACTTTTTTAGCTTTGTCATATTCTTCATTAAGATAAAAGTTTTCAGCTACAAGCGTTGAATTTAAAATAAATTTTGGATTTAAATAATTTGAAAGATTTAAATAAAAATTAGACTTTTTAATATCATCCTGAGATGAATAAAGATTTGATATTAAAAATAAAAACTCACCAATAATATCATTATGATTATTACATGAAAAAATCTTACCAAACTCTTTGAAATTTTTATTTTCCACCCAGCTTTTACTTTGGGACAACAAGAGTGTAGAATTTATATATTCAAGTTGACCAGCGATCGCTTTTGCTTCTTCAATTTGATTATTTTCAATTAAATAATTGATATAAAAATATATATATCTTGAATAATCTCCATCAGGATTATTTATTAAATTTAAAAAAGATGATTTAGTGTTTTCCTTTTTCAAATAACATCTTTGAAATGCTTGATTAATAATAGAGATATTGCCAAAATTTTTTTTATTAAATGGAGTTTTTTTATTTTTGAATGTGTAGAGATATTGTCTTAAAGTTTCAAATATTACTAAATTAAACCTATTTTCATTTTGAAATTTTAAACTTAAATTTAAATATTTTTCTGCTTGATCTAAATTATTCTTTTTTAGGCTATCAGCTATTAAAAGAAGATAGGCATCAAAAAAATCTAAATTACCTTTGTTGCTACCATTTTTTATTACATTGATAGCTTGAGCAACTTTATTTTCTAGAACCAAAGAATAAGCATATCGTTTTAAATATGCATCATGTTTATTAAGTAGTACCTTGGAAGCATTAAAAAATTTTAATGCATCAGAATTATCTTTATTTTCAAAAGCAATAATTCCTGAAAAATAATTTGCTAAATCTCTTGAATTAAGATCATTAAAACTAGCGCTTTTAGAATATACAGGTGTCTGATAGAATAACCCAAAAACTACTATTAATTTTATTAGTTTATTAAACATATGATCATTGTATGACTAAAAAAGTGATAAATCAAAAAAGCAAATTCGATGAGAAATTAATAAATACAATAGAGCCCAACTTTATATTTAAAGATAAGCCAATAAATAGATTTAACATTGTTGAAAATCTCGATGACAACAATCAAACAAATAAAGCTGAATTACTAGAAGAGTTAAAAAAACAAATAAATTCAATCGAAAATTGTAATTTAAAAGATAATTCTCAAAATCTTGTCCTTGGTGATGGAAATATAAATAGTTCAATTATGTTAATTGGTGAGGCTCCAGGAATTGAAGAAGATAAATCAAGCACAACATTTAAAGGTGAGGTTGGAGAATTATTAAATAAAATGCTGCTTGCAATAGGAATAAAAAGACAAAATATTTATTGTAGTTATGCAATAAATTTTAGACCTCCAGAAGATCGCAAACCTACTACACAGGAAATTAAAAGATACTCAGTTTTTCTTAAAGAGCATATATCAATTATTAATCCAAAAATTGTTATTTTAATGGGTAGTTCAGCAATGGAAGCTGTAACAGGTATTAATAGTAAAATATCTTCTGAAAGAGGTAAATGGAAAGAAATAATATTAAAAAATAAAACCTACCCAGTGATGATATCATTTAATCCATCTTATCTAATTAGATTTTCAGAAAATAAAAAATATTCTTGGGAAGATTTAAAAAAGATTAAACAGAAAATTACTGAAATGAAGATTGTTATTTAAGTTTATATGATTGAATTACATAAAAAATATATTTCTCGATGGGCAAAAAAACATAATATTTCAAATTATGGCTTGCTATGGGTTTCTTTTATTAAAGGAATTTTGGTTGGACTATTAATTTACCACTTTATAATAATTTAAATGAAAATTATAGCTGGTGTCGATGAAGTTGGAAGAGGAAGTTTAATAGGACCAGTTTATGCAGCTGCAGTAATTTTAGGTAAAAATATTAATAAAAAATTATTAAAAGACTCCAAAACTATTGCTAAGGATAAAAGAGAATTATTATCCAATTATATAAAAAAAAATTCTATTTGGGCGATTGGTAAAGCTTCTGTTAGTGAAATAGATAAAATTAATATCTTGCAGGCAAGTTTACTTGCAATGAAAAGAGCAATCAAAAAACTTAAAAAAAAACCTTCACATGTTCTAATTGATGGAAATAAAATTCCTGATTTAAAAAATTATAATTTAAAAGCAATAATTAAAGGCGACCAAAAAATACCTTCCGTCTCTGCAGCATCAATAGTTGCCAAGGTTGCTAGAGATAAATTCATAACTACATTGGCAAAGAAAAACAAGGGATATGGTTGGGAGCAAAATTTTGGATATGGCACAAAACAACATTTAAAAGCTATTAAAAAACTTGGTATTAATAAGCATCATAGAAAAACCTTCTCTCCTATATCTAAATTTAAGACACACAATATCTAGTCACTTATTTTTAAGTCAGCACAAATTGAATCCAAATAATTCAATCTCAGGTTGACCCTAGAATCCATTTGGAGTCTAATTATTTTGTACAAATGAAAACTAATTTTAAAAATAAAATTATTAACGGAGATAGTCTCGAAGAGTTAAAAAAAATTCCAAGTGAGACTTTTGATTTAGTTTTTGCAGATCCACCCTACAATTTACAATTAAAAGGTGAGCTCACTAGACCAGATAGGTCCATGGTCAATGCTGTAAATGATAAATGGGATCAATTCAAAAATTTTAAAAAATACGATGAGTTTACTTATGCATGGTTAACCGAGTGCAAAAGAATTTTAAAAAAAGATGGTGCTATTTGGGTCATAGGTAGTTATCATAATATTTTTAGAGTAGGTACAGTAATTCAAAATTTAGAATTCTGGATTTTAAATGACGTGATCTGGAATAAAAATAACCCAATGCCTAATTTTAGAGGAACACGGTTTACTAATGCTCATGAAACTTTAATTTGGGCATCTAAGAGTGAAAAATCAAAATATACTTTTAACTATCAATCATTAAAATGTTTGAATGACGATCTGCAAATGAGATCTAACTGGAATTTACCAATCTGCAATGGTTCTGAAAGACTTAAAAAAAATGGTAAAAAAGTACATTCAACACAAAAACCAGAATCTCTACTACATAGAGTTTTATTGGCATCATCAAACAAAGATGACATGATTTTAGATCCATTTTTAGGATCTGGAACAACAGCCACTGTAGCTAAAAAATTGGGTAGAAATTATTATGGTATAGAAAAAGAAAAAACTTATTTTAAAGCTGCTGAACAAAGAATAAAAAATACAAAACCTATTGAAAATAATTTCTTAGATACTCTAAAAAATAATAGATCTAAACCAAGAATACCTTTTGGTTCACTAGTAGAGCTCGGTATAATTAAACCTGGTACAAATATTTTTGATAATAAGAAAAAAATTACCGCAAGAATTATGGCAGACGGAAGTATTAAGCATGAGCAAACTGAAGGATCTATCCATAAAGTTGCAGCAACAATTTTAGGTGCTGAAAGCTGTAATGGCTGGACTTACTGGCATTGTGATATTAATGGAAGAATACATCCAATTGATTATCTTAGACAAAGATTAATTTCAAAAAATTAATTCTTATAAATTTTACCTAAATAATTTTCTAAGAATTTCTTGTTTTTCGTTAATATCTTTAAGCTGATATTTCTAAAAAAAACTATGATTGGGTTAGATAAATGAAAAGCAAATTGATTTAATTTTGATCTGCTATTAATCATTTTTACTTTTGAAACCCTGTTATTATAAAAATTACTTTTATTATTTGTGATACAGTCAAACAACTCATAACCACCTTCGATAGATTGAGATGCTCCTTGTGCAAATGAGGGTGGAAAGGCAAAAAAAGCATCTCCAACTAAAAAGATATTATTGCCTGGCTTAAGGTAACCTTTGCTAACAAAAACTGGGAAGCATTTGATGTTATTAAGATTATCTAAAATATTTGTGGAAATTTTATTTTGTAATTTATCTTTAATACCTTGGATAGAACCTTCGTCTTTAAAAAGATCATAATTATCAAGCTCATTTGCTGTTAATTTATATTTTAAAACTCCAATAAAATTAAAAGCCTCATTTTCGTTATTTACTGGATAAATTACGTAATGAAAATTGTGCCCCATAAATAAAGAAATATTTTTTTCATTTAAATTATTCAGGTTTTTTTTTGAAATATTGCCTCTAATTGCAACATAATTATTATAAGCAGGCTTTATTTCATTATTAGAAATTAGCGATTTACTTTTAGAAAATACACCATCAGAAATAATTAAATGATCACAAATTACTTTGCTATTTTCGTTAAAAGTTAAACTTATTTGATCATTATTTTTTTCGATTTTTTCAATATTATGATCATACTTAATTATATTGTCTTCCAATCTATCTTTTAAAAATTCAACTAATTTAGATCTTTTTAGTGTTGTATACTTGCAATTTTCAGAATTAAACTCTGAGATATTTAGATCACATATTTTTTTTTTTTGCTTAAGTTCATAAAAATCAATTTTTTCTGGATTGAATTTGTCTTTATTATCTAAAGTATTAAATCCAATTTTATTAAGAAGTTTGATGCTGTTATTAGATAATTGTATTCCGTACCCCTCATCCAATTCAATAGAGCTATTTTTTTCATAAATGGTAACCTGGTAATCAGGGTTTTCTTTAAATAAATTTGCAACAAGTAAACCTGAAATACCCGCTCCAATTATTGCAATTTTTTTCATTTATGGTTTTCCAGATATGTAACTATTTTTTTTGTAAAAGTTGGCAAAGTGTAGTTTTTTAATTTTTTGGGATCAACCCAATAAGAAAATGGTATAGGTTTAATTATCTTATCATTTTGAATTTTAATATTCATATTCATATTAGACATTTTAAAATTTAAATTTTGTTCAAAATTTTTAGGTTTAATTAATTCTTGCATAGGAAAGATATTAAAATTTTTTAAAAAATTAAAATTTTTATTTTTAACTAATAAATATTTATTATCTTTTTTATAAACCTTGAGTAAAAAATATTTTTCTTTGTTATTTTTTTTGAATTTAGACACAGCAAAATCTTTTTTTATAAAAGATTTACATTTTTTTGTGATAGGACACTTTTCACAATAAGGGTTAACTGGTTTACATATTAATGCCCCCAATTCCATTAATGCTTGAGCATAATCACTAGCTCTTGAAGATGTACCAAAAATTTTTTTCTTATTAATTAAATTTTCCTTTTCAATTTCATTTTCATTCTTTAAGTACAGATATCTTTTTAAAACTCTTTCAATATTACCATCTAAAGGAATCGTAGATTTGTTGAATGCAATAGCTAAAATTGCACTTGCTGTATAATCTCCAATTCCAGGAAGTGACTTAAGATCTAAAAAATTATTAGGTAAATTTTGATTAAAATCTTTGATAACAATTTGTGCAGTTTTTTTTAGATTTTTGACTCTTGAATAATACCCAAGACCTTCCCAAAGCTTAATCAATTTTTGATTATCAAATTTTGCCAGACTTTCTAAATTGGGAATATCTTTAATAAATCTATTAAAATACGGGATCACTGTTGCAACTTGTGTCTGTTGCAACATAAATTCACTAACCAATGTATAATATTGCTTTTTTTTGGATGAAGTTTTTTTTCGCCAAGGTAATGATCTTTTATGAATATCATACCAATTAAGGACTTTATTTGTTATTATTAATTCTTTCATATGCAATCTAAAGATAATACTAAGCAGAGAAATAAAACCATTCAAGGCCTAAGATCATTTAAAGACACTTTGCCAAAGAATGTAAAAAAAATCATAAATAAAAAAGGACATATTTATTCAGAAACTTTAAATAACTGGAAGTACATAGTTGGTGAAGATTTATTTAAAGTTTGTTATCCAAAAACATTTAAAAATTCAAATAAATTTGGGGTTAGCACTTTATTAATAATGGTTAAAAGAGGTCACGAGGTTGATATGGAATATTCAAAAAAAGATATAATTGATAAAATGAATAGTTTTTTTGGTTATTCAGTGATTGAAAAACTTAAATTTATTAGCTTTGATGATGAACAAAAAATTTTTGTTAAAACTGAGAATAATCAAGAAAATGTCGCAATTGATAAATACCAGGATAAAATTAATAATGTAAAAAATGATAAAATTAAAAAATCTCTTATCGAACTAACCAAGGTATTTAAAAAAAAATGAAAAAATTTTTAGCTTTTGCAATAATATTTTTTAGCACTATCTCGAGTATTAGCGCTGAGGAAATAAAAAGAATATTTGTAGGTAATAAAGATGCAAAAATAACTATAATTGCATTTGAGTCTTTGACTTGTAGTCACTGTGCAAATTTTCACAAAGATGTATATCCTCAACTTAAGAAAGAATATCTTGATACTGGTCTAGCTAAAATTGAATTCAGACATTTTCCATTAGATGTAGCTGCATTTAACGCTTCTAAAGTTTCACAATGTAAAAATGATGGTGATTCGGCTATTTTGAATAGTTTATTTGCTAACCAGCAAAAATGGGTAAAGGGTAACTCGGTAGAAGAAGCTAATAAGAATCTTCAAAAATTTTTAAATAGTGAAGGTTTTGATCTAAATTTTGAAAAATGCATAAATAACAAAGAAATAGAAGATTTTGTTTTAAATGACCGAATTGATGGAGTTAAAAAATTTAAAGTAAATGCTACTCCTACGATAGTAATTAATAATAAAAAATTTGAAAAAGCTCTTAATTATAAAAATTTAAAAAAAGCTCTAGAAAAACTGATATAAGTTAATGCATGGAGTTTAAAAAAATCCAATTAAATGGATTTAAATCTTTTGCTGATAAAACGAATTTTCTAATTGAGGAGGGTCTAACTGGAATAGTTGGTCCTAACGGATGTGGAAAATCAAATATTGTTGAATCTTTAAGATGGGTCATGGGTGAAACATCTGCAAAGAGCATGCGTGGATCAGGAATGGAAGATGTAATTTTTTCTGGAACATCTAATAAAGCATCAAAAAATATTGCTGAAGTTTCAATTGAAGTTGAAAATAAAAGTAATGAAGGTCCAGTCCAATACCGTGAACTTGAAGAAATTAGCATTAGAAGAAAAATTGAAAAAGATAAAGGTTCTAAATTTTATATTAATGACAAAGAAGTTAGAGCGAGAGATACTCAAATGTTTTTTGCTGATTTATCAACTGGCGCACATTCACCCTCTATGATTAGTCAAGGACGTATCGGAGCCCTAGTAACCGCAAAGCCAATAGATAGAAGAGCCATCTTAGAAGAAGCTGCAGGGATATCGGGATTACATGTGAGAAGACATGAAGCTGAACTTAGATTGGGAGCAGCAGAAAATAATCTTAAAAGAGCTGATGAACTTAGAAGACAACAAGAAAAGCAATTAGCCAATCTTCAAAAACAAGCTGAAGAAGCAACAAAATATAAATTAATTACTGATGAAATTAAAAAGATAGAGGCTGGACTATATTACTTAAAATTAATTGAGATAGATAAAGAAATCCGAATAGAAAATGAAATTAATAGTGAGGCTGGAGGTGAAGTTGAGGGCTTCAATACCAAAATATCTGAACTAGAAGGCTTAATCAAAACAGCAATCGATAAAGTTTCACCACTTAGGGAAAAAAATATTGAAAATTTATCTAGAATTCAAAGATTAAACTTGGAGCTCCAAAGTTTAGATGAAGAAAATACGAGAACACAGGATGAAATTGAGGCTATTAAAAAATCTCTTCAAACACTTGATGAAGATATCACAAGAGAGAGGGGCATTATAATAGATGCAAACTCTAATGAAAAAAGACTTAAAGAAGAAAAAGCAGATTTAATAGAGGTAGACTCAAAATATTTTGAAACTGAAAAGCTATCCAATGAAGAATTAGAAAGCGCTAAGAATAAACTTAAAGAAGAACAAAAGGCTGTTGATGAAGTGGTCAACAATATTGCTGAGGGAACAATAAATATAAGTGTTGGACCAATTAAGAATGTTAAAAACTCTATTGATAGAGTTAAAAAATTAATTGATAGTAATGAAATAAACCAGGCAGTTACTCTATTAGATAGATGTAACATGGAGCTTGATAATTTCTTAAATGACTTAAAAAATGAAAAATCAAGGGAAGAACTATTAAGTGTAAATAAGAAATCACAAAATATTAAACAACTTCAAGAGAAATATGCTGATGCATATAGTAAAAATCAATCAATCAAAAATGAGTCTATTAAACGTAATGAAAGAATTAAAACTATTGAAACTGAAATTGAAAGTTGGATAAATTTATTATCAAATTCAGAAAAAATGGTTGCAGAATTAACAGAGAGAAAAAATAAACTAACAACACAATTAAAAGAATTAGATAATCAGCCAAGTGCACAAGCTGAGAGAAAAGGTCAAATTTCTGAAAACTTAAGAATTTCTGATAAAGAAAAAATTGATAATGAAACGGTCATTGAAGAAACAGATAAAAAAATAGAAGCTTTAAGAACACAGCTAAATGAAATCCAAGAGCAATCAATTCAAATAAGAGAAAGAAAAGCAAGTTCTGGAGCGACTATCGAAGGATTACAAAAAAGAAAAAGTGACTTACTAGATAGAATTAATTCAGAGCTTAGTTTAATAGAAGAAAATGTTTTGGAAAATTCTAACTTAAATGGTGCTGAAGAACTACCTAATGCTGTTGACCAAGAGGATTCTTTAGATAAAAAAAAACAAGAAAGAGAAAGATTGGGATCTGTAAATTTAAAGGCTGATGAGGAAACAAGTAAGTATGAGAATGAAATTAAAAAAATGGAACAAGACCGTTCAGATCTTGTGACAGCAATAATTAAATTGAAAGACAGTATTAATGAACTTAATCAAAAAGGTAGGGAAAGATTAATTGAGGCCTTTGAAAAAGTTAATAGAAAATTTAATGAAGTGTATACTAAGCTTTTTAATGGTGGAAATGCTAATCTTGAGTTAGTAGACTCCGACGATCCTTTAGAAGCAGGCTTGGAAATGTTAGTAAGTCCTCCTGGAAAAAGACTTCAATCAATAACTTTATTATCTGGTGGGGAACAAGCTTTAACTGCTCTCTCTTTAATTTTTGCAGTTTTTTTAACTAACCCTTCTCCAATCTGTGTATTAGATGAAGTAGACGCGCCGCTTGATGATGCTAACGTCACAAGATTCTGTAACCTTCTTGATGAGCTAATAAAGATTACCAACACAAAATTTATTATTGTAACTCACCACGCTTTAACAATGTCTAAAATGAACAGACTTTATGGGGTTACAATGCCAGAAAAAGGAATTAGCCAACTAGTAGCTGTTGATTTACAAAAAGCAGAGGGTATGGTTGCCTAAACTATACAAATGCCAAAAGATCAGTTTAAAACTCGCTTAGAGATTGCAAAAAGCAAGATTTCAAAGAAAAACCTATACAATAAAAAGAATAATCCCTCTCCAATTGGAACTGCCTTTAAATTAAGTACCGAATTGGTCTCTGCAGTGGTAGTAGGGACAATTATTGGGTTTATTTTTGACAAGACCTTTGGTACTAAACCCTGGTTTATATTAATATTTTTTTTTGTAGGTGTGGTTGCTGGAATAACCAATGTAATTAGATCTGCAAAGAAGATGCAAAAATAGATAAAATTTTATGGCTGGAAATCCAATGACCCAATTCAATGTTCACAGAATTGGACCCGAAATTAAAGTGGGTGCTTTTGATATTTCATTTACTAACGCAAGTTTGTTTATGATTATAAGTTCCGTCGCAATTTTATTAATTTTTAATCTTGGTTCTAAAAAAAATTCATTACTACCAAATAAAATTCAACTTTTAGCAGAATTAAGTTACACTTTTATTTCAAAAATGATTAGCGATACCGCTGGATCAAAAGCAAAACCATATTTTTCATTTATCTTTTCTCTTTTTATGTTTGTTCTTTTTTGCAACATGTTTGGGATGATACCTTACACTTTTACTGTAACTAGTCATATAATAGTTACATTTGTACTTGCTTCATTTATTTTTATTGGAGTAACGGTGATTGGATTTATTAAGCATGGTTTTGGTTATTTAAAATTATTTGTACCTAGCGGTGTACCAGCAGTACTACTCCCTTTAATAGTAGTTATAGAAATTATTTCTTACTTGAGTAGACCAATCAGTTTATCAGTTAGATTATTTGCCAATATGATGGCTGGTCATACTATGATGAAAGTTTTCGGAGGCTTTGTAATAAGCCTTGGAATAATTGGTGGATGGCTTCCACTGAGTTTTTCGGTTGCATTAACAGGTTTGGAGATCTTAGTTGCTTTTCTTCAAGCATACGTTTTTGCAATCTTAACCTGCATCTATTTAAATGATGCATTAAATTTACACCATTAATTAACATAGGAGGATATAATGGAATTAGAAGCAGCAAAAATGATCGGAGCAGGTTTAGCAGCAATAGCTTTAGCTGGTGCCGGTGTTGGTATTGGAATAATTTTTGGAAATTATTTATCAGGTGCTATGAGAAATCCATCTGCGGCTCAAAAACAATTTCCTAATTTACTTTTAGGATTTGCTCTTGCAGAAGCAACTGGATTATTTGGATTAGTAGTTGCATTAATCATTCTTTTTGCGTTTTAAATTTAATGATTAAAAAAATATATTTTCAGTCAATATTTTTTAGCTTCCTATTTTCTATGGAAGCTTTTGCAGCTGAAAGCGGAGGTATGCCTCAATTAAATCCTGAATTTTGGGTTTCTCAGATTTTTTGGTTAACACTTACGTTTGGAATTTTGTATGTAGTTTTGTCTAAACTAATACTTCCAAAAATTAGTGATAACTTAGAGTCTCGAAAATCTCAAATATTAGAAAATATTGAGGCTGCAGAGAAACAAAGAGAAGATAGCGAAACGAAACTAAAAGAGTATGAGGAAATTATCTCTAAAAGTAAACTTGAAGCTAAAAACATTTTCAGTCAAACAAGAGAAAAGGCATTAAAAGATATTAATGCTAAAAAAGATGTTCTAGATAAACAGATTGATGATGAAATCAGAAAAGCTGAACAAGAAATAAAATCACTTCGAGATGGTGCTCCTGATAAAATCAACAAGATAGCAATTGAGACTTCATCAGAACTAATACAAAAACTTATTGGTGCTGAAGTAAATAATAGTAGCATATCTGCAATTGTTGATGATTTATCAAAAAGAAATGGAGATAAATATTATGGCAATTGATGCAACGTTTTGGGTAGCAATTTCATTTATTATTTTTTTTGGAGCCTTAATTTATCTAAAAATTCCTCAAAAGGTGACTGAGATGTTAGATAAAATGATTTCTGATATTAAAAATGAAATTGATGAGAGTGAAAAATTAAGAACAGAGGCAAAAATGCTTCTTGATAAAGCTCAGAATAAATTAGACACAGCACAATCAGTAAGTAATCAAGTTTTAAAAGAAGCTAAAAAAGACTCAGATAAACTAATAATCGAATTGAATGATAAATTTCACAAATCATCAGAAATTAAAAAAAATTTAGCTGAAAATAAAATAAATCAGATGAAGGAAGCAGCCATCAAAGAAATTAAGGATGTTTCAATTAAAATTGCAGTGGACTCTGTTAAAAAAATTATCACTACATCTGTTGATAAATCTAAACTTGATGCAGTATTTCAAAAAAATTTAGACGAAACTAAAGAAGAGTTAAAAAAAATTAATTCATAATACCCTTACAATTTTTTAAAAAAACTATAAATTATTTAAATGAATTCTATAGTTATTGGTTCAGGATTTGGTGGCATTGCTGCTGCTCTAAGACTTAAGGCCAAAGGTCATAAGGTTACATTAATAGAAAAACATCCAGATCTTGGAGGTAGGGCAAGAGTATTTAAAAGAAATGGATTTACATTTGATGGTGGTCCAACAGTAATTACTGCCCCATATCTAATTAATGAATTATTTGAATTGTTTCAAAAAGACCCAAAAGATTATATCAAACTATCACCTCTGAAAGTTTGGTATCAGTTTATTTTTGAAGATAAGTCTAAATTTAATTATTCAGGTAACGAAAATGAAATGAAAACTCAAATTCAAGAGCTTAATAAAGAGGATGTCAAAGGTTATAAAAAATTAGTAAATTTTACTAAGAAAATCTTTGATAAAGGTTTTACAGAACTTGCTGATGTTCCTTTTGACAAACCATTTGTAATGATGCAACAACTACCTGCTTTATTGAAACTTAAAAGCTACAAATCTGTCTACTCTTTAGTATCTTCATATATAAAAAATGAAAAACTAAGAAGAATGTTAAGTATGCATCCTCTTCTAGTTGGGGGAAATCCTTTTACCACAACTTCAATTTATGGATTAATTCTGTACTTGGAAAAAAAATGGGGAATTCATTACTCAATGGGTGGAACTGGAAATATAATAAAGGGCTTTGAAAAATTAATGAATGAAGTTGGCATAAAAGTAATTAAAGGCAATGAGGTAACAAAAATTATTTCATACAATAACAAAATCACTGGTGTTCAGATAGATAACAATAACATTATAGATGTAGATAATGTTATTTGTAACGCTGATCCTCCTGCAGTGTATGAAAAGTTATTAGATGGAAATAGCAATAATTCATTCTTATTCAAATGGAAAAAAGAGAGAATGGAATATTCGATGGGATTATTTGTCTATTATTTTGGAACTAAAGAAATATATGAGAATGTTGAACATCACACCATAAAGTTTGGAAATAAATATAAAGAACATCTTGATGATATATTTAATAAAAAAAAACTAAACGAAGACATTAGTTATTATCTTCATAGACCGTCAGCTACGGACAAATCTATGGCTCCTGAGGGAAATGATTGTTTTTATGTTTTGGTTCCCGTTCCTAATAACCAATCTGGAATTGATTGGAACATGGAGGGAGAAAAAATGAAAAAGTTAATTATAGATAAAATGGAAAAAGATCTAATGCCAAATCTTAAAGATAATATCATTGAAGATTTTTACTTAACACCAGATTATTTTGAAAAAGAACTTAATACAAAGTTTGGATCAGGATTTTCTATTCAACCAAAATTCACTCAATCAGCTTACTTTAGGTTTCATAATAAGTCAGAGATTTATAATGGTCTTTATTTTGTTGGTGCCGGAACACATCCGGGGGCTGGTGTTCCAGGAGTTTTGTCATCTGCAAAAGTTTTAGAAAAAATTTTATAATGACAAACCAAAATTACTTGTCAATTTATGCCAAATCTTTTAATTGGGCAGGTTTTTTTTTACCAAAACAAACTTATCAAAAGTGTTCGGCTTTATATGATTTTTGTAGAGTTGCAGATAATATTGCAGATAATGTTGGGTCGATTGAAATTAAAGAAAATAAATTTAAGAACTTTGAAAATAATTTTAACAATAAAAATTTTGATGATCCTATTATTAAAAATATGTGGGAAATTATAGATGAGTTTAATATTTCATTAAAAATTATTCATGATTTATTTGATGGCATTAAATCTGATATAAAAGAAAAAGTAAAATTGAATTCGAAAAAAGAACTACTTATTTATTCATACAGAGTTGCTGGAACAGTTGGCTTATTAATGGCAAAAATTTTAAAAGTAAGTAAAAAAAGTTCGTTGAAATCTGCAATTGATTTAGGAATAGCGATGCAGTTAACAAATATATCAAGAGATGTGGTTGAAGATTTAAATAATAATAGATTTTATATAAATGAAAATTTTGAAGAAATTAAGTCTACCTTAATGCTTGCAGAAAAATTTTATAAAAACTCGTTTCACTCAATTAATAAGATACCTATAAGCTTTCGATTTTCTATTCTAGTGGCAAGAAGAGTTTATAGAAAAATTGGATATAAAATCTTAAAAAAAAAAAATTTAGAAAATTATAGAAGATCTGGAAAAATTTATGTTTCAAATCTTGAAAAAATAATTGAAACTTTTCTTTCCGTTTTTGACCTAATTAAATTAATATTAATAGATAAAAATGATGTTCATATTGAACATGATCATTTATTGATTAATGAAGAATTAAATCTAGATGAAAGAATTTAATTATATAATAATTGGTGGTGGATGTGCAGGACTATCTCTTGCTTATGAATTGGATGCTCATTCAAAATTAAAAGATAAAACTTTAGCAATTATTGAACCAAGAGATGAATATAAAAAAGATAAAACATGGTCTTTTTGGAAAGTGTCACCTCACAACTTTGAAGATTGTATTAAAAAAAGCTGGGATAATTTCACAATTAATATTCCAAATCATCTAAAACATGTTGATTGTAAAGATAAACCCTATCAAACAATTGATAGTGGTTTATTTTATCAAAAGATAATTGATAAATTAAAACAAAATAATAATGTTTATTTTTTCAAAAATATTAATGAAGTAAATATAGAAAATTCTTTCATTTTTAATAGTGTGAGTGACACATTGGATAATAAAAGCATTTTATGGCAACACTTTTCAGGTATAGAAATTGAAACAAGCAAAGATTTCTTTGATGAAAAAATATTCAACTTAATGGATTTCGATTGTGACCAAAAAGATAGCGTTCATTTTTTTTATACTCTGCCCTACTCCAAAACTAAGGCGCTTATAGAAACTACATGGATTTCTAATCTTAATAACACTTCGTTAAAAGATTATGATATCCAATTAAAAGATTATATTGAAAATAAACTAAGAATTAAAAATTATAAGATTAATTTCAAAGAGACTGGGGCAATTCCTCTATTTCATCCAAAATATATTAAGAAATTAAATCAAATTGAAATAGGTACTGCTGGAGGAATGACAAGGATAAGTACTGGATATACATTTTTAAATATTCAAGAACAAAGTAGATATATTAGAAAAAATATAGAGAATATTAAAAATACAAAAATTTTCTCAATAAAGAAAAAATATCAATTTTTAGATAATATTTTTCTAAAAGTTTTGAAAAATAACCCGGATAAAATGGCAAAAATATTTTATAAAATGTTTAACTGCTCTCCAAGTACAGTTATAAATTTTTTATCTAATAAAAGTAACACATATGAGGACATTTCTATTATTTCTAAAATGCCTAAATGGATGTTTTTAAAACAATTATTTTAGATATGAACAATGAAATTAAAAAAACAAATCTAAACCATTCTTTTATTTTTTTTTTATTTTCCTATATTTTTTCATTAATAATTTTTAAATTTAATAATCTTAGTATTTCACCATTAATATGTTTGTTGTTAATTTTAACTATTGGCGTATCACATGGATCTTTAGACCACGTTAAAGGTAAAAAACTTTTTAATATTCTTAATATTAAAAAAATTTCTATCTTTTATTTTTTATACACTTTAATAGCTATTTCTGTGATTATTATATGGATAATAATACCATCTATTTCATTGATGATTTTTTTACTTGTTGCCTCTTTTCATTTTGGCAAGGAAGATACTCAATTTTTAATAAGTGAAAATTCTTATTTTAATCAATTACTTTTTTTCTTAAAAGGTTTATTAATAATTCTTGCGCCAATGTTTTTTCACTTTGATGAAACAATAACTATTTTTAAATTTTTATTAATTGATAATGAAATTTTTTACTCAACTTTAGAATTTATAGAAGTTAATAAGATATTGCCCATAGGGATTATTTTAAGCACTTTATCTTGTGTTTATTTATTTTTAAGAAAATTTGAGATAAAAAAATTTATAATTTTTTTAGATTTTTTTTCAATTTTAATATTAAATTATTATCTATCTCCTTTAGTGGCGTTTACTATTTACTTTTGTTTTTTACACTCTATTAGACATAGCATTACACTTATTTATGAAATAGATAAAAATGACTTTAAAAATGGCCTAAAAGTATTTAGTAAAAAAGTTTTACCATTGACTATTTTGACAGCAATTTTTTGCTTAATTGGCCTTTATCTATTAAATAATAACTATGATTTTAATAGTTCAATTTTAAAAATAATATTTATAGGTTTGGCGTCTTTGACCTTTCCTCATATATTGCTTGAATATTTTCTAGAAAAAAATGAAAAATAAAGAAATAAAAATTTTACTATCTGCTCCACGTGGATTTTGTGCTGGTGTTGAAAGAGCTATAGAAATTGTTGAAAAATCAATACAAAAATATGGAGCACCCATTTATGTTCGTCATGAAATTGTGCACAATAAATATGTTGTTGACGATTTAAAGAATAAAGGTGCAGTGTTTGTAGAAGATCTTGAGGAAATTGAAGATAAATCCAGACCAGTAATTTTTTCTGCCCATGGAGTACCAAAAAAAATTCCAGAAGATGCAAAAAATTATAATATGACTTATGTGGATGCTACTTGTCCGTTAGTTTCTAAAGTTCATAGAGAAGCTGAAAACCTTAATAAATCTGGCTACCACATAATCTTAATTGGTCATCAAAATCATCCTGAGGTTATAGGTACAATGGGTCAACTACCAAAAGGATCTATTGATCTTATTCAAAATGAAGATGAGGCTAAAAACTATGATAATAAAGAAAATAAAAAAATTGCCTTTGTTACACAAACAACTCTCTCTGTAGATGATACAAAAGAAATAATTAAAATTTTAAAAAATAGATTTGTAAATATACGGGAACCTCTTAAAGAGGATATTTGTTACGCTACAACCAATAGGCAAATGGCAGTCAAAAATATTGCAAAAGAATGTGATATGTTTTTTATAATTGGCAGTAAAAATTCATCAAATTCCGTAAGACTTGTTGAAGTTGCTAAAAAATCTGGTTGTTCAAACGCTCAATTAATTCATTCTGAAAGTGAGATACCATACGAACAAATTGGAAACTCAAATGTAATTGGAGTCTCTTCTGGTGCATCAGCTCCAGAAATATTGGTTGATAACTTTATAAGTGATTTAAAAAATAGATTTACTATTAATATAGATGAAGTAGAAATAATTAAAGAAAACGTAGTATTTAAAATTCCAAAAAAACTAAACTAAATGGCTGTTTATACAAAGATTAGTAATAGAGAAATTATTTTAATAAATTCTAAATTTAATATTGATAAAATCAAAAGTTTTAAAGGTATTAAAAAAGGGATTGAAAATACAAATTATTTATTAAGATCAAAAAATAAAAAGTTAATCTTAACGATCTTTGAAAAAAGGGTTTCAAATAGAGAAATACCATTTTTTATGCAACTAATGGGGTCTCTAAATAATTCGGGAATCAATTGCCCAAAACCTTTAAAAAATAAAAAAGGAAATTATTTAATAAAGCTGAAAGGAAAAACAGCCTGTATCGTTTCCTTTGTAGAGGGAAATGATAAAATTAAGCTTAATTCTAAAAACTGTCTTGATATTGGAAAAATAATTGGGCGTATGCACAATGTTACAAAAAATGTTAATTTATATAGAAAAAACTCTATGAGCATTAAAAATTTAAGCCCTCTATTAAAAAGTATAAAATTTAAATCTAAAAAATTCTCAAATTTAGAAAAATTTTTAACAATTAATTTAAATGAGTTAAAAAAAAATTGGCCCAAAAGATTGCCCCATGGAATAATTCATGGAGATTTATTTATAGATAACATTTTTTTTAAAAAAAATAGATTATCTGGAATTATTGATTTTTACTTTGCTGCAAACGATTATTTTATGTATGAAATTGCAATTTGTATTAATGCTTTGTGCTTTGATGTTAAAAAATCAAAATTTATAATTAACAAACAAAAAGTTAAAAATTTAATTAAAGGATATGAGAGTATAAAAAAAATCTCTTTAAAAGAAAAAAAGTCATTAAATATTTTATGTAGAGGTGCGGCGATGAGATATTTGCTAACTAGGCTATATGATTATTCAAATACTCCTAAAACAGCAATAATCCAAATTAAAGATCCAAATGAATACTATCAAAAACTTATCACACATAATAATTTAGGTTCTTATAAAGATTATTTAGTTTAATGATTGAAATTTATACAGACGGTTCTTGCTTAACAAATCCTGGAAATGGTGGTTGGGCAGCAATCATAAATAAAGATGGTGAGATTACAAAGATTAGTGGTAGTGAAAAAAATACCACAAATAATAGAATGGAATTACTAGCACCAATTAATGCTTTAAAAAATATAGATGCTGATTCACAAATTGAAATTTATACCGACTCTCAATACGTAAAGCTTGGTATAACGGAATGGATTAATAAGTGGTTAATTAACAATTGGCAAACATCAAAAAAAGAAGATGTAAAAAATAAGGATTTATGGATTGAATTATACGATCTAAACAAATCTTTAAATGTTAAATGGAACTGGGTAAAAGCTCATGCTGGCAACCCTATGAACGAAGAAGTTGATTTATTAGCTAAAAAAACAGCAAATTTAGACTAATTTTATAAAATTTTCAGCAGCAGAAATTTCACAAGAGCCAGCGTCTTCCTCTTCCTGTAATTTAATAACCTTTAAATTATCAACTAGCATTGTGTATCTATTAGATCTAATGCCAAGTCCCCTTTCACTTTTATCTACATCTGCACCAATTGCTTTAGTAAAATTTAAAAATGAGTCTCCAATCATTAAAATTTTTTCACCCACGTTATGCTCTTTACCCCACGCGTTCATTACAAATGGATCATTAACTGAAATACAAATAATGTGATCAATTCCTTTTTCTTTATATTGTTCAAACATATTCACATAGCCAGGCAAATGTTTTGCGGAACATACTGAGGTATAAGCACCTGGCAGGCCAAATATAACTACTTTTTTATCTTTTAAAAATTCTTGTGTTCTTATTTTATTAGGACTTCCATTTTCCATAACAAAAACTTCTGAATTTGGTATTTGATCATTTTCTTTTATATTCATTGAATTCTTTCTTTTATATGTTTTTTTACTTTATCAACGTCGTTGTCAATGATGTCAAATTTCTCTTCTTCATTCAAAACAAACATTAACTCTTCAGGAAGATCTGCTTTTAAATTTATAGCTTTTTTGATTGCATCTGGAAATTTACACGGGTGTGCTGTTGCTAAAACTATATTATTTCCATTTAAATTAATTTTGTCAAATGCCCCATAACCTATTGCGCTATGTGGGTCTAAGACAATACTATATTTCTCATAAACTGTATTTATAGTTTTTAAGACTTCTTCTTCACTCATTCTTGATGATAAAAAATTATTATTTATTATATTCGATTTTTTCTGATCAATTATATATTTACCATTTTCTTTAATATTTTTCATTACCTCTGCTGTCTGTATATCATCACCATCATTTAAATCATAAAGCAGCCTTTCAAAATTACTGGCTATTTGTATATCCATACTAGGTGATATTGTCTCATGAACTTTTTCTACTTCATAACTACCCTTTGAAATTGCTCTATGCAAAATGTCGTTTTGATTAGTTGCAACAATTAATTTATTTATTGGAAGGCCCATTTTTTTTGCTAAATATCCAGCATAAACATCGCCAAAATTACCTGTTGGCACAGAAAAATTTATAGGCTGCTTGTTATCTTCAACTAAAAAATAACTATAAAAATAATACACACTTTGAGCAATAATCCTTGCCCAGTTTATTGAATTAACACCTGACATTTTTATATCCTGTGAAAAATTCTTATCAGCAAACATTAATTTAACTAAATTTTGACAGTCATCAAAGCTTCCATTGATAGCAATATTAAATACATTTTGTTCTTTTCCAGTAGTCATTAGTTTTCTTTGGACTGGTGACACTCGATTATGTGGATGAAGTACAAAAATATTAATATTTTTTTTTCCTTTAATTGCATCAATGGCTGCTGCACCTGTGTCTCCTGAAGTAGCTACAACAATATTAAGTTTTTCATTTTTATTATTTAAATAATATTCATAGAAATTACCTAAAAGTTGCATGGCAACATCTTTAAAAGCTAATGTAGGTCCATGAAATAATTCAAGTACAGATCGATCTCCAACTTTGACAAGATCAACCACATTTTTTTTTCTAAAAACTGAATAAGATTTATCAATGATTTTACTTAAATCATTTTCATTCATAAAATTACCAATGAATGGATAAATGATTTTTTTTGCTAATTCTTGATAATTAAGGTCTTTAAATTCATCAATATCACTTTTGCTAAATTTGTTAAAAGATTTTGGAATAAATAGACCGCCATCATCTGCAAGTCCTTTTATAAAAACATCTTTAAATTCAAAAGTTTTTGAGCTGTTTCTTGTGCTTATGTATTTCATCTAATTTTTTTAAAAATATAAATATATTAATTGTAAAAAAATGGCTAATAAAAACCCATTTACAAATATAAACTAGTTAAGAATATAATTGTAAATTAATGACTTATTATCTTTTAACTTTGTCTTAAATTATATATCTTTTAAGGATAAAGATATAGGAGGTAAATTGAGTACAATTGGACTAGTTGCAATGTATCTAATTATTCAGTTAGTGGTATTTTTTTCTATATTGTCAATTGATGTAAATCGAAATAGAAAGTTTTTAATACCAGCAAATGAAGTTGGGGCACCTGAAAATCCTAAAATTCTTAAAAAGACTTTTTATTCCATTGGTATTACGACTATTATTTTCACAATAATTTGCTTATTGATGAAATATGAATATTTAGATTTAAAAAGTATAATTAGTTAAAAATAAACTATCGTAAAATTCTTGAGTCGCAATATTTAAATTGCACTATCTATTAAAAATAATACAAAAATTAAAAATAAATACAAAATTGAGTAACCAAAAACTTTTTTTGCTTTTTTTAAATCAAATTTATTTTTTTTATATTTATAAAGATCGTAGCAAATAATATTATAATAAACTGTAAGAATTATTGCTGGCACCAAATAAACAAATCCTGAAAAACCAATGAGATATGGGAAAACGATTACAGGTAGCATTAATAAAGAGTAAACAAAAATATATACTTTTGTTTTTTGAATACCATCAGTTAAAGGCAGCATTGGAATCTTTGCTTTTTTATAATCATCAGCTTTATATAAGCTCAACGCCCAAAAATGTGAGGGCGTCCAAAAAAAAATTATTAAAAAGTAAGCCAGTGGTTCTAAACTGATAGCATTAGTAGCTATAGTCCATCCTATAACAGGTGGTAATGCACCAGCAACTCCACCAATAACAATGTTTTGTGGTGTTTTTCTTTTTAGCCATATTGTGTAGACAAAAAGATAAAAAAATATTGTAAACAACAATAAAGAAGCAGATAGAAAATTTGAGAAATAATTCAATGCTATAACTGAAATAAGTGAAAGTGCTATTCCAAAGATAAGTGCTTGTTTTCTATTAATTTTACCTGTGGGAATTGGTCTCAAGCATGTTCTTGTCATTAACGCATCTAAATCTGACTCATACCACATGTTTAAACACCCTGCAGCTCCAGCGCCAATTGACACAAAAGCTATACTGATCATTGCGTCTAAAGTATTTGTATCTGAATTTGAGGTTAAAAATCCAACTGCACAAGTGAATATAACAAGAGACATTACTCTTGGTTTCATTAAAAGGTATAAAGATTTAATTAATTCATTTAAATCTAGTGGAGCAGTTTTTTTTCTAATCATTTAGGATAAACGATTATCAGATAAAATAGACCTATTCTACATTTATTAAAATAAACACTAAAATTAATATCATCCCAATAATAAGAATATGATTTCCTAAATCAAAAATTCCAATTTGTTTATTTTTTTTATCAATAAATCTTCTGCTAAGAGACATATTGTCATATGGATTAATTGTAATTGTAGGACCTTTATCTTTTTGTTTTTCTAAATTTAATTGAGTTCCAAACCATGTTGCGTAAATAAAAATTATAAAAAATATTAAAGCTCCCGCAAGTATTGTATATCCAGTCATAATGTTTATCCTCCAGTAAAAAAATATAATAATCTAGTAAAAACAGTGTATTGTGCTTCAGCAACCATAAGAATAATAAAACAAGCTATTGCTGTCATTGGCCACAAAAGAACATTTACAAGGGCATACCTTTCCCAAAATAAATGCATAAAAAAAGCCATTATTAAACCAGCTTTTAGAAACATAAATGTTAAAATTAAAGACCATCTCAATAGTCCTTGGAATGCAAACCAATCAACCATATAAGAAAAAAAACTAAGTACAAATAACAATCCCCATATCCAAAGATAAATTCCTATCTTATGAGTTGTCGATTGTTCTTTATTTTCTATTTTGTCCATAAATTATTTTACCATAAATAAAAGAAAGCAAATATAAACACCCACACCAAATCAACAAAATGCCAATAAAGACCCAAAATCTCTATTGCAACATAATCTGATTTCATTGTGGTAAAAAAGCCTCTTTTACCGTTATCAAAATCACCTTTAAAAACTTTTCTTGCAAAAATAAAAAGAAAGATCACACCAATCGAGACGTGAGTTCCATGAAAACCTGTAATCATAAAAAAGAAAGAGCCAAATTGTTTTGCTCCAAATGGATTTTCCCAAGGTCTAACACCTTCGTGAATTAATTTTGACCATTCAAATGCCTGCATTCCAACAAAAGTAAGTCCACCTATGGCTGTAGCTAGTATAAGCCAGCCACACATTTTTCTATTTTTTTCATAACCGTACTTGACGGCAAGAGCCATGGTCCCACTGCTTGTAATCAAAACAAAAGTCATTATCGCAATCAATAATAATGGAACAGGTACCCCACCCACATGTAATGAAAATACTTCACTAGTGTTTGGCCAATCTACTACGGTTGAGGCTCTTCCTTTCATGTATGAAATTAAAAAACAGCTAAATATAAAAGTGTCACTTAATAAAAAAATCCACATCATGACTTTTCCCCACTGGACACCTTTAAACATTGTTTGATCAGAGCCAGTATCTTCAGCCATTCCTCGAAACCCTGGTTTAAATGTGTAGCCTTCTATTTTTGGATCAGACATAAATATTTATCCTTAAGTTTTTTCTACCTCAGCATTAATAACTTCGCTTGGTGGTGTTGTTTGAGTTATATAATCTTCTTTTGCACCTGGTACGTTAAAATCATATGGCCATCTGTGAACAGCTGGCAATTTCTCTCCAAAATTACCGTGAGTTGGTGGTACGTCAGGCGTTAACCATTCTAAAGAATTTGCTTTCCAAGGATTTTTGCCCGCTGGTTTTCCAATTTTTATACTTGCTACAATATTATAAATAAAAATCAGCTGCGCAGCACCTACAATTAAGGCAGCAATTGTGATAAATTCATTCATACCCGTAGCTGACGTTATGTAAGGGCTATCATACATTTCAAAATATCTTCTTGGCACTCCAATAAATCCCAAATAATGCATTGGAAAATAAATTGAATATGCTCCTAAAAATGTAAACCAAAAATGCCATTTTCCTAATTTTTCACTTAACATTCTGCCAGTAACAAGAGGAAACCAATGATAAACTGCCCCCATAATTACCATAAGTGGAGCAATGCCCATCACCATGTGAAAATGAGCTATAACAAAGTACGTATCAGATAATGGAATATCTACAGCTACATTTCCTAAAAAAATTCCAGTAATTCCTCCATTTACAAATGTTACAATAAAACCTAAACAAAAAAGCATTACTACATTCATTCTTATATTTGCTCTAAATAACGTTATAATCCAGTTATAAACTTTCAATGCAGTTGGGACTGCAATAATAAGTGTGGTTGTTGCAAAGAAAAACCCAAACCAAGGATTCATTCCACTAACATACATGTGGTGAGCCCAAACAAAGAAACTTAAAGCACCAATTCCAACAATAGCCCAAACCATCATTCTATATCCAAAAATATTTTTTCTAGCATGAACCGATATTAAATCTGAAACTATTCCAAAAGCAGGAAGAGCCACAATGTATACTTCTGGGTGGCCAAAAAACCAAAATAAATGTTGAAAGAGGACAGGGCTACCCCCTCCATAACTTAACACTTCCCCTGCTTGAAGAATTGCTGGCATAAAAAAGCTAGTCCCAAGCATCTTATCTAAAGTCATCATAATGCAACTAACCAATAATGCTGGAAAAGCCAACATAGCTAAAGCAGTTGCAGTAAAAATTCCCCATATTGTTAGAGGCATTCTCATTAATGTCATTCCTCTAGTACGAGCTTGTAAAATTGTAATTATGTAATTTAATCCACCCATAGTAAATCCAATTACAAATAAAGATAAAGAAATAAGCATTAAAGTAATCCCCATATTTGCACCAGGCGTACCTGATAAAATAGCTTGAGGAGGATAGAGCGTCCATCCTGCACCTGTTGGTCCACCCGGAACAAAGAAACTAGCCATAAGAACGCATACCGCAATAAAGAACATCCAGAAACTAACCATGTTTACATATGGAAAAACCATATCTCTTGCTCCAACCATTAGAGGAATTAAGTAATTCCCAAAACCTCCTAAAAATAATGCTGTTAAAAAATAAACTACCATTATCATTCCGTGCATAGTTACAAATTGATAATAGTGCTCGGCTGTAATGAATGGAACTAAATCTGGGTAACCTAACTGTAAACGCATTAACCAAGAAAGAATAAGACCAACTATTCCTGTAAATACCGCTGTGAGAAAATACTGCACTCCAATAATTTTTGCATCCTGACAAAAAACCCACTTGGTGAGAAAACTATGACCATGATAAAGATCTTGATCAGGAACTTCTGCGGGTCTTACGTAATCAATATCTTTTGTTGTTTCACCAGAAGAACCAGACATGTTTTCTGAAGACTGTGCTTCGAGAGGTGTGTTTTGCTGGTTATATTCGTCTGACATAATTATCCTTTACATTATTTAATTGTTATTTTTAACAATTAATGTTGTTTTTAATTTATCATTTTCTTGTTTAGCAATTAAATCTGAAAAAGTTTCTTGTTCTTTAATCCAGTTTTCATAATTATCTTCACTTTCAACTACAACTTTTGCTCTCATAGCATAATGACCCACTCCACAATATTCAGCACATAAGACTTCGTACTCTCCTATTTTATTTGGCTCAAACCAATAATAAGAAATAATTCCAGGTATAGCATCCATTTTTGCTCTAAATTGTGGAACATAATAATTATGTAAAACATCCAGTGATCTTAATAAAATTTTTACTGGTCTATCTGTTTTTAAGTGAAGTACATCGTCTTGAATTAAAATATCATCTTTTCCATTTGGATCATCTAAATTTATTCCAAAAGGATTGTCGTCAGTAATTTTTGCAACATGAGCTGTTCCCAATATTCCATCTTCACCTGGCAATCTATACTGCCATCCCCACTGCCATGCATTCACTTCTACTTGCAGCGCATTTTTTGGAGTATTAATATAATTATTATAAACAATAAGCCCCGGTGCTAAAAGAGCAATGACTCCTACCGTAGTTGCAATAGTTAATATTTTTTCTAATTTATTATCTTCTGGTTTATATTCAACTTTTCGCCCTTCTTTATAAGAAAACTTTAGGATGCAATAAACCATAAACAAACAAACTAAAATAAATACGCCGCCACCAATCCAAAAAGTTAAATTAATGGTATCATCCATTGCTCCCCAGTTTGATGCTATATCTGTCCACCACCATGGGGTAAATATATGGAATAAAACTGAACCTATAATTACTGCTAAAAAAATTATTCCTGCATGCATAATATTTTATCTTAATAACCATCTTAACTATAAAAAACAATAGATCTTTAATTTAGAGAATAACTTATTATTAAAATTGATTTATATCAAATAAAAGCGCTATATATAATAAATTTAACATGCTCGGTAAAATTGAAATTTTTGCAGTTATTATTTTTTTAGTATTTTTATTTTATATTGTAATATCCTTTGGTGCTGGTCAGTTCTCTAAAAATAAAAAAAACTTGGAAGTAAAAAAATATTTAAGATCGGTAAATATTTTGCTAATTTTTATTGCAGTAATTGGAACTATTTTAATTTTTTTTCTTTAATTGGTTAAGCAAGTAAAGCTTTGCACCAAGCAATAACAGTGTCATTAAAGACATACATAATTAAAAAAAATACAATCCAAACAATTAGTAAAAAGGTCCAATAAAGCGATAAAGCATCAATACTTTTTTTTTCATTTATGATCTCTTTTGTTTTAAGTTTATTAACTTTAGAAAAAATTTTACCCCAAAAAAATAACCCTCCTAAAAGATGCAATCCATGAAGTGCAGTAAAAATATAAAAAGATGAAAAGTAATTATTTGTAGAAACATAATTGCCACTTTCCATTAATTGAAACCAAAAAAATATTT
>Ga0315339_1000924_pt1 | contig 29994 bp, 27 predicted proteins | sample ASW17metaG_FD_204514 | JGI IMG/M metagenome (GOLD analysis project Ga0315339, IMG submission 204514) | Ammonia-oxidizing marine archaeal communities from Pacific Ocean, United States - ASW #17 | ecosystem: Environmental > Aquatic > Marine > Oceanic | place: USA: California | collected 2016-12-05 | reverse complement strand
CAATTCTTGGCCAAGCGGCAGGCTTCGGTCGCCACGCCGCGAAAGCGTGTAACGCCGCGTTTACGTAGCTTGGCAGCACAGACATCAAGCGCCGACAATGCACGTGTCATGGCGGCATCTGAAAGACAGCCATTCTCCGCCACACCCTCACCGAGGCGGACAATGCGTGAAAAGGCATCAATAACGCGAAATCCCGTAGATTCTGGCTTTGCCACTAACAGGCGGCAATTATTACTGCCGAGATCAAGCGCCGCGTAAACCTCGCGCTCGGCGCGGGGCTGACGACCCGAAGGATCGACTGAGGAGCGATAGGTTACTGTATCGAGTGTCAAATCGCCCCCCTCTTTCAAATGGATCGGCGGCACATCGCCGCGCGATTTAAGCTGGAACATGAACAGCCGCAGTTAATAAATGTATTACACTGCGCATGGTAATTTTGGCAATGCGCGCGGTCACAGGTTGACAATGCGCGCCCGGGGCCTAATTTTGGCTCTTATCGAGCCTGCTGGGGGATCGTATAATGGTAGTACAGCGGACTCTGACTCCGTCAGTCGAGGTTCGAATCCTCGTCCCCCAGCCACTCTTCCCTTTGCAATATTTAATGCTTTGCCGCCTTCTTCGCGCATATGCCTAAATATTTAGGACCGAAGAAAGGCTCTAAAGATTTTATCATATCCTGCGCCGGCGATTCGGATGGTGATGGAAGTTCTAAACAATAGCCTGTTTCTTCGCCGGTCGTCACCCAGTTGCTGGAGACTATAGCCGCCGGCGGCTCCTTCAACGCCAACTATATCGCGACGCGCATGCAAGGCATCGACCCGAAAGAGGCGGCGGGAAAAGACGCCAAGCTTGCCATCGAAGTCATCCAGCACCTAGGCGCCATTATGAAAGACGTTGTAAACGGCACTAATCGGGCTGGTATAATCGCTCTGAGGGCTCAATAGCTGAGCCCGGTCAATTCTTCGCTGAGCCGCCACAGACTTTTCTGCGCTTCACGGTCATAGGACAAAGCCGCGCTTTGAGCGACCCTGTTTTTGACAAAATATTTGCCACTCACACCCGCAACCTCCGGCGAAGTGGCCAGGTATGCACTGGTGCGCGCGCCCTTTTCTTCATTGATTGCCATAAGCTGCTGCCCGATGATCATCATCCATTTGAGCCAGCCACCATTATTGTGCGCGAATTTGCTAGCGACGAAGCCGGGATGCAGGCAGTTCACGCTCACGCCGCGATCAGCGAGCTTTTCGGCTAGATGATGAGTGAAGAGAATATTGGCAAGTTTAGAAGCCTGGTAGGCGCGCCAGCCGGAATAATTCTCCTCGCCTTGCGGGTCGTCAAAATTAATCTGCCGTCCGCGATGGGCCATGGAGGAAACGTTGATAATCCGTGCCGCCGGCTCCCGGGTGAGAATTTTGAGCAGAAGGCCGGTCAGAAGAAAATAGCCGAGATGATTGAGTGCGAAGGTCATCTCAATGCCATCTGGGCTCATGGCCCGGCGATTAAACCAAGCACCCACATTGTTCACCAAAACATCCAAATGTGGTAACCTGTCATCCAGCCGTTTTGCCAGAAAGCGTATATCCTGCTGCGACGATAAATCAGCCCGCTCGAATTCGATTCCAGCATTGCCACTGGCGCGTTTTATCTCAGTAACAGCCTGCTCGCCCTTATCAGCATTGCGACCGACGAGAATAATTTTTGCCCCTGTTTGCGCTAATTTCAGCGCCGTCACACGGCCAATACCGTCCGTCGCGCCGGTTACCAGAAAAATTTTCCCGCCATCGACCACTGCTCCGCCCATAAACCCAGCCCCCGTCAAAATTAAAGTAGTAGCGGTAACAGATTAAGGAATCTCTTTGTACCAGAACTTTTCGCGCCGATTTGGCCTGATCCCCTTACTAGCGTTGGTTTCTGGTATAATTTTATTTACAAATACAGCAGAGTCACCAAAAGGAGATTACTAAAGAAAAATATGGAAGCTTGAAAGCAAACGCTCATGAACAAAAGTATTAATGTTCCTCTCACCGATGTTAATTGTCTGCCGGTGCCTGAGGACTATAAAGGAATTCACCTTCAGTTTTCCGCCGACGATACAGAAGTCGGTATTGACACTTTCATCCAACAAGAAAAATGGTGCGCTTAATGAGTGAGACAATCCGCGACAAGGCTGCCATAGCCGGTATTGGGCGCAGTCAGTTCGGGCGTTTTTTGCCCGAGAGCCAGCTTAAGCTCGGTGCGATTGCAATGAAGGGGGCGCTCGCCGATAGTGGGCTTGAGCGCAGTGATATCGATGGCCTGTCCCTGCATATGGGCTGGCCGCTCGGCCTTGATTACGACCAAATCGCCGAGGCCTACGGTCTCGATGTGCGCTACGTCAACCAAATGTGGACACATGGCCGCTTCATTGCCTACACCCTGCAACATGCCGCCCTTGCAGTGATCTCAGGCATGGCTGATGTGGTCGCCTGCGTTACCGCCATCAGCTTCACCCGCGAGCGTGATATTTTGGGCGGGCCGGGCGATATGGAAGGTATGCGTGAAGGCGGCGGCACGCACGGCGAAAGCCCGCCATATGGCCTCACCGCGCCCGCCGCCGGCGCGGCGCTGGCCTATCAGCGCTATATGTCGCTTTACGGCGCTACCAGTGAAGACCTCGCCGCCGTACCGATCGCCTTCCGCAAACATGCCCAGCTCAATCCACACGCTTACACCTACGGCAAGGGCGAGCTCACCCTTGAGGATCACCAAAACCAGCGCATGGTGGTTGACCCCTTACGCCTGTTCGATTGCAGCCTGATCTCCGATGGTGCCGTGGTGATTCTGGTGACTAGCGCCGAGCGCGCGCGCGACCTCAAGCAAAAGCCGATTTACATCTCCGGCATGCAGGGCCTCAGAAGCGGACGCGAGGAGTTTATCTTCGCACCACGCAGCATGGGCATGAACCAGCAATCCAATGGCCGTACCGGCACCGACGAACGCGACCGCGCCGCCTACTCCATGGCCGGAATTGAAAGCAAGGATATAGATGGTCTCTATACCTATGATGCCTTCTCGCCGCTGCCTCTGTTCGTGTTGGAGCGCTTCGGCTTTTGTGGCCCCGGCGAAGCGGCCAAATGGGTGCAGAATGGCCGCATCGAACTCGGCGGCGACCTGCCCATAAACACCTCAGGCGGCCTGCTATCGGAGAGCCACATCGGCGGCTGGAACTCGATCTACGAAATCGCTAGCCAGTTACGCGGAGATTGCGGCGACCGCCAAATCAAAGACGCCAAACATCTGCAATGGGGCACCGCCTGGGGCGATTCGCTGATTTTCAGAAAATAAGATCGGAACAGATCATAAATTCTGGCAAGCATACAAAGCCAAGCTAGTGGCTTCGAGCGCCAGCAGCTGAGAGCATTAGATTTCGAACCTGCTGGTTTCCTTGTTGAGTGCATAAATCAGGCTGAGAGCAGTGACGGCGGAGGTTTTCGGATTGCTCGCCATGGGTTTGCCGCGCATTTCCATAATCATATGACCAAATTTACCATCGGCTTCGATGCGGCCACAATTGATCACCGCACGGGGATCCGCGACAAGACGCACAAAAGTTTTATCGAAACCGGCCCCGGCAAGCGCAATGGTCGCGGCGAGATTAGCGTTTTGCGGATAGTCGAGTGCTGCCGCCTCAGCACGCCCTTCAAATATTACCGTACTCTTGCTTAGATTATCCAAATCGAAACTCTGCTCAGCCGGCGTTCCCTTCCAGGCATGGCTGGGCTTAGTTGATACATAAGTTACCTTTTCTAAACCGCCAGCCTTGAGCGCGCCGAGACCATCGAGGCCGGCAGTGGCGCCAGCCGGTACAAGCAGACGTGCACCACCTTCTGCTGCTGCAGCTATCAACTTAGTACGATATTCACTGTCCGCCAGCGCACCGGTGGCAACCACCATAAGATCCAAACCAGCCGCGAGCAGGGCCTCACCATATTGGCGCAGCGCCGTCTGCCCGGCACACTCCACCACCATATCAGGCTTTGCGGCGATGACCTCCGCCGCCGTAGTGAAAACTGCGATGTCAGCGGCCAGCTCCGTGCGTGCTTCGTTAGCGCGCGACGGGCGAACCACAACACCTGCAATACGTAAAGGTGTCTCATCTACAGACAGTTTTTCCAACAACATCCGACCAATCGCGCCGAGGCCAATAATGGCGATCTGCATAAATTTATCTCCTTAGTCGCACGCGGGTTAACCATCAAAATTCTTGCGTTCGGCCAAACTCGGCGCCAGCCACATGCAGATCGGCAAGCTCTACCCCTACTTATCCACCCTCAGCCCCACCGAACAGGCAAACATCCGCGCCCGCAAACAACGCCACGATCCATGAGGCCTGATGAACCCGGGCGCGCTTGGGCTGTGAGCTAAAGCACTTCCTCGGCAACAAAGCGCAGCGCATCAATCGAGCCGCCACTGAACAAAAGTGACGAGACTCTGCCTTCTTTAGCGGCGTCTTTCCACACGCTGAGGCGCTCGCGGATACGGCCTGCTGGGCCGACCAGGGCGATGGCGTCGATTAGTTCTTCGGGCACTGCTGCTTCGGCCTCGGCTTTTTTTCCGGTGAGGTAGAGCTGCTGCATTTTTACGGCTGCTTCCTCAAAGCCGAGGCGCTTGGCGTAGTCATTGTAGAAATTCTTGCCCGGTGCGCCCATGCCGCCGATATAGAGCGCCAGGTGGTGGCGGATCGGCATGCGGCAGGCTTTGATATCGTCGCCCATGGCGAGCGGCACAATCGGCGCGATCTCGAAATCAGCCAAGCCCTTGCCGCCGCCAGCTTTGGCAAATCCGGCTTCGAGGTCACCCTGGAACACATCGAAGCGCTCGGGTGACATAAATATGGGGAACATACCGTCAGCGATCTCGGCGGCGGTGCGCAGGCCAGCGGGGGTGACGGCGGCGGTAAAAATCTTCAAGCTTGGATCACCATGCAAAATGCTTTTGAGCGGCTTGCCGAGACCGCTCGCATTCGGTCCCTGATAGGGCAGTTGATAGTGATAGCCGTCAAGGGTAACCGGCGCTTCACGGGTCAGGGCCTGGCGGATGATATCAATATATTCGCGGGTTCGCGTCAGTGGGCGGCCATAGGCGACGCCGTGCCAGCCCTCGATCACCTGCGGCCCGGACGGGCCGATGCCGAGAATAAAGCGTCCGCCTGATAGGGCCTGTAAGGTCATCGCCGTCATCGCGGCGCAGGCCGGCGTGCGCGCCGGCATTTGGATAATGCCGGTGCCGACATTGATGCGCGAGGTTTGCGCCAAAATCCAGGCGGCGGGCGTCACCGCGTCTGAGCCATAGGCCTCTGAGGTCCAGACCGAATCATAGCCGAGCCGCTCTGCCTCTAGCACCAAGTTCATGTCGATAGAATATTTAGACCCTGAATAGCCCGTGAACAAACCAAGCTTCATAATGATTTCCTTTTCGTGTTACGCCAGATTGTATAACGATAAAGCCCTGTCCTGTAACCCGAAAGCACAATCATGTTGAACAGCCAACAACTGAGCGAATTTGGTCGCGACGGATATCTCGTGTTGAATAATTTTGCCAACCATGTGGATTGTGATGCACTTATCGCGCGAACGGCGGCGTTGGTGGCGGACTTCAAGCCGCCTGAGAAAAAATCCATTTTTTCGACCGCCGAGCAGGAACAGACAAGCGATGATTATTTTCTCGAATCCGGTGACAAGATTCGTTTTTTCTTCGAGCAGGATGCCTTCGACGATGACGGTGCGCTACGCCAGAACAAGTACGATTCGATCAATAAGATGGGTCATGCCATGCACGACCTTGACCCAGTGTTTGATGCCTTTTCGCGCCAAGCAGGTCTGGCTGAAATCGCCGGTGATGCCGGATTAACAAAACCTCTTCTGCTACAATCCATGATAATTTTTAAACCACCCCGCATCGGCGGCAAAGTGGTGTGGCACCAGGACGCGACGTTCCTCCATACCGAGCCGTCGCGAATCCTCGGCATGTGGTTTGCGCTAGAGGACGCAACTGAGGATAATGGTTGCCTGTGGGGCCTGCCGGGGGGCCACCGGCGCGGCCTTAAATCACGTTATCTGCGAGCTCCCGGGGGCGGCGTGCAAACCATCACCCATGACGACACAGCTTGGCCGGACAGCGAATTCGTGCCGTTTGAGGTCAAAAAGGGAACTCTTATTATATTTGACGGTATGTTGCCCCATGGCAGTACTGCCAATCACTCCGCGCAGTCGCGTCACGCCTATACGCTTCACCTAATTGACAGAATCTGCCACTACCTGCCGGAAAACTGGTTGCAGCGTAACCCCGCCATGCCATTGCGCGGATTTTAATTAGCTTATGTATCACTAATATTGCTGGCGGCAGGCCCACAAACTCCGCTAACCTAAAGTCGTAAAAAAATGAAAAAATAAAATTACACTGGGAGGTGTAAAATATGAATAAACTATTCACCGGGGCGCTTGCAGCGCTCGCCCTGACGCTTACCAGCGCACTTGCTCCGAACATGGCCTCAGCCGATGACTTTTCGCCCGCTATCGTCTTCGATATGGGCGGCAAATTCGATAAATCCTTTAATGAGGCCGCGTACAACGGCGCTGAAAAATTTAAAATCGAAAGCGGTATTGCCTACCGCGAATTCGAAGTAACCAACCCGTCACAACGCGAGCAAGCCATGCGCAACATGGCGCGCCGCGGCGCGACCGTCATCATCGCCATGGGCTTTGCCCAGGCAGCAGCTGTCGAGACGGTCGCGAAAGAATTCCCCGATACAAAATTCACGCTAATCGATATGGTCGTCGATTTGCCGAATGTGCAGTCGGTTATTTTTAAAGAACACGAAGGCTCTTTCCTGGTCGGGATGGCGGCAGCGCTGGCCTCTAAGACTGGCAAAGTCGGCTTCATCGGCGGCATGGATATTCCGCTCATTCGTAAATTCGCCCTCGGCTATGTAGAAGGCGCGAATTATGTGAATGCCGATATCGAGGTTTATCAGAACATGACCGGCACGACACCGTCAGCATGGAACGATCCGACCAAGGGCGGTGAGTTGGCACGCAGCCAGTTTGACCGTGGTGCGGATGTGGTTTACGCGGCGGCTGGTGGTACCGGCATTGGCGTTTATCAGGCGGCCAAGGATGCCGGTAAACTTGCCATCGGCGTGGACAGCAACCAAAATTATATGCACCCGGGCACCATGCTGACCTCCATGGTCAAGCGCGTCGACGTGGCTGTTTATGACGCCTTCATGACCGCCAAAAACGGTACTTGGCAGGGTGGCTTCAAGATTTTGGGCCTAGCCGAAGATGGCGTTGGCTTTGCGCTTGACGAACATAACCGTGCCCTCGTCTCGGCCGATATGGAAGCCAAGATAGATGCCGCACGCAATGACATCATCAGCGGCAAAGTCACTGTTACGGACTACATGTCGCAGTAGGGAACAGACGCCACAGACCTGAAGAACCTGGCCCAAAGGACAGGTCCTAAAATCAGGCTGTGGCGTTTCCCATCGGGCAGAATGTAATAGGAATAACCTATGGCGGCATCGGATGCAGGGCGAGGAGCCTCGCCGCCCTCCGGCGTCGTACCGCCCGCTCTTGAGGTAATCGGGGTTGAAAAATGGTTCGGCTCCGTGCACGCCAACTCCAATATTAATATCCGCGTCGCACCCGGTACCATCCACGGCATCATCGGTGAAAATGGCGCCGGAAAATCGACGCTGATGAGCGTCGTCTATGGCTATTACCGGGCCGACAGTGGCAAAATCCAAGTTAACGGCGAAACGGTACAAATCAAAGGCCCCGAACACGCCATCGCCAGCGGTATCGGCATGGTGCATCAGCATTTCATGCTAGTAGATACCTTCACGGTTTTGGAAAATATCGTGCTCGGTGTTGAAAACGGTCGCTTGTTGGCGCCGAACCTAGCGGCAGCGCGCAGCGAATTGGAGCGCCTCGAGCGAGACTACAATCTCGAAGTTGACCCGGACGCCATCGTCGGCGAACTGCCGGTTGGTGTGCAGCAACGGGTCGAAATTCTGAAAGCACTCTACCGCGGCGCCGATATACTCATTCTCGATGAGCCCACCGGCGTGCTGACGCCGCAGGAAGTCGGTCACCTGTTTCGCATTCTGGCGGCACTCAGGAAGCAAGGCAAAACCATCATTCTGATTACCCACAAGCTGCGCGAAATTATGGCGTTGACCGACGAAGTAACGGTCATGCGGAGCGGCAAAGTTGTCGCCCAGGTCTACACCTCCGAGACGACGCGCGAAGACCTAGCCGCCATGATGGTCGGGCGCACCGTGCTGCTGAGAGTGGAAAAAAGTGCCCCCAATCCGGGCGAGGTGTTGCTCGACGTTGAGGATCTGAGCGTCAAGGACAATGCCGGAATAGTACGGGTAAAAAATATCAGCCTGCAAGTAAGGGCGCATGAAATTCTTGGTATCGCCGGCGTTGCCGGCAATGGTCAGTCAGAGCTGATGGAGGCGCTTGCCGGAATTTTGCCGCGACAATCCGGGCATATCCGTATCAAGGGCGAAGAAATCACCGGCGGTACCGCGCGTGGCGCGCGTAATGTACGCGCTGCCGGCGTCGGTCATGTACCGGAAGATCGCCAACATATGGGCTTGATTACTTCATTCGAAGCCTGCGAAAGCGGCATTCTAGGCTATCACCGCGATGAAAAATATAATGGCCGAGTGCTGATGAATCACGCCGCCATCGTCGCCGATGTGGGCCGGCAAATGGCGGAATATGATGTTCGCCCGCCTCTACCGCGCCTTCGCACCGGCGCCTTTTCCGGCGGCAACCAACAGAAAATAGTGCTCAGCCGGGAGATGAACCGCGACCCGGATGTGCTGTTGGTCGGTCAGCCAACGCGCGGCGTTGATATCGGCGCCATTGAGTTCATCCATCGTCGCTTGGTCGACATGCGTGATGCCGGCAAGGCGGTGCTGTTGGTCTCGGTCGAGCTTGATGAAATACTCTCGCTATCCGACCGCATTGTGGTGATGTTCGATGGCGAGATTGTCGGCGAAGTAACGCAGGATGAGGCGACCGAACAGATGCTCGGTCTGATGATGGCGGGCGAGCGGCAGACACCGCAAGAAAGCACAAAGTGAGCGCCACGAACGCCCCCACCGAAGCGCCGCGCTGGGTCACCCACGCGCTGGTTCCATTGATCAATTTATCGCTGGCGTTGATCATCTCCGGACTACTAATTTTGGCGCTTGGCGAAGATCCGTTCGAGGCGATCTCGATCCTCGCGTATGGCGCCTTCGGCTATCCCGAGGCAATCGGCTACACGCTCTACTACACCACCAATTTCATCTTTACCGGGCTCGCCGTCGCCATCGCCTTTCACTGCTTCCTGTTCAATATCGGCGGCGAGGGCCAAGCCTATCTGGGTGGCCTTGGCGCTGGTGTGGTCGGCCTTGCTATCGGCCATTGGCCGGCGCCGATCACGCTGATACTCGGCATTCTTGCGGCGGCGGTTTTCGGCGGCGCCTGGGCCTTTATCCCGGCCTACCTACAAGCCAAGCGCGGCAGCCATATTGTTATCACGACGATTATGTTCAACTTTATCGCCGCCGCACTGATGACCTATCTGATGGTCGAAATTTTCATCGAGCCGGGCCAGCAATCCGCCGAGAGCCGCGATTTCGAGGCCGGCGCCATCATGCCATTCGTGCATGACATCCTCGCCCAATTAGGAATCGATGCCGGCCACTCCTACCTTAATCTTTCCTTTGTCCTGGCGTTGATCTGTTGCGTACTGTTTTGGTTTTTTGTCTGGCGCACGCGCTGGGGTTACGAGATTCGCTCCGTCGGCCAGAATGAATCCGCAGCCGTTTATGGCGGTATCATGCCATCGCGCGCAATCATCATTGCCATGTGTATTTCCGGTGGCTTGGCCGGGCTTGTCGGTGTCAACGAAATCATGGGAGTGCATCATCGCCTGCTGTTGGAATTCACTGCCGGCTACGGTTTTGTCGGCATCGCCGTTGCTCTGATGGGGCGCAATCATCCGTTTGGCATATTTCTTGCTGCTCTTTTATTTGGCGCGCTTTACCAGGGCGGTCAGGAATTGGCCTTCGATATGCCCAATATCAACCGGGACATGGTGGTGGTAATCCAAGGCCTGGTCATTCTTTTCTCCGGCGCTCTCGAGCACATGTTCCGTGGCCGCATTGAGGCCCTGTTCATCCGCCGGGCCAAAACAGCGCCGTCAGCGGCAGCGGCTGCGGAGTAGAAACGGCTATGGGTGAAAATATCACCTTCTTCGTTCTGATGCTCGACGCCATGCTGCGCGTCTCGACGCCGCTCATCCTGGCCTCGTTTGCCGGCATGTTTGCCGAGCGCTCGGGCATCGTCGACATCGGCCTCGAAGGCAAGATGTTGGGCGCCGCTTTCGCCGCCGCTTCGGTAGCGCTGGTAACTGATTCGGCCTGGCTTGGCCTGCTGGCCGGCATCGCCGTCTCGGTCGGCCTTGCCATGATCCATGCCTTTGCCTGCGTGACACATAAAGGCAATCAGGTGGTCTCGGGCATGGCACTCAATATCATGGTGGCCGGCCTCGGCCCGGTGCTGGCGCTGGCCTGGTTCAAGCAAGGCAGCCAAACGCCGATGATCGCCGACATTGCGCGCTTCAAGCCGGTCCACCTGCCGTTCGCCGATAAGCTGCGCGACGTGCCGGTCGTCGGGGAGGTCTATAGCGAGCTGATCAGCGGCCATAATATCATCGTCTACCTGGCAATTGGCATGGTGCCACTCGCCGCCTGGTTTATCTATCGTACACGCTTTGGATTGCGCCTCAGAGCAGTCGGCGAAAACCCGGAAGCGGTCGATACGGCAGGCATCTCGGTCGCCGGCATGCGATACCGGGCGATGATCGTCTGTGGCATTCTATGCGGTGTCGCCGGGACTTATCTTGCTATCGCAATGAACACGCTGTTTATCCGCGACATGACCGCCGGCATGGGCTATCTCGCGCTCGCCGCTTTGATTTTTGGCAAGTGGAAGCCGCTACCTACCCTGTTGGCCTGTTTTCTCTTCGCCTTTGCCCAGGCATTAGAAGCGCGCCTGCAGGGTGTCGATATCCCCGGCATCGGCATCATTCCGGTACAGGCCATCCAGGCCCTGCCCTATATCCTGACGGTGTTGTTGCTCGCCGGTTTCGTCGGCAAGGCGGTACCGCCCAAGGCGAGCGGCATTCCTTATATGAAGGAAAAGTGAGGTCCACTATGAAAGACATGATCGAGCAAGCGAAAAAGGTGCGGGAGAACGCCCACGCACCCTATTCCGGCTTTCATGTCGGCGCCTGTATCCGCGCCGACAGCGGACGGCTCTATGTTGGTTGCAATGTGGAGAATGCCGCCTACCCGCAAGGCCAATGTGCCGAAGCCAGTGCCATCGGCGCCATGGTCAGCGGCGGCGACAACAAGATCGCTGAGATTGTCGTTGTGAGCGAAGGCGAGCGCCTGTGCACGCCCTGTGGCGGTTGCCGCCAACGGCTGAGCGAATTCGCCGGCCCACAAACGCCGATACATGTGTGCAACCCGGAGGGCCTACGCAAAACCATCACCCTCGGGGATTTACTGCCTTACGCTTTTATGGCTGACAATTTGGAGGGTTAGATGGAGCAGGATCCACAAGTGACGGCAGATGCTATTAGTAGCCATGCGCCCGGCTTCCACCCCCGCCTGGCGCTCGTGCTCGGCACCGGCCTCGGCGCCCTGGCCGAGACCATACATCATCCCTTCACAATTGATTATAACGATTTGCCAGGCTTTCCCCGTTCCGCCGTGGAGGGCCATGCCGGGCGATTGGTGCTTGGCAATTTAGCCGGCGTTGATGTCGCCTGCATGCAGGGCCGGGCGCATCTTTATGAGGGCCATACAGCGGCTGATTTGGCGCTACCAATCCGCGCGCTGCACCTTGCCGGTTGTGAAACCCTGGTGCTGACCAATGCCGCCGGCAGTCTGAACTCAACATTTCGCCCCGGCAGTCTGATGATGCTCTCCGACCACATCAATATGACCGGCGTCAATCCGCTGATAGGGACCAATGACGCGCGCTTTGGTAAGCGCTTCTTCGATATGACGCGCGCTTACGACTGTGGCTTGCGCCGTCGCCTTGCCGCCGCTGCAACGGCATTAGATATCACTCTCAATGAGGGTGTCTATATAGCCCTGCTCGGCCCTAATTTTGAAACTCCAGCAGAGATACGCGCCTTTCGTATTATGGGCGCAGACGCCGTCGGCATGTCAACCGTACCGGAATGCCTGGTGGCGCGCCATTGCGGCATGCGTGTGGCGGCAATCTCCTCGATTACTAATCTTGCCGCCGGTATGACCGACGAAGAACTTAGCCACGAACAGTCTCTTGCCGTCGGCGCCGAAGCGGCGAAAGACTTAAGCCGCCTGCTGCCCGAGTTTTTGACCGGGCTCTCGCAGGAGACAGAAACATGAGTCACACTGGAGCCGATATGAGTAGCAATGTCAGTATTCTGCCGGCGTCCGGCGAAGCGAGGCGTAACCCGGGCATGGCCTTCGAGTCCGACTGGCTGGGAGACGTGCGCATTAATACCAGTGCAGTGGAACGACGCGCGGCGAACATCCCGGCGCGGCGCACGGTCAAAAAAGAGTGGCAAACGGCATGGCTGCTAAAAGCGCTCTCCTGCATCGACCTCACCACCCTCTCTGGTGACGATACGCCAGGGCGGGTTAAACGGCTCTGCGCCAAGGCGCGTCAGCCGGTGCGCCAGGAGATTCTAGATGCGCTCGGTGTTGGCGATCTCGGCATTCGCGTCGGCGCGGTTTGCGTCTATCACGCCATGATCGCGCCAGCGCAGGATGCGCTTGCCGGCAGCGGCATCCCCATCGCTGCCGTCTCCACCGGCTTTCCTGCCGGCCTCAGCGCGCCGCGCGCGCGCATTCTCGAAGTCGAGGAATCGGTTGCCGCGGGTGCCAACGAAATCGATATCGTTATTGATCGCAGAAATGCCCTGACCGGTAATTGGCAAGCGCTCTATGATGAGGTGCGCGCCTACCGTGAAGCCTGTGGCGCAGCGCATCTGAAAACCATCATCGCCACCGGCGATCTGGCGACGCTCAGAAATGCGGCCAAGGCAAGTCTGGTCTGCATGATGGCGGGCGCCGATTTTATCAAGACTTCGACCGGAAAGGAAAGCAGCAATGCCACGCTGGCAGTAAGCCTGGTGATGGCACGCATGATCCGCACTTACGGCGAGCGCACGGGTGCGCGCGTCGGCTTCAAGCCAGCCGGCGGCATCAGCACCGCCAAATCAGCGCTCGGTTTTCTCTTTATGATGAAGGAAGAACTTGGCCAGGCGTGGCTTGAGCCCGAGCTGTTCCGCCTCGGGGCCTCCAGCCTCTTAACCGATATCGAACGGCAACTTGAACATCGCACCAGCGGCCATTATGCCGCGCGCCATCACCAGCCCATGGCCTGATAAACATGACAAGCACAGCAGATATTTTTAACAGCATGGAATACGGACCGGCGCCGGAAAATACCAGCGAGGCTGAAAAATGGCTGGATTACAATGACCGCAGCTTTAACCTCTACATCAATGGCGAATGGCGCGCTGCCGCCAGCGGCCAAAGCTTTGTCAGTACCAACCCGGCGACCGGCCAGGCGCTGGCACAGATAGCGCAGGCCGGTTCAGATGATGTGGATACCGCTGTTGCCGCCGCGCGTGCCGCACAAGGCGCCTGGACAAAGCTCTCCGGCCATAAGCGAGCACGCTATATCTATGCCCTGGCTCGCCTAATACAGCGCCATGCCCGCCTGCTCGCCGTGTTGGAGACGCTCGACAATGGAAAGCCGATCCGCGAGACCCGCGATATCGATATTCCGCTCGTCGCCCGCCACTTCTATCACCATGCCGGCTGGGCGCAGATTGCCGCGCAGGAATTTCCGAATCACAACGCCATTGGCGTCGTCGGCCAGATCATCCCGTGGAATTTTCCTCTCCTGATGCTGGCCTGGAAGATTGCTCCGGCCATTTCCACCGGCAACACCGTAGTGCTCAAGCCGGCGGAGCAAACCAGCCTTACCGCCTTGCTATTTGTCGAGCTCTGCCAGAAAGCGGGCCTGCCACCGGGCGTGATTAACATCGTCACTGGCGACGGCGCCGTCGGCGAGCTGATCACTACCCATCCGGATATCGACAAGATCGCCTTTACCGGCTCGACCCATGTGGGACGTAAAATTCGCAAGGCCACCTCCGGCTCGGGTAAAAATCTCTCGCTCGAACTGGGCGGAAAATCGCCCTTCATTGTGTTTGAGGATGCTGATCTCGACAGCGCCGTCGAAGGGCTAGTCGATGCCATTTGGTTTAATCAAGGGCAAGTCTGCTGCGCCGGCTCTCGCCTCCTGGTGCAGGAGAGCATCGCCGAGCCGCTCTATGCCAAAATTCGTGCGCGTATGGAAACCCTGGTGGTCGGCGACCCATTGCAGAAGGGCACCGATATCGGTGCCATCATCTCGCCTAAGCAATTGACGCGCATCCGTGAGCTAGTGGCAAAAGGCGAGAGCGAAGGCGGCACTCTGTGGCGGCCTGAAGCGGCCTACCCGAGCGAAGGCTGTTTTTATCCGCCGACGCTGTTCATCAACGTATCTCCCGCTGCAACAATTGTGCAGGAAGAAATATTTGGCCCCGTATTGGTGGCAATGACCTTCCGCACGCCGAGCGAAGCAGTGGCGCTGGCCAACAATACGCGCTACGGCTTAGCCGCCAGTGTATGGAGTGAGAATATTAATCTCGCACTTGATATCGCGCCCAAGCTCGCCTGCGGCAGCGTGTGGATCAACTCCAGCAATTTGTTCGACGCCGCCTGTGGCTTTGGCGGCGTGCGCCAATCAGGCTTTGGCCGCGAAGGTGGTCGGGAAGGTTTGGCGGAATATCTCCGCCCGGCTTGGCAGGAAAAATTGTCGCCCTATGAAATGCCAGCACCGCCATCCGCACCACGCGCGCCCAAGCCCGGCGCCGAACTGCCGCTCGACCGTACCGCCAAGCTCTATATCAGTGGCAAACAGAAGCGCCCAGATTCAGGTTATAGCGTCACAATCACTGCGCCCGACGGTACGCTGCTAGGCGAAGTCGGCGCCGGCAATAGCAAGGATATGCGCGAGGCGGTTGAGGCGGCGCAGAAGGCCGCTGCCTGGAGCAAGGCCAACGCCCATAACCGCGCCCAGGTGCTCTACTATATTGGCGAAAATCTCGAAGCGCGCGCTGGCGAATTCCGCGACCGCCTAATAGCAATGAGCCGCATATCGCGCAGTGCGGCGGCAAAGGAAGTGCATACTGCCGTATCGCGCCTGTTCAGCGCCGCCGCTTGGGCCGATAAATATGAAGGTGCCGTGCACCAGCCGCCGCTGCGCGGTATCGCGCTTGCCCTGCATGAGCCCATCGGCGTGATCGGCATTGTCTGCCCCGATGTACATCCGCTGCTTGCCCCGATCTCTCTTGCCGCATCTGCAATAGCCATGGGCAATCGCGTTGTCGTCATTCCGCCGCAGCATCAGCCGCTCGCTATGACGGATTTCTACCAAATTATGGATACCTCCGACCTGCCGGGCGGTGTATTGAATATCGTCACTGGAGAGCGCGATGAATTGGCGCAGGTGTTGGCTAAGCATAATGATGTGGATGCGCTGTGGTATTTCGGTCCGGCGGCAGGAAGTGCCGCAGTGGAGCACGCCGCAGCCGGCAATTTAAAGCGCATCTGGAGCAATCACGGGCGGCAATATGATTGGTATTCTGCAACACAAATGGAAGGTCGCGAGGTACTAAACCATGCCGTTAATGTCAAAAATATATGGGCGCCTTACGGCGAATAGCAGGTGAATTACGAATGAACCAAACCCATTTTTTCCCCCAGGAAATTATCCGCAGCAAGCGCGACGGCGCAGTGCTGAGCGATGCCGAGATTACATTTATGGTCGACGGCCTGACCTCTGGCGCTATTTCGGAAAGCCAAATCGGTGCCTTTGCCATGGCGATCTTTTTTAATGGCATGAACATGAAAGAGCGCGTCGCGCTGACTCGCGCCATGACCCATTCCGGCATCGTGCTCGATTGGTCCGATGCCGGTTTTGATGGCCCGGTGTTAGATAAGCATTCAACCGGCGGAATCGGCGATAAAGTGAGCCTTATTCTCGCCCCCGTCATGGCCGCCTGTGGCGCGGCCGTACCGATGATCTCTGGCCGCGGTCTCGGCCATTCCGGCGGCACGCTCGATAAGCTTGATTCCATTCCTGGCTACAACACCACACCTGACCTCGAAACGCTGCGCAAAACGGTCAAGCATGCGGGCTGCGCCATCATCGGCCAGACGGCTGAATTAGCCCCGGCGGATGGCCGCCTCTATGCCATCCGTGATGTCACGGCGACGGTCGAATCTCTTTCGTTGATCACCGCCTCGATCCTTTCCAAAAAACTAGCCGCTGGCCTGAATGGCTTGGTGATGGATGTGAAATTTGGCTCCGGCGCTTTTGCCAGTGCGTTCGATGATGCGCTGGAACTGTCCGAGAGCATCGTAACCGTTGCCAATGGCGCTGGCCTGCCCTGCGCCGCGCTCTTAACCGATATGAACCAGGCGCTCGGGCGCAGTGCCGGCAACGCGCTGGAAGTGCGCGAATCCATCGATCACCTAAACGGCAGTGCGCGCGACAGGCGCCTGCATGAGGTGACCATGGCACTGGCGGCTGAAATTCTTACTATCGGCGGTCTCAGCAATTCGGTGGAAGAGGGCCGGGCGAAAGCCGAAGCCGCCTTAAATTCTGGTCAGGCGGCGGAGCATTTCGCCCGCATGGCGGTTGGTCTTGGCGGCCCGGCTGACCTTATGGAACAACCGGGCAAACATCTGCTTGCCGCGCCAGTAACTCAAGCCGCCGTACCAACCCAGCCCGGCATCGTTACTGCAGTGGACGCCCGCGCGCTCGGCCTCGCGATTATGGATCTCGGTGGCGGGCGACGCCGCGCCGAGGATCATATCGATTATAGTGTCGGGCTCGGCGAGATCGCTACGATCGGCGAGACCGTCGGGCCGGATCATCCGCTTGCTATTGTTCATGCCGCAACAGACGATGATGCGGCACGCGCCAGTGCTGTACTTGGCGCCGCTTTCGCCATCGGGGATCAAGCACCAACGCCCGCGCCAATCGTCCGCCGCCGCGTCGGACCCTAACTACCATGACCCGCGCCTTCGTGTTAGTGATGGATTCGCTCGGCATTGGCGGCGCGAAAGACGCGGAAAAATATGGGGATAGCGGCGCCGACACGTTGCGCAAAATCGCTGCCTCACGCACCCTTAAAATTCCTAATCTACTGCGTCTCGGCCTCGGCGCAGCGGCAGAGACAAGCAGCGGTGCCGCTCTGGCAAACCAATCAATCAGCGGGCTAATCACCGGCGCTTACGGTGCGGCCCAAGAGCAAAGCCACGGCAAGGATACACCGAGCGGCCATTGGGAAATGGCCGGCGTGCCCGTGATGAGCGAATGGGGGTATTTCCCGCGCGAGGAACCCTGCTTCCCCACTGCTCTGACCGATGCCCTGATTGCGCGCGCCAACCTGGCGGGCGTGCTTGGCAATCGTCATTCCTCCGGCACCGAGATCATCGCCGAGCTTGGCGACGCCCATATGGAAAGCGGCAAGCCAATCCTCTACACCTCAGCAGATTCGGTGATCCAGATCGCAGCCCATGAGCAAAGCTTTGGCCTCACGCGCCTGTTGGAACTGTGCGAAACAACCCGCGAATTGGTCGATGCCTATAATATTGGACGCGTCATTGCGCGCCCGTTTGAGGGCTCCTCCAATAGCTACACGCGCACCGGCAACCGGCGCGATTATTCGCTGCCACCACCCAGTCCTACTTTACTTGATCGCTATTCAGACGCCGGCGGCAAAACTGTATCCATCGGCAAGATCGGCGATATCTTCGCCCATCAAGGCACAGGGGTGGTCGTCAAGGCGAATGGTAATTCGGAGCTTTGGCAGAAGACCCTGGCGGTTGCCGATGACGCAGAAGAAGACCTTCTCGCGCTGACCAACTTTGTCGATTTCGACATGCTCTATGGTCACCGCCGCGACATTGAAGGTTATGCCAGCGCGATCGAGGTCTTTGATAAAATGCTACCCAAGTTCGAAGCCTGCCTGCGCCCCGGCGACCTTGCCATCATCACGGCGGACCATGGCTGTGATCCAACCTGGCCCGGCAGCGATCACACACGCGAAAATGTACCGGTGTTGGCTTTTGGCCCGAATGTGCGGCCAGTGGCGCTCGGCATACGCAATAGCTTTGCCGATATCGGCCAGACCCTGGCCAGCCATCTCGGCCTGGCCGCGCTGCCCCATGGATGCTCTTTCCTAAACGAGATTTCGGAGTAATCATTGGCTATGGCGCGCACAAGAATAAAAATCTGCTGCATTTCCAGCCTCAAAGAAGGCCAACTTGCAGTTTCCCACGGCGCTGATGCAATAGGCCTAGTATCGTACATGCCGAGCGGCCCAGGCGTAATCGACGAGCCGTTGATCGGCAATATCGCGCGCGCCGCGCCGCCGGCAATCGGCACGTTTCTGCTCACCAGTGCGCTTGCCGCCGATAAAATCATCGCCCAGCAGAAGCGCTGCCACGTAAACACGGTACAAATCGTCGATACTTTGCCGCACGGCGAATATGCCAAGCTCAGTAAAGCCATGCCGGGCGTGGCGCTGGTGCAGGTGATTCATGTGCGCGGCAAAGAATCCATTGCCGAGGCGCGCACAGTGGCGGGCTATGTGTCGGCAGTGTTGCTCGATTCAGGCGACCCGACGCGGCCCGTGAAGGAGCTTGGCGGCACCGGACGGGTACATAATTGGCCAGTGAGTCGCGCCATTGTCGAGGCACTCGATATTCCGGTATTTCTCGCCGGCGGAATATGTGCAAAAAATGTCGGCAAGGCGATTGCCCAGGTGAAGCCCTTTGGCGTTGACCTGTGCAGTAGTGTCCGCACCGACGATAAGCTCGACCACAAAAAACTAAGATCATTTTTCGACGCCGTCGATGCGGCGGGCACCTGAGAATTACCCGATGGCACCATCATCCGGAATGCGTCTATCATTTCAGTAAGCGTGCTAAGCCAAGCGCGCGGATGCGTGCCCGGCGCTTGAGGGCCTTACAAAAAGAGCTAACCTCTAACAATCCAGCGTGTTATCGCGCTCCCACTGGGAGAGCGAACCGGCATAATCATCCCATTGCTGGTTCTTCAGCTTGGAATAGCTGGAGATGAAGGAATCACCGAAGCCTTCGCGCAGGACCTTACTTTTCTCCGTCAAGCGAATGGCATCGAGCAGATTGAGCGGCAGCTTGCGCAGGCCTTTCACCTTGTGGCCCTCGGTGTAAAGGTTGATGTCCTGGCGCTTGCCGGGCTCGCGATTGTTCTCGATCCCGTCGAGGCCAGCGACCAAAATACCGGCTTGCAGCAGATAAGGATTGGAGGCGCCGTCCATCAAGCGGAGCTCGACCCGACCTTCATCCGGGATGCGCACCATGGTCGAGCGGTTATTGCCGCCGTACGCAATGGAGTTAGGCGACCAGGTGGCGCCGGAAGAGGTAACCGGCGCATTGATGCGCTTATAGCTGTTGACGGTTGGATTCCAGATCGAGCACAGGGCATCCGCCGAATGCAGCACACCGGCGATGAATTGATAGGCAATCTTGGAAAGGCCAAGCTCACCCTTAGTGTCATGGAAGAGATTTTTCTTGCCGGTCTTATCCCAGAAAGAGACATGAGCGTGGCAGCCATTGCCGGTCAGGTTGGCGAACGGCTTCGGCATGAAGGTCGCGCGCATGCCGTTATTCTCGGCAATCGTCCGCGTCATAAATTTGAAAAATACATGTCGATCAGCGGTCTTTAACGCATCGTCAAAATCCCAGTTCATCTCGAACTGGCCATTGGCATCTTCATGATCGTTTTGATAGGGCCCCCAGCCGAGCGCCGTCATGGAATCACAAATCTCGGTGATGACATCATAGCGCCGCATCAGAGCCGATTGGTCGTAGCAGGGCTTGCCCTGGGTATCGAGCGGATCAGACAGTTCCGTGCCGTCCGGGCTGAGCAGAAAAAATTCTGCTTCGACGCCGGTCTTCATGCGGTAGCCCTTTTTAGTCGCCCGGGCCAGTTGGTTTTTTAGCATGACGCGCGGCGTATCGGCCATCGGCGCGCCGCCCATCCAGCAATCGCCCGCCAGCCAGCCAACCTCTTTTTTCCACGGTAGGATAACCAGGCTATCGGCATCGGGTATCACCAGCATGTCTGGATCAGCGGGGGTGCTGTCGAGCCAGGCGGCAAAGGCGGCGAAGCCGGCGCCGTTCTTCTGCATGCCGCCAATGGCCGATGCCGGCACCAACTTGGCGCGCAAATTACCGAAATAATCGACAAAACTGATAAGAAAATATTCGAGCTTTCGCTCCTTTGCGATTTTTGCCAAATCTGCCGCCATGTCGTCACCCTGTTTCGATTGCTGATGGAATTTCTACTATTTTGAGCGGGCCAATGTGGATTGACTCGTTTATGCCCGCTCCACAATAGCTATTATTTTCTGGGAATCCAGTCGGTTCCTGCGAGCTGCACTCCGGCCATTACCGCCGCTTTAATCGTGAGCGAAACCATGTCCTCAAACTCTGGGTTGCGAATAGAAGATTTACCGTTGGCGCGCACGATAGTTTGCAGCTCAAGTACCAAAGCATTTAGATAATTGCACACCAACAGGCCACCGCGCTCGGACATAAGCCGTACTTCTGGCTTGGGTTTCTGCGTCGCGATACCGACCGCGTAAGCTCCGGTATGGCAATGACGGCATGGCCCGCTCTCCTTTTTAAAATCAGACCAAAAAGAGCCTTACCCCAAATCTTATGATAAAAAAATAATATTACTATTTTAAATATGGATTTTCTAATTCATTTGCCAGATTGTTTACTGAGGCTGTAGGTTGATCTAATAAGAATGAGGTTGCGGATTTGCGCCGCAAGCAGGGAATAGATCATGTTAGAAGAACGCGACAGTAATAAGGTCGCGGAGTTTGTACCGGCAGCAGCAAAGCGTGATAAGCGAGCCAATCGGCTCGAAATGTGCATCGGTCGCGAAGTCCGCGAATTGCGCCACAAGCATAATATGACCGCGACCGAGCTGGCCGAATTGGCCGGACTGTCCTCCGGAATGCTCTCCAAGATCGAGAACGGGCACACCTCGCCCTCCCTGGCGACGCTGCAATCCCTCTCTATCGCGCTAAATGTTTCGGTCACCGCCTTGATGCGTAAATTCGAGGAGCGCCGCGACGCAACTTTCGTAGCCGCCGGCGGCGGGCTTAAAATTCAACGGCGCGGTACCCGGGCAGGCCATGAATATCGTGTGCTCGGCCACTCGCTTGACGAAGAAATAAATGTGGAACCCTTCGTCATCACTCTTACCAACAAATCGGAACTATTTCCTGCGTTTGAGCATGAGGGCACGGAATTTCTTTATGTGCTCGAGGGCCAAATGGACTATCGCCATGGTGGCGCCACCTATGCGATGGGCCCGGGGGATTCGCTATTTTTCGATGCCGAAGCAGCGCACGGCCCGGAAAACTTGATCGAGACACCCATTCGTTTCGTCTGTGTCATCGTGCACGCAACGGAACGAGCCTAGTTCTTAGCCCTCAAGCACCGGGCAGTAGCTTTCACTTCCTTGGCTTACCTAGTATTAACTCGGGCGCTTAGTCACGCTTGCCGGAATGCATTATGCATTCTGGAAGGTGACGCCGTTTGGTAGATTCGCCGCCCACGGCTACCCCGAGAACGCCATAAGGCGTCAGTTTGCCGATGCAAAGCTAGAAGTCGATGATATAGGTCTTCCCACCCGCTTCAAATTAGGTACTGATCGTATAATAGACCTCTTCCTAGAAGAAAAAGCCCTAGCGAAATACATCGAATCGCGAGACTACCTTGTGCTACATCAACAAATTCTCAATGGACCAATTTTGTACCGCCGCTGCTGAGTAAGTCGATATAGTAACTTGTCGCAGCGCCACATTGTAGCAGCATCAGGCACTTTTACTTAAGCTTTCGGGCCTAGCTTACCCGCACGCCCTACGCCGGGCGGCGGAGCGGCATTTTGGTCCAATGGCCAGCGTGCCCGTGGCACGGCATTAAGGTCATCCGCCAATCCGAGATTAAGGCGTTCGATACCGGCCCAAGCGATCATTGCCGCATTATCGGTACAAAGTGCCAATGGCGGCAACGCAAGAGATAAATCATTCGCTGTCGCCAGCTCCTTCAGCCGCGCGCGCAACATGCTGTTGGCGACTACCCCACCGCCGGCAACTAGAAAGCGGCCTTCTGGATGGGCGGCGCGGAAACTGAGAATTGCATTCTGGCAGCGATCCACCACCACATCTGCCACAGCTTGCTGAAAGGAAGCTGCAAAATCAGCGCGCAAACTATCGTCCAGGCCAACCTCCAGGGCCTGAACCTTGTGCAACAAAGCGGTCTTCAGGCCTGAGAAGGAAAAATCACAGCCGGCCCGGCCTTTCAGAGGGCGCGGTAGACTAAAGCGCGTGCCATCGCCATTCTTGGCCGCGCGCTCTATCGCCGGCCCGCCGGGATAGCCCAAATCAAGGAGTTTCGCTGCTTTATCGAAGGCTTCACCTGCCGCATCATCGATGGTGGTACCAAGGCGCTTATAACGCCCGACACCCTCGACTACCAGAAGCTGACAATGGCCGCCCGAGACTAGCAACAACAGATAAGGAAATTGCAGTTCCTCATCACTTAACCGAGCGCTCAGGGCATGGCCTTCGAGATGATTGACGGCGGAAAGTGGTAAATCATGCACAGCCGCGACCGCCTTACCGGTCATTAGACCGACCATGACGGCGCCGATTAGGCCCGGCCCAGCGGTTACCGCCACACCGTCCAGATCAGCAAACGTCGCGCCGGCATCATCCATGGCGCGGGCAATCAAGCCATCGAGATGATCAATATGGCTGCGCGCCGCAATCTCTGGCACGATGCCGCCATAAGGCGCGTGCTCATCGATCTGCGACAGCACCACATTAGCGCGAATCTCACGCTTGTCGGTGACCAGCGCTGCCGCTGTTTCATCGCAACTGGTTTCGATGCCTAGAACTAACATGGCTATGCCCGGCTTACCTGCTCTACCTGCGCCCTATCCGCGCGTCTCAAAGCGGAACGACTTGGCAACGATCTGCCAGCGACCATCAAGCTTGAGGAGGGTCAGATAATCGGTGAAAAAACGCGGCGGCACGGCGCAATTAAGTTTCGCCAGTGCTGTTGTCTCATCCGACATATCAATCGAAATAATGCGATCATGGCGTGCCAGTCCTTGGCTTTTCGGCGATTCACGGCCTTCCACCACCTCAAACCATTCCGCGCGCGACCAATGGAGAAACTCACCGCCGGTATTGCAGAAAAGATGGCTAACGGGGTGAAAAACACTGCCCAGCTTCTCGGTATCGCCTTCGTAAAGGCCATCCAAATAGGTTTGCAGCGCGTGCGCAATGTCGTCGTAATTCTTGTCCATGAGACTGTTCCTTGGGTTTGTTGCTTTAGCCCATTGTGGGCGGGCGACATACCCCAGGTCCAGCTCAAATTGCCTTTCTCCCCGCTGCGCGTGTATGAAGATAGAATATATAGCAGGGAGCAGAACATCGTGACATCTAGCCGACCCCTTATTATTGGCACCCGGGGTAGCCCGCTCGCCCTTGCCCAGGTCACCGAAGTGCGCACCCGCCTAGCTGCAGCACATAGCAAATTGGCCGAAGAAGGCGCCGTGGAGACACGGATCATTAAGACCAGCGGAGATAAATTTATAGACCGGCCGCTTGCCGATATTGGCGGCAAAGGCCTCTTTACTAAGGAAATCGAGGAAGCGCTCAGCGCCGAGGAAATCGATCTTGCAGTGCACTCCATGAAAGACGTGCCAACCTGGCTCCCGGACGGCCTAGAAATCAACTGCATCCTGCCGCGTGAAGATCCGCGCGACGCTCTCATTGGTGAAAGCTTAAGCGGCATTTCAGCCCTACCGGAGGGCGCACGTATCGGGACCGCCTCGCTCCGTCGCCGGGCGCAATTGCTGTATCTCCGCCCCGATCTAAAGATTGCCATGCTGCGCGGCAATGTGGGAACCCGGGTGCGTAAGGTGGCGGAGGGCAAATATGACGCCACTCTTATGGCCGTCGCGGGTCTGAAGCGTCTCGATAGTACCGAGCATATAGCCGCAGCGCTAAGCCCAGAGGAAATGCTGCCCGCCGTGGCGCAAGGCGCTATCGGCATCGAATGCCGCAGCGCCGACAGCCGCACCTGCGCCTATCTCGCCGCCCTCAACCACGGCGAAAGCGCGCAACGGCTGACTGCTGAGCGTACCCTGTTGACGGTTCTCGATGGTTCCTGCCGCACCCCCATCGCCGCATTGGCCGAGCTTGATGGCGAAGGTCGGATGCGTCTTCGCGCCCTGATCGCCCGGCCTGATGGCAGCGTTATCCACCGTACCGAGCGCACTGGTGACGCTGATGACGGCATCGCCATGGGCAAAGATGCCGGCGAAGAACTGCGCCTTACCGGCGGTGCTAATTTTTTTGCCCCTAAATAAGATGCTGCTCGGCACACGCGAAACACCGGCTGCTCGACGATGAGCCCGCTCGCCCTTCTCACCCGCCCTCGCGCGGATTCAGAACATCTTGCCTCTCTGTTGCGAGTGCAAGGCGTCGATAGCCTGATCGATCCCGTAATCAATATCCTACCGCTGGCGGATGCTGCCCTGCCACCGCTCGCCCCCATACAGGCATTTCTGCTGACCAGTGCAAACGGCGTGCGAGCTCTAGCAGCGTTGCTCGGCGTACCACCGGCGGGACGGGATAAACAGCTGCTTGCGGTCGGCGCGGCGACAGCGGAAGCGGCGCGCGCTGCCGGATTTCACCATATCGAATCCGCGGGCGGCGATGTTCAAACGCTAGTAGCCCTCGCTGCCAAACTCCTCAACCCGACCGATGGCCCACTGCTGCATATCGCTGGCAACCGCCTCGCCGGCGATCTTATCGGTCTGCTTGGCCAACAAGGTTTTGATGTGCGGCGCCAGTGCATTTATCTGGCCGAAGCGAGCACCGCGTTTACCGGCATCACACGCAGCGCCCTGGTGGCAGGTAAAATCCACATGGTATTATTTTTCTCTCCCCGTAGTGCTCGCGGCTTTGTTAAGCTGATTAACGGAGCCGCGTTGGAGTCGGCGCTGACGAAGGTTAGCGCAATCTGCCTCAGCAAAGCAGTAGCCGAAGAAGCCGGCGAATTAACGTGGCGCAATATTCGCGTGGCCGCCGAACCGCTACAGGCGGCCCTGCTCGATGAAGTAGCACGAGAGATCGAAGTGGCCAAATATGGCTGATAAAAAACAGCAGCCCTGGCAGGGCGACGACGATAAAGTAATAGATGCCGAAGAAATACCGGCTGATTCCCCCCGCTTTGGCAAAAGCAAGCGGCACGGCGAAGACCTTCGGCGAGGCGAAGGCAGGCGGCGCCTGCCCATGGCTGCCCTGATCGTACTTCTTGCGCTGGTCGGAATCGGTGTTTATGTCGCCTGGCCGAGCATCCAGGGAAGCATGCAATCCGCACCCCCTAAAACGGAAGCGCCAGAAATCGCTGCCAATAGCACGACGCAAACCAATGTCCCCGTTCCCCTGCCACCTGACGCTACAGCCGAGGGCATGCCCACACCTGTTACGATTATTCCGGCTGAACCTTCCCTCGCCTTACTAGCGCTTGCCGAGCAAGTCGCAGCTTTGCAAAAAGCGTTAGCCGAGCGCAACGCCAGACCGCTGCCCGAACCGGCGTCCGTCTCCAAGCCCGACCTGACACCGCTAACCAACGCCCTGGCAGACACCCTGGCAAGGGTTGAAATGATCGAGCAGCGCCTTCCTCCACCGGCTCGCGCACCAGACGCACAACAATCTAGCGCGATTACTCTTCCAGAGACGATAGCCGCGCCGGATAATTTCCGCACCCTCGAGCGCCTCGATGATTTGGAAGCATTGCTGCGCACGCGCCCGAGTGATACTTCATCTGCCGTGCGGGCCGAAATCGAATCGCTCCGCAACACCCAGTCAGCGCTTCAACAAGAGCTGATCTCAACCCAACAATCGCTGGAGACACGCGGCCAGCGCGAAGCCGGCGATGGCCAGACCATGCTACTGGTGCTCGCTCTCAACCGCTTAACGCGCGCCACGGCGACGGCTCTGCCGTTCGCCCGTGAGGTCGAATCTTTGCGCGTCGCCATCCAGGCTGAAGGCAGCGCTGATTTAGCGATTGAGAGCGCGATCAAGGATTTGGCTGCCCATGCCCTCGACGGTGTGCCAACAGCTGCCGGGCTCGGCATAGGTTTCGACGAAATGGCACTGGCAGTGATTCACGCCGATAGCGCGGCGGAAGACCAAGGCTGGATCGATGCCACCATTAGCCGCCTGCGCCGCATCGTCACTATCCGCCGGGTTGGTGGGAAAGTTGCCGCTAACAGTCTTGAGGGCCGCTTGAGCGCGCTGCATGATGCTCTTCTGGCCGATGATCTCGCAGCTGCAATTATCGTTGGTGAGGCTTTGCCGGCAAAAGCCCAAAGCGGCGCAACCAATTGGCTTCAACGCGCGCGGGCGCGGCTCGCCGTAGAGAACGCCCTCAACCTGCTCGAAAAAGAAGTAGGGGAGCGCGTGGCAATACGCTGGAGTGCGCCAGAAGGCGAGGGCAAATGATTCGGGTTATCATTTTCTTCGTTATCGTCGGCGCCCTGGCGGCGCTTGCCGTATGGATCGCCGATGAGCCGGGGCGAGTGGCGATTGCCTGGGGCGATTGGCTGCTCGAAACCTCACCGGCGGCACTGGCTGCTGCTGCAGCGATCTTCGTCGCCTTTGGTGCCCTGGTGTTTCAACTGTTGCGCTGGCTCTGGCTTGGCCCGCGCAACATCGCCCGGGCGCGTCAAAATCGCCGCCAACAACGTGGCTATGTGGCCCTTACCCAGGGACTCGTTTCAGCTGCGGCAGGAGACGCACGTGGCGCCCGGCGTTTGGCCCGGCGCGCCAATCTACTGCTTAGCGAGCCGCCGCTGACTCTCCTGCTGTCGGCCCAGGCGGCTCAACTTGAGGGCGAGGACGAGCTTGCCAAAGCCTATTTCGAGGCTATGCTCGAGCGCCCCGAAACGGAATTTCTCGGAATTCGCGGCCTGTTAGTGCAAGCTAACAAAGCGGGCGATACCCAAGCCGCGCTGTCTCTCGCCGAACGCGCTTTTCGCTTGCGCCCGCACACACCCTGGGTGTTAACCACCCTCCTTGAGCTGCAAAGCCATGCCGGTCGTTGGTCAGACGCGCTCTCCACCCTCCGCGTCGCGCAGCAGAAAAAAGCGCTGGGGAGCGACACCGGTGAAATCCGCGCGGCCGGCTTACTGCTACAACAAGCGCGCGCTGCGCGCGATTCCGGCGATGGCCGCGAGGCCGCCAAGCTGGCCGAGCGCGCCTCAGCCGCAACGGAGAATTTCGTTGCCGCGATTATCTTTGCCAGCGGCCAGGCGCTGACCCTTGGCCGGCGTAGCCAAGCCGAGCGCCTGATCACCAATGCCTGGGCGCGCAATCCACACCCTGCACTAGCGCAATATTTTAACGAACTCCACAGCGGCAAGGACCCCTTGGCGCGGGCCAAGCATTTTACAAAATTGGCGCAGCACAATCCGGACCATCCGGAAAGCCACCTGTTACTAGCCTCGAGCGCGCTCGAAGCTAAATTATGGGGCACAGCGCGCACCCATCTCGAGGCGGCGCTAAGAATACGCCCAAGCGCCGGCATCTACCGCCGCCTCGCCCATTTGGAAGAAATTGGCCATGCCGACCAGAAAGCCGCCCGACGCTGGCTGCTGGCCGCCAGCGAATCCCCGCCCGATCCGCTATGGCTCTGCGATTCCTGCGGCACCCCCGCCAACGATTGGTCCCTCGCCTGCACCACCTGCGGCGCCCTCGACCAAATAGATTGGCGCCAACCCGCCGCGCCGCCGCCCGCCGCCCTCGCGACAGGTGCAGATACACCCGCGCAGGGCAGCCAACAAGTGGCCGTAAACAAGACCTACACGGCAAGCAGCCCCGACCTCACACCAAAAGGCAATAAAGCGCCCGAGCCCGCCTGAAGCCCCATCTCAAGCCATAATTGACGTTCACGGATGGCCGGAGTAGCGTGACCTCCGTGGCGCCGCCTTAGCTCAGCTGGTAGAGCATCGCATTCGTAATGCGGGGGTCGGGTGTTCGAGTCACCCAGGCGGCACCATTACCTAGGTTCGTGGGCCAAGGATCATGGTCCAAGTAACTGAATCTAAACAATATTTTGTTTAGTGGAAGGAGCTTGGGTAGTCATGGTGTGGGTAAGGTCTCCGGTATATTTCTATAAGCGCGGCGAGACGTTCTACTTCTCGCGAGCTGTCCCCAGCGACCTACAGCACCGCTTCGATAAGCGGAAAGTGGAAGTCTCGCTGAGGACCAAATCTGAACCCAGGGCACGTAAATCTGCGGCTGCGCTTTCAGACAGGCTGGAGCGCTATTGGGATAGCCTGCGAATGGAAATGATCTATTCGCGAGAGCTGGGGCTTTCTGACGTCGGAGAATCCGCGGCACAGCACGCATCAAAACTCACATTCGACGAGGTGCTGAAGCTGTATCACCGGCTTAAGGGCGTTGGGAAAACCAAACTGTTCTTTGAAGGATCGGAGCGAAGCATACGCTATCTCAAAGACTGCCTGGGGCATAACAGCGTTGATAGTTTGATGCCTGGCGACGCCGGACTATTTCGCGACTACCTGTTAGAGCGCGGCATGTCATCTTCCTCTGTGAAGCGGGTCATCGCCTCAGTCAGGGCAATTCTTAATTTGGCTATCAAGGAGCGCGGTCTTTCCGGGCCAAATATCTTCAACGGCGTATTCATACCAAAAGACCGCTATAAGAGCGTGCGCCCCCCAATACCCTCCGGCGAAATCCGGAGAATTCAAAACGAATGTATATCGGTAGATGATGAGCCTCGCTGGCTATTAGCTTTAATCAGCGACACTGGCATACGTTTAGCTGAGGCCTGTGGCCTGTTGCGTTCCGATATAAAACTAAACGACACAGTTCCCCATGCTGTAATTCGTGAACATCCATGGCGGAGGTTAAAGACTTCTTCAAGCAACAGAGAGATCCCTTTAGTCGGGGCAGCACTATGGGCGGCCAAGCGAATAACGGAACAGCAGGGCCAGTTCGCGTTCCCAAAATATTGTTCGCAAGCTGAATGTAAGGCCAATTCTGCCAGCGCTGCCCTAAACAAATGGCTGAAGCCGCGGGTATCAGAGAACTGTGTAATCCATTCATTCCGTCACAGCCTTAGAGACAGGCTGCGAGCCGTCGAATGCCCTGCGGATATAGCTGATGCCATCGGGGGTTGGACGACGGTTGGTGTCGGGGAGGGGTACGGAAAGGGATACGGATTGGCTGTTAAGAAGAAGTGGATGCTGCAGCTCGTTTTGCCTCATATCTCTGGAGCAGTATCAACGCGGCTTAGCCGCCGAAGAAAGTGCATCCAAGTAAGGATACTCCTCAGGAAGATACAATATCGATATCTGTATTTGCTAAATTAATAATACTTGTTGTCTCAGCAATAACTGTGTACCCCGCGGCACTAGTATCTGGATCAAAATATAATGTGTTTGTATTATCATAAATAAAAATAGCCCCAGATTTTCCTGAATTTGTCCCGTCATACTGGGCCTCCGATGCTCGTAGGTCGGCAAAGCTACTACTCGATAAGGTTCCCGTAGATAAATTACCAAACGCTGAAGATATAAATTGAAATTTATCGTCATTGACGTCGAAGTCGCCAATCGTATCTCCTGCTACATCACCTTTAGTAACATTCGAAGA